>Ga0181612_148489_pt1 | contig 13806 bp, 5 predicted proteins | sample HoacroProtozoa21_FD_119630 | JGI IMG/M metagenome (GOLD analysis project Ga0181612, IMG submission 119630) | Hoatzin crop microbial communities from Cojedes, Venezuel. Combined Assembly of Gp0051906, Gp0051904, Gp0051908
AGAGAGAGAGAGAGAGAGGGCTGTTACAGGGCCTGCTGTGTCTCCTTTCCTAAAAAGTGATTTCTTCTGTTACCTTCTGTGTAATATACATTTAAATCTAGAAGAAAAATTCCATTTGATCTTTTTCATCCCTTCCCAGCCACCCCATACCCCCAGTTCAGCTGGATGCTCTCTTCTGGCGACAGTACATAATTCATTTTTAGTTGGATGTTGCCAAAGTTACAAGCATTTTGGTAGGCATACAAAAGGGTAACTTGAACTAATACTGAATGTCCTGGAATACTCAGAATCCAGCTGTTGCCTTATACAGCTTGATTTGGTTTGTGTCAGTAAAGAAGCATGTATTCTTCTCTCTGAATTGAAAACCTGTGGATTGCTATTGCAGAGATTGCACTCTGTTCCCAGCATCTTGATATCCTCTGAGGCAGAGTCCTCTTACTTTTAGCACCCACCATTTTTGAACCATAAATTTGAATGGCCAAGAATAGGCCTTTAATCAAGTGGTATTTGCAAGCACTCCGTAACTTTCTTTTTTTAATGTGGTGTTTATTTTTAAAGCTGACACACCAATTGAAGAATTCACCCCAACTCCAGCCTTTCCTGCTTTGCAGTACTTGGAATCTGTGGATGAAGGGGGAGTAGCATGGCAAGCTGGCCTGAGAACTGGAGACTTTTTGATCGAGGTAGGAGATACTGAAATTTGATTCTCAGTGCTCTCTTGGGGAAAGAGTGATGTTCCCTTTGTGAAATTTACTTTGGAAAAGGTGTGTGATGCTTCTGAAGAACAAGTTCAGTGCAGTAACGCCAATCAAGTACTTCACTTTCTCTATTTTAAAATCTCAATGCAGCATTTAGGAAGACAGTTAAAAAAGTGTTCAGGTTGGCTGGGAATTTTCTATTTGTTCTTTTTGTTATTTGGGAATACACTGTCAGAGAAATTTGGGACTTTTTATTCTTCTTTGCACTATTGAATTGAAATTTAGATTAATTTCAGTATTTATTGTAGGCTATCAATTCTGTGGTCTTCTAGATATTTTTACATAGTCACCAAAACTAATGACTTTTGTGCAGCTATTTCTGCAGTCAGAAATATCAGTGGTCTAGTGCTGTTTAGAAACCATGGAGAATAAAGCAAATTACTTTGGCTTGAAATATTTCTGACAGTGCACTGTAAATACCTAAAAAGGGTATATTTAAATATTCTCTTAATTCAAACCAAAACTGTCTTCGCGTTTTATATTTCGGAGGGTTTTTGGTTGGTATTTTGGGTTTTGTTGGAATAGGTGGTACTCCTTTTTAGTGTTACTGAGTAGTTTGCAACAAAATCATGATATGGATTTTCCTCCTTGTCCCCCCACAACCTTTTCATGACCAACAAAGCGATGCTGTGACTCTGTGAAACTAGGTATTTGAAAACAGGTCTTTCAGGATGAATCTACCAATTCTTGTCTGTAAGGTCTATTGATTTTTATTTCATTTTTTCTTATTCGGGCACACATGTGTTTTGTTAAAGTATTTACTGGTGCTGCAACATTCCTTTCTGCAGAGCAGGCCTTTACATTCGGGAGAGGCTATAATATGCAGCATTTTTTGCTCTGTGCAGTGAACTCCCATGGTGATGGAATTTAAATAGTTGCACAGCTTCTTCCCATCGTAACAATGAAAGAACAGGCCTTGCAGACTTCCAGAGTAAATAGATGTGCATTTTTATCTGTGCCTTCAAATAACATGTTTTCTTATTGTTTGTTTACTTAAGATTAAACATTTAGCAAACTATTAAACAATAGCTTAGAAATTGTACTGATAAGTGCTCTGCAAAGACGCTTTCAAACCTGAGATTATTGACATTAGGTGGGGGTTTTGTTAAGCAACGCTTTATTTTTAGAAGTTGATGTCTTGTTAGGCTTTTAATCTATGGGAAGTATGAGTAGTCTGTACTGGCTGATTTCACAGATAGATTTGATGGTGGGTAATGTGTAGTTTAATGGAGAGGATTACAGAATGATAACTGTGTATGGATTTTTTTTTAAGATCTCTGAAGGGATGCAAGAAGTCTGGGATAACTGATTCTGCACAAAGCTTTACTGGTTTTCTGGCAAATGAAAGATGAATTATAATTAATTGTCCAGTCAATTTACTCCTAGCCTTAGCTTAGAAGAGCAGTTAAATATGAATATGCATTGCTGACTCAGGACGTTAATCCATACTCTACACAGTCCAGTATATTTGTAATTAATTCTGGAAGAAGCAGTTGTTACATGCAAATCAGATCCATTTCTATATAATTTATGTTCATCAGGGTTATTGTGTTTTGAATTTTGCAACTTAATTGAGGGGGTATGGTAGTCCTGAGAAATGACAACTTTGCTGTTGAAGACTTTTTTGTTGGAGGAAGGCAGGGATTTTTTTCTATGTTATGACCTACATGTGCTATTTTATGAACTACATGGTACTCTAAAGCCATCTTTGGAGATACTTATGCGAAAGATACTACTGTTGAAATCTAAATGGCTGGTCCACCTGCACTTCTAGGAATGCCAAGATACTTTATTTCTTGTGATGAACCGAGAAGAGTTCAATGTACTATGCATTGCAGCGAGTGTTATCAGAACTGGTGTAGTTAGTCTTACTGCCAAATGATTTCTCCCATGACTCTAAGTTTATGCTGCTGTGTGTAAGTGCTACCTCAACCATTTGTAAGTAATATAATGCATTTATCATAAATGTCACATGAATAATAAAAGAGTTAATGGGCAACTAGAATCTTAATTAGTCCCATTTATAACGCTTGTGGCAAGCGTCAGGCTTTAGGGAAATGAGAGTCCGGTTTGGCAGAGGGCAGAAGGCAAGGGAGAGCAGATGTTTCACTCTTGCTGGAGGAGGTTTGGTGGCTTGGGGTCATGGAGATAAGGGGAACCTTTTCCCTTACTCCTCACTATGGAAAGACAGATCTGACAGGTGGATAGATCCTTTTCTTGGAAGCAGGAGAGATCATGAGGGTAGATGAGGAGAAGGCATCATTTCTTCATGTGTAATTATGGTCTGTGGATCTTCTGAAGGAGGTAGAACTTCAACAGCTACTGAGCCTACTAAAGTAGTTCAACGTTGAAGATCATGCGTGTTGAGCAGAACAAACAAAAGATCTATACAGAACAGGAAGGAAAGGTGTTGTCTTGCTTCAGCAGGTAAACAGAGTAGGTGTTAGCTGGAACAGGACTGGCATAGTTTCGACTGAGGTTTTTATCAAGTTTGCTGTTTTTCTGAAAAGCCATGTGATACTGATTTGTCCAGCCTGTACAATTAATTTTAACATGAGCCTTCAGAGTTGATTCTTAAACCTGCCTGTTGAAATAGTGTTCACAGACTCTTCATTGAAATTTCTAACAATATATGTTTTTTTCTCATTGTTCGAACCCAGTTGTATTTTTTGTGACAGAAATTGTAATGTGTGTAGTGGCTTTTCTGAATAGAGCACAAATAAAATGTATTGGAAAAGCGCATGAGTAGTTTTAGAGCTGAAACAGTTATCTAGAGACAGCTGTCATTATACATGGATTTTCATAAGCAGTTCCACAGTTGCCGATTCATGTGATTTTTCTTAGCTTTGATAAACAATCAGAAATGGAGCAGGTTTATGACTTGGTTGTTATAACCGAGGGAGATTGTATAGCTTGCCCTGTTTGCTATTTTTCACATTTTTGGCTGATATTTTCTTGAATCTTGGTATCTGCCCAATTAAAAAGACAGGTAAAAGTAAAGCAACGTATTAGTGCAAGTGCTATCCAACCTAAAAATTACAGTCTCCATTAGAAGGGGATTTAAAAAACTACAAGCATCATTAATGTATACACCAGTTCTAAAGCTATTGTAGGTCGTTGTAAATTCATCAGTGTACCTGGATTTCTATAGTACACCTGTTCAAGTTTGTAAATGCTTGATCAGAAAGATCCAAACCATAAGCTGATGTGATTTATTACTTGAAATATTTGCGAGAAAGAAATGTGTTAGCTCTGACTCTAAATCTCGTATTTGTGAATAATCTTTATGGGTTTAACTCTTCGTTACCTTTGTTTAGTGTAGTAGTCAAACTAAGCATAAATAGAGGAGCCATTGAATACCACTATTCAGAGCATTGCCTTGCAACATGGCTTAAAGAATTCTTGGGGTTGCGGGTTGAGTTTTCTTTTGAAATTTGCTTTGATGATGTATCCAAGTATAACCATCTTTAAATAAAGAGATCCATTAAAGTGAAAGAGGTTTTTTAACTTAGAATAGTCTTTCAGGTTTTTTAGCATAGTAGGATATAGACTATCTTACTAAATTGAAACCCAGTGGATTATTAATGATTACTTTACTGTTGTACCCATGAGCTTGCAGCTGCTTTGCCGGTGTTGTATGCTGTGATGTGTGGGGATTTTTCATCTGCCACAGGGCATATCTCATATCAAACAATAATGTTATAATATTAATACTTAGAAAGTGAAATTAATGCTGCAATACTTTACCACAATAATGCATTTGTTCTCTAAACGAGGCATTGCAGTTTGCATTATTGTGCCATAAAATCACTTATTTTTCCACATAAATTGAAATCTTACTGTCTTCAGAATAGGGTGGCTGCTTATTTACATTCCAGTTAAAATGTAAACTACATAAAATCAGTGTATTATCCATTAAAAAGAAAGAAAAAAGGTGAAATTCAAGGCTTGATTTGAAGATCAAAATCAGAGATATTAATAGAAGAAATCTCATCAGTTTGCTGCAGAACAGTTTATACTTGTACTAAAACATGCAAAATGGTCTGTCGTATAACTGCCTGTATTGCTTTATCCTCAAGAGCTTACAGAATTTACTAGTACAAACTTTTCTTTAAGTAGTGGTAGGTGGAAAATAGACATCATTTGATTACAGGCAGCATTATTTTAATCATTCTATTAAAGTTCTCTGTCCTCTGACTATATGTAGAAAGTAGCAATAAGCATTTAGGGAGACACATACACTATCTGGAATACTAAAAAAAAAATACACACTTACATGCACGAGTAACTTTAGATTCATATTTGGCACTAGGTTAGATTTTTGTTTTATTCCAGTAAACACCTTATACAAACTTCAAAACTGATCTGGAAAGCAGGCTTGTAACTTTATTGTTGTAACTTAGACTGTAGACATTATGAATATTTTTGGCAAGCCTAGCAGTGTTATGTCTTACATTTGTATTCAATGGCGGGATGAATTAATGGTTTTACAAAGCCATCTGTTACTGATTTAAACCCTTTTAGCAACAGAGAAACCTTCACATCATTAATTGCCCTGTGGCTGAGTTTTCTCATATTCCTAGTGTGAACCTCGCTAACTTCTGTCACCAGATATAAATCTAAGATTTTTTTTTTTTCAGGCAGTTATATGGGGACCATGATATTTTTTTCTCTCTTGGAAATAAACTGAGGCTTTGTTAGTGTCTTTGTAATAACATAGATTATCACATTGCATTTTTGTGCAGTTGTTTTCTGAAAGTTTGTGCATATCCTCCCCAAAGTGTGGACACCAGCTCAGTGCAGTACTTAGTACGAGCCTCCCTAATATTGTGTGTAGGAGGAAGAAATTAAAAACAACTATATTCTCACATTTTTGTATGCTGTCTTTACCTCTCACGTGTATGCCTTTTGGGGGACCAAAAGAGTAAGGTCCACCCTAGTTCACTGCCCTGCATTAGAGGCTTCTTGTTGCCAATTTGCCCGTGCAGTCAGCCTCCCCTTTCATGCATCGAGCAGGAGACCGACCAGGTCCCAGCAGCATGCTCTGAGCTGCTCTGTTCCTGGACAGCATCTGGTTTGAGGTTTGGTTCAGCTGTACAAACAACAGTCTTCCATCTTTTTAGTGATGAGAGGTTTACCAAAACTGCAACTATACTGCCAAGTTTCAGCATGTAGATATTTATATGCAATATAGATATGTAACATATACTGAAAGTTTGTGTGTGTGTCAGTACATGGTTATTGTAAGGGTAGCAGGGCTCTCACTAACCTGCAAGTCTGAAGTACAGCAGATCTTGCGCACCTAGACTGGGCACCAATCTGTATGTTTAATCGATACATAGTTTGATTCAGCCAACCGTTAGAGGAAAAAGGTAATTTCCGTAAACCAGTTAGTCATCATCCTCTCGGTGACATCTGTAAACGATGTCTGTTAAGCACAAACATACCCCTGACACTTTCTTGAAATGAAAGTTGTCAGAGTCCAAAGGAAGCATTGTTCTTCTTTTGGTTTTGAAATTCTTCTGCTTAAGCATAACTACAGATGTATTGGAGAGGCGGGACGATGGGGCCTTGGAAAAAGAGCAGCTGTGGTACAAGTGGTGAACGGTCTGGTGTATCTGTGCAGTCTCTGACCAAACGGGTTTATTTTTCACTTGATTGAAAAGTATTTTCCTCTCTTTCCACTTAAACTCAGTGCGTGAGTGTTTGAGTTTGGGTTTTTTTTTTTCTTAATTTGTGTTTTTAGTGGGTGATGGAAGCTGAGTGAAATCATTGTGCCTTTAAGGTGCTTAGGATCTGCACAAAAGCACTGTATAAAAATGACAGCTATTTTGGATAGTTCTTTGTATCTGTTTAAATGGAGCCTCTAACCTGCAGGAAGTGATGGCATTCCAAATGTGCTCAGTGTGGTCATAAAAAAGCTGGACCAATCTTGTTTAATTCTAAAAATACATTAATAAGACTGTTACCTTTTGGCATAGATGGAAATGGGCAGACAGAAAATAATTTGGTTTTGACAAGAGCTCGGTTATTCATGCCTAAGCAAATAATATGCTTTAAAACAAGTCTGAAAAGCAGACAAAAATGAAATCACTTGCTGTTGTCAGACGTACAAAACCAGCCTGTGAACAAAACTGGGAAGCGTTTCCCTTTAACCTTGATTCTACCTGAAGCGTATGCTGGGCTTGTGATCCCAAGGTGTAAGAGAAAATGGTGATATAGATCCAGTTTCCCAGAAATGTAACAAGCACCTGTTTGATACTGAGAACTGATTTTTATGCTTCTTTGAGAGGATGGTTGGGAGGAATTTTGGTGATAATGGTAGCAACAGTCAGAATTAGCACAGCTGTGTCCGTTCCGTTCCCCATTACCAGTTTTAAGGCATTTTGACCTAGATGCCAGGGTACTTTTAAGAGAAGTTTGCTAACATTGCTATTCTGACGGATCCTGCTGAAGCTCATGGGACTGTGTGTGGGGTGTGGAGCTATCCAGAGTGAGCTTTTTTGACTTCTTGTGAATATGAAAAGCAGTATTTCCCTGACTTGCTACTACAGAATCCTCTAAAAATAGCAAATTTGTTTAAAGACAGGCTACTTATTATAAATAACCAGTTCTTGGCCACCTAGAAGCCGTCCAGTGGTTCACATACAGCACAGCTATGGACAGTCTTCACGCTTGCAGACATCTGTCTATCCTCTACTCATATAATGCAAGAATAATACACCTCTTCCATTTCTAGCTCTTAAGTGTTGAGATTAAGACTAATAACATCATATAAATAAATGTCGGTTTTCAAGGTATAGTTTGGAGATTTCCAGAAGACATTATATTAAAATTAATTTCTCTGAAGCTTGTTGGCTTTTTTAAGTCTCTTGATACTATGGAAACCTGGTTGCCGGAATGGAGCTATATGAAAAATAGTACTTGTGCCTGGTATTTTAGGGGAGAAAATACAGTTTCTTTTATTGCGGGATGTTGCTACAAACCTGCAAAATTACAGGTGAAGGAAAACAGCTGAGTTGTTTTAAATAGTGAAGAATTAACTGACAAATTCCTACAGTTGAGTGCTGCAGTAGAACTAATCTAATACTTGGAATTTTTCGTTTTGGTTTTTTTTTTTTTTTTTTTCCTTTTTTCAGGAGGTGTAAGCATCTTACAAGCAGAAGAAATACTATAATGTGGAGTTGCATGTGTGTGTACATGGGGTTTTTTATTTATTTATTGCCAGCTTTCTTATTCTGAGGCTGGCAGTCAATCTGCGTGATGCTGAAATGCTAAGCTCACCTGCTGGATGTGTTTCATGAACCAGAAGTGTGTCCAGAGGGTAAAAGGGAGTTGCCTGACATCTGATAATCACATGGTTCATGAGCAGTAACCTTACTCTCTCTTCCTACCTGTTCCTTCTCCCACCCAAAATTTCTAGTTTTCTGAAGAAATAGCTTCATTTGCGCTCTCAAACCATGCAAATACATCTTTGCTATCATCTCCAAATCTGAAAAAGTGAATGAAAACTCTAGAACTTGACATGTATTCTATTCATTTAGTTTTTAGTTTTTCTTGGTAGGTTTTCCTGAAAATCAGAATCTTTTAACCTGTGCTGTGGAATGGGGTTCCTGAACTGTTTTAAATGTTCCAGAGGGGTTAGATAAATTGCTTCATGCTGGTATACAGAACAGGGTCCCCACTGCTTTTCTGTGGGTGCTAGGAACTGCAGAAACACTCTTGGTTTAGGGAAATTCTGAATTTTTGAATCTGATCTAGCAGAAGCTCTGCATTCCTTTAATTATTGTTTCTTTTGCATTCAATTTCTAGTATGTGACCTCTAAAGATGAATTTCTGTGGGTTCAGATATAATCCAATAATTACTTAATAAAGCAGGAGAAGACTTTCTTCTCTATTGCTTTTCTCATCCTGCTGTGGCTGTAGATGGAAGAAAAAATCACAAACTTCTAATCTATGTCTTGGTCTAGTTTGTGTCCTTACACAACATTAGGGTATGTATAAATAGTATAGGACTCTGTCTTCTATAATGGAAAATAGAAGGCACCAAAACCAGGACACAAAAGGCAACATAGTTTGACAAATCATCTAGTGAAAAGCTTGCTGATTTTGATAGATGGGAACATTCAGCGCTGGAGAGGTGCTAAGCTTGATCACAGTAAACTGGTGGTCATCCCTCTCCAAGAACTGCTGTGTCCCATGAAGTCATTGTACAACTATGCAGGAGACCAGTGAGAGAGAAGGTAGTGACAGCAGATGGCTTTCCAAGGAATCCCTGCATTGTGTTCTGCTGCACTCAGAGCATTTCCTATGGCTTGTGACTTTGGGACTCAGCAAATTTATCTAATAAAGAAATTGAAATAGACTTTAAATCAATCAGATTAGAAAGAATATTTTATATCCTATTGTAATACTGATATAAATCTTTTGAGAGACTTGTATATAACAGTGGAGAATAATAATCCTTTATCTCTACGACTTCATTTTTGCTTCATATATTCTAGCGGTAATTTGGGGAGTTGGGTCTAGTTCTCCTCACCTCGTGGTACAAAATTGTCACTTGTTACAAGAACATTATTTCTCGGTGGTTTCACATGCCAGTTTTCAAAATAGGAAAACTCCTGGATAGTCTTCACAGCGCGTGGCAACTTTTCTGTAAGCGGTGCTGGATGTGATTGGACTTCAAGGTCTGAAAACTTTGCTGATCAGAGCACTCAAAATTGTCCTAGCAAATACATCAAATGGATTTTTTCAAGAATGGGTAATTAGGGAGATAGGATAAAAGTAGGTAGCTAAATGTATATTTGCCGGTGAAGAAAAAATTTACAAGCGTGCATGTACATAAAAAAGAAGTTGTGGAAGAGTTTATTTACAACCTGCAACAAAAAGCATTGATTCTGTACAAATAGCGTGGTTGTTTAGATACTCGCTGGAATAGAGAGTTAGGAGAGAGTCAGGGCAATCCTGGGCAGAATGAGTCACTGTAGAGATAAACTTCACCATGAAATACCCCTGATTTATGAGTTGAATAGTTGCTAAAGAATTAGCATTAAAGATGGCAGAAAAGCCTTTTTATAAAGGCTCGGCTTGGACTTGTACTGATGTCATGTAACAAAATGTTGTAGCCTTGCATATATTTGATGCCAGCCTATATGCTAAAATAGGTGAGGAAATATGTGAAGCTCCTGCTTCGTGCTCCCAAAAGCAGGTCTATGAGGCAGATACCTCCTGTGTTAACTAAGTTGTATTTTCTTTTAAAGAAATATAAACTGCAGAATCAAAGGATCTTTTTTTTTCATAATTCACAAGATAAATCTCTCTAGTATTTTTGTTACAATTATTTTAGAATTGTTTTTCTAACAGGCTTTGAACAACTGTTTGCTTTTAATGGAATCAACCTGTGGCTTGGCTTTTCAGCACTAGATAGATTTGTGTGAGGCAGTAGTCATTGTTGACAGACTTGTAAGTTGTTAACAGTGCATTTGGTGTGTTTATTTACACTGAGGGTTATTATGACTCACTTCAGCTGCTAAATTAAAGAGAGAACTGTTTTTAAATGACCAGCAAAACATTTATTGTAAGCATTTTCTTAAAATTTGTTGTTAGTTCTTTCTATCTAAATATGCTTTATTGATTGTGCCTATTACGGAGCTGGCTTTTACAAAAACTGTGCAGACTGGGAATTGAATTTAAGATGTGTTTTGTCTGTGAGTAGGTATTTGGTTCCCATAATTCCCTGTGCATTTTTAGAATCTGTTTGAGATATTTTAATAGAAACTAAGCGTGCACCTAAGAAATTGGTTGTTCTTCAGAGATGGAAATGATGTGGGCACCTGTTGTCCAAGAATCAAAGACTGGGATTATTCATGCCCATCTCTCATTTTTCTCCAATTTCTTTTCCATTTCTTCTGCCTGTCCCATGCAAACCTTTTCAGAAGTGCTGTTCAGCTCTTTAGCCCTATTGCTTCTTTCTTACGGTGTGGGCCCAGCTCTGGGTGCTTCAGTGGTGCCCCATTGGGTCTCCCAAAGGTGTACTGCTTTGTTCTGGTGTGCTTATGTAGCATATTGATCTAGGTAAGCCACGAGCTGCATCACTCTTGTTCCACCTGTAAAGGTGTTAGAACCTCCGTATTGAGACAAGATGCTTCTCTTTGGCAGCTCTGAAGTTAAGGAAACTGCCTGTGTCTCGTCTGGTAGCCAGTAACGCAAAATGGGCTACTGCTGCCATTTTAAGCCCTGCCACGTGATATCTTTACCAAGTAGTTGGATAACTTGCAGCATTTTAGAGTTCTCTGAGGCAGAGTTCCAGCTTTCTGTGTTAATTGTAATTGCCTTAGCTGGGTGTCTGTGTTTCGATGGGTTTACTGGAAGTGGAAACCTGTGATTCAGAACTTTCCCATAATGGGTAAATACTCTCATGGCTGTGTGGGGTGGCTGGATCTTCTGTGAGCTATTCAGACGTGCCTGATCTAGCTACATTAAGTCTTGTAATTTAGGCACTGACTGGTGTGTTTTTTTTCCTTCTTCAAGGGAGATTGAAATGAAAGCTAGATTCATTTCATATAGATCAGGATGTATTAATGTTAATGTTGACTGTCACTGGAATAGGAAGATTGTTTAGATAGATTTTTCCATCTCTGAAGGGTTTATGTGGTTGATAAGTTCTTATGTTTAGCAGTAGAAAGCAGGGTTTGGAGCATAAAGAATGTGAACTGGTACAATAAGTTACACTGCTGTAAAACTCAGCAAGAATACCTTTTCCAAACAGGAATATTGTCTTCTTTCTAACATTAGAGGGGAATTTTTAATAAGTGAAATTTCCCCTTCATTTGCATACTAACACATATCTAATTGCTAGATTACCATTTACACATGAGCTTGCTTCTCTGTTTATTAAAAAATATTTGGTATTTTAAGTAATTTTAAATGCTCCTTTTTGCTGCTTTTATTGTACAAATGAATGTCATTAATCCAATTTAAACTTGAAAGTTGTTTTTTCTAAAGAGCTTTTGATGTAGTGAGGTGTAAAAGTTGTTTAATTTTTAGGGTTTTTAGTGATGATCTTAATGCAAAATGATGCTGCTAGGCAATTATCCATGCAGAGAGTTTTCAACACAGTTACTCATAATAAACACCAGATCAGTGACGTGATGACAGTTTTGGATAGATGCGTGATCCCATTCCAAGTATTGACTTTCAAATTGGCATGATTGTGCAAATTGTTTGTTGGTTTTACGTTTTAGAAAATTCTATTTACAGGACAGAAGTATATAAAACTAGATGAAGGAATATACTAGAATTAAAGTGAACCCACTTGCAAGGTTACCATTTCTGTGGCTCGGTCAGCAAAACAATCACGATGGGTTTTGCTCACTTGCTCACAATAAAAGTTTATGTGCTTGAGTTGAAAGTGTTGTAGAAGCCAGCCTGACTTTAAACAACTGATGTTTAAGCAGGTGAAGGAAGCTTGTGCTATCATTCAGCCAACGTTATGCTTAATCACACATGGCGCTGCTTTGGAAAATGATGATTGGAAAAAAGAGAGGTAGCAAACTTTTATCCTTAGCAGTCACTTCCTTAGTTAAAATAGTCTTACTTAGGAGAGGTGTGTGACTGCAGTTGAACTACCCAGGGTAACTGAGATTTAGGTTTTTTAAACATTTACTAATCCAGAATAGGGTTTGGGGGTTGATTACTATTTTTTCACTCAAATACAGAGTAGATGCATCTCGCAGTCAGTTGGCTCCATTTCTGTGTTGCTGGGATTACTGTTTAAGGTACATAAATTGAGTTAATGTACAGGAGCAGCTTTGTTTAAATTGTCTGGCCTATAGCTCAAGGGAAAAGGATATAGTCAGAATATTCTTTCCAGAATGATGAATACAGTTTGGATCTTACACACTTCTCCAGTACCCTAGGTGGGACTATTTTTCACGCTTTTGGAAAGTACTGGGCTTTTAAACAGCCATGTTTGGTTGCCATTAATCGCTTTCTGGTCATTTCCAGTGCTGCCAGCTTTTACACTTCTAATGTTTGCATTTTTGTACTTGCAGTGTTCGTTTCTTCATTCTGTTTAAATCCCCAGATTTTTTATGTCTATCTTATAAAAATAATGCTCATTTAAAAATAAAACTTCTAATTTTCATCTTTAAATATTTTTTGTTATAAATCTGTAAGGAAAAAATACATAGATCTCTGGTTCTCAACGTTTTGTTGAAACGTCATGATTATCTTTTGTTAAATCTTGTTTCTGTTGAGCTCTGGCAATATGAAGCAATAGATATAGTACTTAACCTAATGCCAAACCGTGTTCATGTTTTGAGTTGGCACTGAGAAATGGCTCAGTAGTATGCTTTATTTTTTTCAGACTCATTGAGCCTGTTAGTGTTATTGGCTAATTTCTCATATTGGCTGGTTTGACAAGTTGTCTGGCATTTCTGTCCTCAAAAGGACTTCATGGAAAAATACCAATGGTGTGTTGTTTTTTTTGCTTTGTTGTTTTTTTTTTTTTTCCTTCTAGTATTTAAATTTCATAATTTTCTACAGATTGGAAATAGTTTTTGCCACCTTCTGATTTTGATTTCTGGTCCCTAGGGTTCTGAATTGGGAACCACTTCCTTCAATAAAATGTGCCATGTTTGCACAGCAACTTCTTTTATTGTTCTGTAATAATATCTTTGGATTAAGTGTCTCTTTTGAATTATTATTTTAATTAGTTTTGATTCACTTTGGTTATTGTTCTCTCCTGTGCATACAGTGAACTCTCACAACAAAGTTTACTCTGAAAACTGCCCCGTTACAATTACAGACATTAAAAAATTACGTATCAGGTCCTCCTGTCGCTACTCATTGCTAACAGAGTAAGATGCTTTTGCTCCGACACGCTGTTACAGGGCGTTGCCCCTCCGCGCTCTCCTGCCGTGCACGCTGCAGACTGGAGCTTGGAGTAACCGAGTTCAAACCCCAACTTTCTCTGTAGTTAGGTGAAGGTTCTTGGCTGTCTGGTCTTCTGTATCCTAAATACAAAAGGGGATATTTAGTCTGCACA
>Ga0181612_125200_pt1 | contig 13804 bp, 7 predicted proteins | sample HoacroProtozoa21_FD_119630 | JGI IMG/M metagenome (GOLD analysis project Ga0181612, IMG submission 119630) | Hoatzin crop microbial communities from Cojedes, Venezuel. Combined Assembly of Gp0051906, Gp0051904, Gp0051908
CCCACAGAGGTCCCTTGCAGCCCCTACTATTCTGTGATTCTGTGATTCTGTGGTTCATCTATCAACATAGGCTTGTGAGGAAGATGGAGGAGGACAAAGCGGGAGGAAGAGAGGTCCTCTGCTTCCCAGAGCTTTAGCAAAGGTAGTGTTGAATTCTTGCTGTTGTGTCATCTCATACAAAGCTTTTCCTGTATTGCAAGGGCATGCATCAATCCCTCAGTTCCTGCTTCTGTGCTTATTTGAGCTGTATCTGGCACCTAGAAACTCTGCTTGTGTTTAACTTTTGTGTTTTATTGAAACTGAAAATATTTCTAGAAAAATTCTAATCACTAACCCTATCTTTCTTTTTTTTTGGCCTAGATAGTACTGAATTCCAAGCTTGTCAGAGCTATCTTTCCCTGACATTATTTCATATGATTATGCTGTTTTACATTAGTTATGGTCTGCAGATTGAGAGAAACAATGTTACTGTCACCAAAGGCTCTGCCCTGAAAATGGGCAGACATACCATGCTGAAAGGAAGACAAAGGCAAATCTTGAGCAGATCGGTTCAACTGTTATTGTCTGGAATATCTGAATAAGGAGGTCAGAAAGAGCAGAGATGAGGAAGCATCTGTGTTCAAAGAGACAGGTGAGACCAGCCCATATATTCTGTGTTTAAAAAAAACAAGAGTGTGTCTGGTATTTCATCACAGATTCCTACTCTTACTTGAAATGTTAGCTGCAGTTTGGCACTACGCTGAAGTTGTTTGTAGGATCAGTCCCTCACTGTTGAAAAGGGGAAAGAGACTCAGGCTTTCAAACATTGCAAAACTAAAGTAGAACCAAAAATAGTTGAGACCTGATATGTTCTTTAAATTAATCAGAGATCTCTTTCACTGAAGATACATGTTGTCGGGTTGAGTAAATACCATAGAATTTTTTCCTAAGTAATGTAACTCCCTCTATAGATAGAAAATCTCCATTTTCAGATAGCTAAATCTCTCTGTGTGTTTTTTTTTTTTTTTTTCCCAAAGACTAGAACAAAAGCGTTGAGAACTTGGAGGATTGTTGTAGTCCACCTGATAATTTCCATATTATATGCACTTACAGATTTTTTTTCAGCAGGTTAATGAAACAGAATGATTGCACCAGTGCTTACTTTGTAGTTTCATTGAAGCATGTACAGGAAGATCAGGCAGATTGGTACAGTCTTGCTATTGGCAAGAAATAACTTTATCTGATAAATGGATTTATAACCACAATACTGTGTTGTTTTGTTTTTTTAAAATCCATGATTTTTTATTGCAAATGTTTCAAGAAACAGTCTTGGGTTTAAGGGAAGGAGCCTTGACTGTATTAACATTGGTTGTTTTACAAGTTTAAGCCTTACTGGTTGTGCACACTGTATAGAGCATTTGGACCCACCGCTGAGAGGCTTATAAATGTTTCACATATGGCACCATGAGACCCTGTGTATGTGTTCAGATAACTTAGAGGTTGCTCTGCTTCGTACACGCTTCTTGGAAGAATGTATTAGGTCAGTGAGTATCAACATCACATACTGTGCTTTGTCCTTCCTTCCCTCTGACTCATCTATTGTTAAAGGAGAACTTAGATTGGACTGGGTCTAGGGTTTCCCTTGTGTAAGCAGGGAGAATAATTAAACAGGCTCAGTTAATTAGTATTTGTGAGTTGTTCAGACCTTACAGTGATAAGGTCCATAAAAATGCCAAGATATAAAATAAAAATGATTTACTTGAAGGCCATAATCCTCTCTGTCCTTTGTCAACATTTGTCCTGTGTAGACTGGTAATGGTTTCGTAGCAATGTATCTTTGTGCAGCATTTCTCTTTTGAAGAATGCCGAATACTGTATAATGAGTGAACTAATTTTCACAATACCTTTTGAGGTTGGTGTAGGTTTTTTTCTTTATTACAACACTTTGAGAGCTTAAACTACAATGTATGCAAATGAGTTGTCCATGGGAGGCCTATGCAGAGCTAATACTAGAACACAGGCCTGCTGAAACTGTCACCCTCTGATTTTGCTCTTTTGCACTGACTTGTGAGGAGAGAAATTAATGGTGTCAGATGGTTGCGCTTCTAGCAATGAAAGTCTGAGGAGCATTGGAGTATGGAGAATGCCTGTGCAGTTAGAGGTTCACCTAGAATTTGTGGCTGTGCTTGTTTTGCTTGCTTAGAAGCATAGCCTGAAAGTCTATGATGCTAGTGATAGTGTCTCATGCTGGAGTGTTTGTTCATCATTCACAGGTTCTGTAGAATGCTTCAGATATGTCTTTACTGGAATTCAGACTGATGCTTTCAGAGATGCCATCAGTCCTACAAGACTTAGCATAATCCTTTCTCAGGTGTGCTGTTCTTGATCCACCTGTGCTCTGTACAACCCTTGAGACCTCGTACAGCTCTCAGGAGATCCGATTACTGCTGTAACTCGGCATCCTCTTGACTGTTACAACCTTAGTATAAAGCAAACTGGTTTTAACATGAAAGAAAAGGGCACAGCGGTGGAGCATGAACCAGGCCCACAAGCTAGGCGTCTGTGCTGCTGTCTGCCCAATTTATCTCATGGGTCATGCTGATCTCTCAAGAGGCTGGCACAGAACTGTAAAACTTTGCATTATGGGCTGTCCATATTGTCAGTAAACCCTGTGGGATCAGACATGAAATAGCCACCCACAGACTGATAATTTTCAAATGTGCAAGATAGCCTTCATGGCTCTTTGTGATGAATTGCCCTTGACACGAGGGGGGTTGCACATTTGTTTCTAGTTCTGAATAGGAGCCCAGAAGCGGAGAAGAATTCTTCTCTGAAACTAGCCATAACCAGGCTCGTGCCAGTTTGCAGCACAGCACGTCTGCAGTGAGTCTGCATGGTTATCATTGCCATTACAGCTCATCCTCTACCTAATACTTTTCCCCTGGTTGATGTCTCAGGAATCGTGACAGCCTTGCCGGAGGCATTGCAGGAACAGCCTTGACAATCCCATGTCCACTCCACGACCTTATTGATCGCTGACAGTGTCTTCTACCTGTCTGAGGTTTATATGTCCCAGGATTCTAGTATTTTTTTCTCCAGGGACATATGTGAAATGGACATATATCACATGAGGTTACCTACTTGCTTTGCTGAAGTTGTTTACCTGACAAAATTCTGATGAATTACGGTGTTCACAAGGCCTTGAGCCACATCTTCAGCTTTTACTGGGTGCCTAGAGATGGAATCTCTCATAACTGCAGGTTTGCTTTGAAAATAAGCTGTTCAGCCCATCCTGCCCTGAGAAGATACCTACCCTTTTACTACAGTTAAGAAAAGTGAGGACCTTCGAAACAAATGCTTCCACTCAGTGGGAACACTGCTGCTGCTTTGACTATTTTAGCTACTGCAAGTATAAGGAGCTTCTTCGGTCCCTGTTTGGGTGCTTTCCCTGTCCCACAGGCTCTGTATTGGCCAGCTCATGAAGGTGTGCTGTCAGCAATAAGAGGAGAAAGAGAAATCACCGTGATCCAGGCGGGATGTGGACATGGAGCCTGTGATGCTCACTTTGGTGCTCAGCTGCCTATGCTGGATCACTGCAAGTGCTGGAGTATTCCCAGCCGCTCGTTAGATGGACATTGCTGTTACTCTAATTGTGATCTGCCTCGGTGTTCTCCCTGTAGTAACGTTTCCTGTGACCTGGCAGAAGTACTCCTAGTCCTCATCGTTTCAGGCAGGTTCTGCATATTTTGGTGGTGGCATGTCCTGGATAGTGTTCCAGTGCAGAGGCAGCAAGGGCAGCATGGTTTGTGCTAATCTTGGTCCTCTGTCTGGAAAAATTGCCTGTAGGAAACCTGGTGCAGGGCTGGCTTTCTTTGCTGTGTTTGCTCGTGTGCTTTGGTTGACTGAGAGGTTCTGCCATGCTTGTATTCAAGTTTTCGCCGGACAAATGCAACTTGCATGTACAGACCAAAAACTATGTTGTTTGTGCTTGCTGTGGTGAAGAGCATATTGGGTGAACGGATGGTGTTCTCTCCAGGGCTTTAACGATGCATTAGTTGGAGACAAGGCTGAATCTTGGAGGTGGGCAATCTCCTGCAGATGCTCTGCAGGTAGGCGGTGAGCACAGCTGGAGATTTGCTCTTGTGGTTCCCTCTGCAGATGCTCCTAGAGTAGTGTGTATGCAGGCCATAGAGCTAAGTATGCATTAAATGGAGGGCTGAACAAAGAAAGAACTGAAGTGGATATTAATGCATAAGGATGGAGGTGAAGAAGAACAAGAGGAAGATTATACCGTTGTTTGAGATTAATATAAAAAACTGCCAAATCAGTCTTTTATTTCTGTGGCCCTCAAGAGTTAAAGGATACCATAATTCAGGTATAATATACTCTCTACAACTGAATACTTAATGTTTTTATGAGGCAGCCAGTACTTTCAAACTGTGTTACATTTTCACAGAGTTACATGGGATTACATAGGAATCACTAAAAAATTCTTTATTAAATTGGTGTGTATCAGGATGCACATGATGCCTACATCATGTACGCTTTTGATTTTGTCCCAGGAAGTACGCTGGTCTCTAGAGTAATGGTGTAAAATTAGTTGGCTCACTGTGTAACTGCCAAATAACTGCATCCATGCAGGATTTTGTTTTTTGTTTTTTTTTTTAATGTGGTTTGGAGATGTATCTAGTCTACTGGAGGTAGAGTCTATACTGCAAAAAGGCATAAAAAGTTCCGGGGCTTGAAATGACATATTGTGCTTGGGACCTTTGTTTCCGGAAGCAAATCAGAGAAAGAATTTTTCTTAACACCGAATTTGGGATTAGACTTTAGCCTCAGTGAATGCCACCTGTATTTCTTCTTGGATTAGTGTTGAAACGTAATTATCATCTCACAATTTATTTCCATTTATTTTGGGACAGCATGATATCACTGAGATGATTTGGATTATAAACACAGGAGCACCTCTCTGCTGGATGGCATGCACTTGGTATGTTTTTACTGTTGTAATAGCACACAGAAGTTTTGAATAATCAGTCCAGCTTCTGAACGTAAGCTTCAAAAATGCTATTTTTTTTCCTTATGGGCATTTTACTAGCTCCCATTTCCCTTTCAAACAGGGTGTTATTTTTAAAACTAAAATGAGAAAATGTGGTGAAGCGAAGTGCATTTGTTCCCACTTAATTGGAAAATTTGGTTTTGAAACATAATTAATATATAGCCAATGTTTTTTTGTTTGCTTTTCATTAATCTGTAAAGAGTTTTTTGTTATATCTGGATGTGGTTTTCTAAATAGAATTTTGGCAGACTTCCACTGCAAGCTAGTTTTTACTGCTATTCATTAGCTGACTTATCAAAATAGTGTAATCGATGCCTGTCATAACATAAATACATGACTCTTTTGAGTAGCCCAAGTGGCTATCTTTGCTTCTCTCTGAAAGGTGTATAAACTCCTAAGGGAAACAGAAGGTCAAATTAACGTTGGCAAACTTAGCTTCTATCAGTTTGTCTATATGGTTTAGAAATATTGAATGTTTTTAGAGGCTCATTTTTCATAATTTTCCTTGTAAGGCACCTGGGCATATACCCCTCTTTTTTTGCTGATATTGCATTACTGAAAATTACTAGATTCTGCTGAGATAAAAATGCAGCATGGTTTATGAACACACTGCAATCAATGCATGTTATCAAATGAGAGATACGACTTCTGTTACAGAAATTTGAAATAACCTTCTTAAGCATCATATGTGCCTGGACAAATTGAAAGAAGTTGCAGTTCTACAAAGTCTCATCTGATGTTAGAACAGTGACCAGGGTGATAAGTTGTTGTTAAATAAGCTCCTTAAAAACCTGAAGAGGTGACTGATACATTGTTTTGAGTTGAACTGTTGGATGACAAGGATATCGACTGGATTCTTCATAAGGTTTTTGTGCCTGATCTGTGATTTCTATGGTCTGTTCTAGGTTTGACAAGGTTGCTTGGAGTTTTTTTCTGCTTACTTTTTCTGCTTACTGAGTTTTTTACTGCCCAGAATTTTTTGGGGTAATTTGCCTACAATTGGACTTAAGGGTTTTTTTTTTTTGTAAACTGCTCAATAAAATATTACCTTTACTAATATATTTATGTAACTTATTTTCACATGAAAACCAAATACAGGAAGTTCATTTTGGTATTATTTTGCTAGTTAGAGTGCATTCGTGGGCAGATTTGATGGATATAAATTGACTTTTGCAAAGTTACGTGTTTTTAATACACATTTTCTGACATTAACTCTGAGGTGACTAGTAGTGTGCCATCAGTAACTTTAGCTTAGCCTAGGCATTTGAAATTTTCTTTTGGTTATGTATGTCATATGAAGTTATAATGAATGTTTCTCTTTCTTTGTGAAAAAAGGAACACTTCAGCTGTAAAGCTGTTTTATGAGAGCTACTTTCTGTAAATGTCTGAGGGGACTCTCAGAGGCATTTTAAAGCATGAGTTACTTAATATATCTCTAGAGGGTTTTGGTGGTGAAGACTGGTGTTAAACTGTTTTAAATAAAACACCAGACTCTTGCTAATCGTGTTTTGCCAGTTGAATATTAGGATAGTTTATGGATAGAGAGCGGATTCTCTATTATTTCTCATTCATAGACTGGTTAGTGAATAATGCTAGACCACTACTGCAGCAATTAAGTGTTGTAGTTTTATCATTAATGTCTATGTACAGAGACATTTCAGCATTTTACTGATCTTGGATTGCCTTATTTTTTTTTTAACTTCCTGAAAAACAAAATCTGAATGCATTACCCTGTGTGTTTTCCAAATGTTTTAAAGATTTGCATAAATGCAGTCAGGAGAGTTGGAAATTATATTTCATATATATTTGCTTTTGCTGAATAACTAAAGCCAATACAGAATCGCACATTTTTGGTTATATTTAAAATATTTCATAAATATTAACCAATAGCAGAAACTACAAAACTACAAAACATGGAAAACGATATAGGTTATGCCATTTTAGTGTTCCACGTTGGTTTTTTTGTTTTGTTTTGTTTTGTTTTTCTTTTTCTTTTTGCTAGGAAGACGTAAATTGATGTCTGAGATACCAGAAACCGATATATATTAGTAAAAAGGAAGCAAAGCGTGTGTCAGCAGCATGGAACACATCCTCAGAATCACACCCAAGGAGCTAAAAGTGAATGAATTAAGAAAGTGAATTTTCACTTGATAAAAGAATAAGGTTTCTGCAGAGACTGTCGTTTAGATGCAATGTTTATTCTTTAACTGGTTTTCTTTATGTAACTGTATTTTTTAACCTACTGAAAAAGATGCTGTCTTATTTAATTCTTTCTTTCTTTTGCTCTCATTGGCATAATCAGAGGAAAATTACTTAATAGAGCTTGACAATTCTGCATCTAACTTACTGCCTCTTTTTCTCAGCCTATCATCTCCATAATGGGACAAGGCAGTTGACTTTAACAAATTCTTATTTTATTACTTGTCTTCTGTCTTTCGTTGTTGTTATGCACAGTGGCATAAAATAGCTGATCAAATTGTGTTGAATAACATCACAAAATTGAAAGTTAGTGGCTTTCACAGTGTGAAACCAATAAAGAGCTGCAATATTTCTGTTCACATGACTGCACTACTACTGAGATTTTGGGAACCTTATACGTCTATTAGTATGCTCCATATGTAGTCGGAACTTATTATTGGTCTGTGTGATATCTACGATTAAAGTTTCAGTGTGATAGAAGTGCCTGATTATCTCATTTATCTTAATTGCACGGGCATTACATTACCAAAATAAAACATACATTTGTAAAGTCAGAATACATTCCTGAGGGTTTGTCAGAATATTCAATAACTTATTATATCTGTATTTTGCTAAAACAGAATTCATGACATGCACATAAAATAGTTCTTTTTATGCTGCTGGTATGAGGGCAGTTCATATTACAAAAGGAAATCATAAGAAATCATAGAAAATAGAGACAATACTGAACGTTTTAGGAGTTTCTTCTCCATAAGAAGTTCAGGGTTCCCTCTCTAAATATCCCTCTAAACATATAATTTGATTTTTAATTTTCACTGATCTTTTTGTGGAGCATAATATCTGTTTCAGAAAAAGCTGATATAACTAGAAGGTTCTGTTCCCAATTTGAAACTAGAAAATTTGTTAATGTCTTGAAATTTTATCGAAAGAAATGAAATTTAGTAAAGCAAACAAGATTGTCTGGAAAGATGCTATGAAAAATAGAAAACCCTTTACATTAATGTATTTGTTTTGTTAGGAAGAAGTAGAGAAATTCACTGGGCTATCACAGAAAACTTGCTGGAGGTCGTCTTTGGTATTTTAAAACAAAGCTATTGCAGTACTTTTTTTGTTAGAAGGCATTCTCTCTTCCCGTGTTAAATTTCCCTTTTAGAAGTCATTAGTTCATTGTATACAAATAAAAATTGCGTATTGTGCTTTTTCCACATGAAAATAAAAGTTTGCATTTCCCACCTTGCTCACCAACAATAGACAAGTAACGATATGTGTGGCAGTGGGAGGCCATAATCAGATACCCTTGAAGTTCCCTGACTGCAAACAGTCTGCTGCTTATGCCAAGGATCTAAAAAAGTCTAGAAGGATTCCCAGGGGTGTTTTCCTACTGTTTTTTTCTCTTTTTTGCCAAAATGCATTTCACATAGGATACAAAAAATAGCAGATTTATTTTTTTAGAAATTTGACAGCTTGTTACTTCGAATAAAAATCTCTAACAGACTCTTTGTTTGAGACTGGTATTAGGCCATTTTTTTAACGGGAATTGCACTTTCTAGGGACTTGAACATTTAGGGTCAATAAAGAAATATCGTAGCGCTTCTATTATAGTTATCAGATAGGAAATGTGTATGAACCTTTACTAGTGTATCTGCTCATGTTTGGAGACGTGGGGATCCAGTGCTGATGCTACACTTCCGATCTTTGCCATTGGGCACAGGAGTGAAATTATTGCCTTTGTTTCATTCTTGATTTTAATTTGCTGTTTTGAAATCTCTCTCCAGAACATAATCCTGCAAGTTTTGGACATCTGCCACTGGCATTTCTGTGTAGTAACTGGAGTTATTTATAGAGCAAGAAGTTTCAAAAGGGAAAAAGCAGCGGTAAAAGTTATGTCGAAACAAAGTATTTGGGGACCTCTTCCATCCTTCTCTTCCAGAAAGATTAGTGTCTGTAGAAGTGAAGTGTTCCCTTACTTCAGTGGAAATGAAGAGATTTATGTGAGAAGGGCAAAGTTAGGTGCACTACATATCATGGCGAGTCTGATAGCAAGTCAGGAGCTGGGGAGTAGTACTTCAGCTGAACTCCTGGTACTCCTCCTCATTCACAGCTGGAAAGGGAATAAAGATTTCAGGCAAAATGTTTGGGGTTCTTATTTGTGGAAACTTTGCTCTTAGCTTTAGTCTTGTGGTGTTCTGTAGGGGTTGCCATTCTTCTCACAGAGTAAGACATCTCAAACGTTTACATGTATCTATCTGTATGTCTATGGAACTGTTTTATAATACAAACCTGAATTTGGTCAGCTTAATCCATACATTTAATCCTACCCTGAATACCAGGTATGTTTTCAGTGCTTGCAAATTGAAGAAAATCTGGGAACAGCAAGAAGGCGAGTCAGGAGAAAGAATGAGACCACCTTTAGGCACTTCAGCATCTACAGAGAAGGCATCAGCTAGTTTATGCAAGCTAGGTTTACAAGGATTTCTATACAGTCAATGGTAAAGGTGACTAAGTAGATGTGTAAATTCATCAAGCCTCAGCAGAGGTAACCAAAAGAGAATACCAGGCTCAGGCTGTATTGTCAGGCACTTCTCTTTTTTTAAATGCCTGCACTGGAGTACTTATCTGGGGTACATGAGCAGACTTTCGGGTAGCTTCTGGAGGAAGGGTTTGTGTCTCTCTGCACACGAGCTTAGAACAACTTGCTATTTGCATTTCTCAGACTGCGCAGGTTTGAATCCCCACTGCGAAGGAGTGACTAAACCCCTAAAGGCACCCCTTGTGACTGTGAAAACTGAACCCCAGTGGAGCCAGGGGTTCAGGCATTTTTGAGACAGAAAAAGCTTGTATAAGGGTCACTAGGTCTCAGCCTAGTGATTCAAACAGTCTTTTGAAGAGACCAAAATCAGTTTTGGTCCCTGATCCTTCAGTGTTCATGTGCACCACATAAATCCTTGCATAAAATACAGAGGTTTTCCAGGGATTAATTCTGATGAGAGAATTCATATCTATGGGTAGATGGGACACATATAGACTATGCATCATTGTGTATTTTCCTGTTGATTAGTGCTTTCAATTAATAGTTTCAGCTAGTAGAAATCTTAATATTTACATTCCAAAGTTTATACATATTGAATAGTAATATCTTTCTTTGTTAAAACAAACACAGTACATAGGTAGCATGAAAAGAAAACTATTGTGATAGAAACTTTTATAACTACTTCAATGAGAGACAAGTAGTTAAATTAGCTAGTCCAGAGGATTAATATTTAAAGTTACTAAAAAGCAGCACAGAGGAAAATTTAGTATACTCCACTGAATTACAAAAACAACTTTTGGCTAAGGTAAGTACGACCTACTGGAATTGACAACTCAATTGTTTTCCTGTTAGTGTCATAGTGCACATTGCTCACATGCAAACATGTAATTTCCCTCTTTCATCCATAGTGTTCCTTTAATTTTTAATATGCTTCAAGAACCAAGTGTCCGGCAGCAAAGCTAGTTTTTCATTATTTATGTGTACTCATATCTTTAGCCTACACAGGCCCATAAAAAGTACACAGGTTTTTCAGTCACTTTTCATTTACACATTCTAAACTGGAATTAGTTATGTATGGTAGTTCTGTACAGAAGTGGTCAACGTGTTACAATAAATTCTGCACAATAGAACCCAGCATTAGGGGCATGATTACATCTAGTATTTTCTCAAGGGTAATTTCACCAGAAATCTGAGGATTTGTGGCCATTCTTTCTCTCTCACTGTCAAATACAGAACATTACTCCTTGAAGGTTGAATGAAAAGTACTTCTGTGCTTATGGTAAGTTAATACTTTGCTGAGAGCACAGATTCATTAAAAGCTTTCCCAAATTCATTTTGTTACATTTTGTACTGCTTGCATGTTCTTGTAAAAGTTTGTTACTACTGCTGATGTAATTCTAACTTAGGGTTTCCTTTTTGTTTTCATCTAGGAAGTATCTTGTGATAAAGCTTAAGCCAGAGTGTGTTTTAATAAATATTTCCTATGTTAATTATAAATGTTAATTATTTTATCCAAGATTTTTTTCTGTTGTACCAAAAATAAATACATTATATGTTACACTCATACCATACATGGACCTGAGAATTTACTACCGGTCTATTTAAAATCTTAGCAATTTAATCAAAAGGCAATAATCGGGTTCAAAAATGTGAGTCTAAATTAATACAGAAAAGTATTTTTACTAAAAATGCTCTTAAAATTGTTATACAGGAGCAATTGCTACTTTCTGCCTTTTTCTCAGGTGCTGTGCTCACCTTTCCAGCATCCCTGTGGGTTGATGGTGTCAGTTTTGCCCAGGCAGAGGGGTGGTCGGAGGGATCACGAGGAGACCGCAGGATGCTTGTCTTTGCTGGGAGGATTTCAGTGTTATTTGAACTCCTTCCTCCTCAGCAGTGGAGTCTGCTTCTGGTTATTTCGCTGTGTTTCCCAGGCTGCTGCCTTATGGCTGCTCCCAGCTGCGTGTGAGCGTGGCCCCACAGCCTCCCCAGCCTCAGCCTCCCCGTGGGCTCTTGTTTCTTAGACAGCAACTAATAAACTGTATTTCCAGACCCTTCCCATGGAGGCACTGGCAGAGCTCAAGCTCAGGCTGGGGAGGCAACAGGCACTTGACCACGAGACAGGCACTGAAGCGAGCTCAGCCCAGCTCTGACCAAAGTGAGCCCAGGCCAGCCCTGAGACCTGCGCTCTCAGCTCAGGGCAGAGCCTGTGACACTACTAGGAATAGCAAAAAATTGTATTCACAGGCTGCAGTAGGCAAAAGCTACGAGTGAGTCCTTATATCTGATTACTTATATCCATAAATAGACATTGGAGTCAATAGTCAACTCTTCAAAGATTGTGGAGACTCCTAATTTTGAGTGGTTTGTCTGTGAGATATGAGAGCATCCCTGAAAATCAAGCTGATGTCTTTCAGTATCTTTCCTTAAAGCAGTATGTGAGTATAGGCCAACGTTCGTAGTTAATTTTTTTCATAATAATTACTCTTACCTCTGCCTAATGGTCTGGTCTTGTGGTCATGTTTAATTTTTGCTTTTTAGTAAGTCTCCTTTTTTTCTTTTAATAGTGTATACTGTCCTCTCAGGTTAGTTAGCTCTTGTGATGTGAGTCTAGCAAAATGGACAGTGATGTGAAGGGTAGGCCAGAAGGTGAAATTTAAGCAAAAGTGTTGCAAGTTAAAATTGTGATTTACAGGAATACATGACATCCTTTTGTGTGGAAATTTCTCAAAACTAAATTCTAATAAAAGTAATCAAAGAAGCTATTGAAAAGATTCTACTTTTCCTACTGTTAAGAGGCATCCCACATGTCTTCAGCGCTTCTTCGTAATCATGACATGCTATGATTCACAAAAGTGGGTGGCAAAGTGGCATGGCACATGTCTGTTCCTGGGGGACTCTGACTCTGTTGGAGTGACATGTTCCATGTCAGAATTTTTGGCTCCTAACTAGTGATGAGACCGATGTACAGAACAAGGAGCTGTGTTGTTTTGAGAGAGAGATAATCTGTTGTCTAAAAAATTGCAACAGTTACATGCTCATCAACATTAGGCTTGACAAGGTAGAGCTTAGGCTACACTGAAAGGGTCAGTGAGAAATTTGCTTTGAGTTCAATAGGATTAGTACTGCGCTGTAGCAGGAGTAAAGCAAGACAGAGCAACCTGAATTTAAATATTTGGATACTCTAGTCAGTTGTTTGGTGGCATCTGGCTTCCAAATCTGTGTTAGCTATTTGGAGTAATTTGGATATCAGGATCTTGAACACTGAGAAGCACAAGAGAAGGCATAGGACAAAAAGGGAAGACTTGCAGTCACGTAAACCAAGTCGGAAAATAAGTTTATGAAAATGTTGAGATGTTGTACTCCTAGTCTTGTTGTTGCCCAAAAGGACACACGTTATGGGAAAAATAAAATAAAAAAAAAATAGTGTATTTTAAATCTTAACAGTCCAGTCAAAGAATTCTTTTTAGTCCAGATTTAATTATTACAGAAAAAGAGAAAAGAAAATAAGGGAAAGAGTACCAGTGAAGGAAAAATCTTTCAGTGGTGTTACATTCACCCCTTTCAGTGATGTGACATTCATCCTTCCCATGCTTTTCTGCATGCTAAGGCTAGTGAGCCACCACCACGACGAGTTCTTTGCTGGGAGAGTATGCTGTCAGTGGTGGGGCTTCCTTTGTCCTCTTCCAAGGAGGACTGTGAAGTTGATGTTGGTGGTTTCTTCCTTCTCACTCTAGTGTCTGCTTTGGGACTACTATTGCATGTTCCCTGTCATACATTATACCTTGCTTTTACTCTTCAGTCTGCAAATCCATATTACAACCAAATCACAGAATAGTAGGGGTTGGAAGGGACCTCTGTGGGTCATCTAGTCCAACCCTCCTGCTGAAGCAGGGTCACCTACAGCAGGCTGCACAGGACATTGTCCAGGCGGGTCTTGAATATCTCCAGAGAAGGAGACTCCACAACCTCCCTGGGCAGCCTGTTCCAGTGCTCCGTCACCCTCAGAGGGAAGAAGTTCTTCCTCATGTTCAGACGGA
>Ga0181612_163690_pt1 | contig 13804 bp, 8 predicted proteins | sample HoacroProtozoa21_FD_119630 | JGI IMG/M metagenome (GOLD analysis project Ga0181612, IMG submission 119630) | Hoatzin crop microbial communities from Cojedes, Venezuel. Combined Assembly of Gp0051906, Gp0051904, Gp0051908
AAAGAGGAGGGGATGGAGGTTAAGACCTTTTACATCCTCTAATACAAGTTACTGCTTCATCTTAAAATGAACTTCATATGCTTCCAATGATCCTAGGTCGTTTCCTCTAGACAGAAATCAGCATGGTGTCTAATATTCGAAGTTTTGGTAATTAAATGTAGGGCCAGGCATAACACAGTGAAAACTCAGTCCTAGTTAATTTTAAGGAGCAAGATGGTAAAGAATTTAATTGAACATAATTTATTTCAAAAGGTTTGGAAATGAGTGTTGGATAAAAAGGAAATTGCAGTAAAATTGCACAAATTTTCTTTAAAGTTTTGTTAATAATGCCCCACACGTATAGTTGCTTAAATATACCTGTGCACTTCTATGGTTTACTTCGAGGTTTCATCCTCATATGGGAAATAACCAAAGTTATATCGTCACTGTCTGATAAATGTCCCTTTCTCCTTGTACTGAAAACAGTGCCAAGATTTCCCTGGATTTGTCTGATATTAAGATAAGACTATCTCCTCTTACATAGCTGTAAAATGTTGAGGTATTGTATTGCTGAATTCAACAGAAATATTGGTCCCAGACCCTGCTCTGCTGAGCTGTCATCTCTATAAGCACCTTGATGGGTATTTATAGTAGACATAGCTTGAGCCCAGGGGAGATAATCTGTGGTTTCTCCTGTCCTTGGTGGAAAATGAGATTGCCCAAGAAGTTGATTTAAAATGTCTAAAATAAGCCCATGGTGTTAATCTTGCCTTCTGGAGAAAGACCTCTCTGTCAGGCACAGAGGCTTAATTTCCATTTCCCCCCACCTCAGTCCCCACACCTGATCTCTGTCCTCGAGCAATGTGGAGAGCAGAAGTGGAGATTACCAACAAATCAGCTATAACTTGGGAAAGGCAGGTATAATTGCCAATACATAGGTTTTCTAACGTTATGAATTTTCATGAAGTGTCACAAGTGTGTTTATTATGTTCATTGGTAAGAAACTTTATAGATCTGCTTTACCGATATGCAGACAAAAAAAAAAAATATATATATATATGGCTTAGATGTCACTTTACACTTTTCCTGAGTGTTTTCATCTGCTCAGAGCATAAACAGAGAAGGTCATTCAACAGAATTTCAGTATCACTCAGCTTTGATTAAAATCTTTGCTTACATTCTTTTTTTAAACAGATTTTTTTATCTGTGGAAAATCTTATGGAACTTTACAAATGATATACAACAGTACCATATTACAAGGTACATTAAAATGTCACTGTCTGTCTAATTACCATGCATCAGACATCTTTCCCTAATTCACTAATAGAACTATAAAAGTGAAGATATTCTTTAACATGAAATTTAAATTAGAGGGGCAATTTGAAAAGAGACTAGAGAGGGATGTTGTTAATTAAGTTGCCTTGCAGTACTTATAAATGTATTCTTTAAAAGAGGGCTCATTAAAGTCTGTGCTGTAACAAACTTTTAATTGCATAAGCTCTTGAGTTAGAGATTTACCAGAGTGAAAACGTTGAGTAGCTGATAATTGGAGCATAAGAAATTGGCTGCTGCCATGGCTCTGATCTCAGCTCAGCTCTGCTCCACATTTTGAGAGAGATTCCACGTTTATGGCATGCTTGAGACACAGTAACGTTACAAGCTGTGCTCTGAGCAAGAGAAACATTAAGAAATCCTTCTTCTGTCTGAGAATAAAACATGTTTGATTTCTCAGGGAAAGCGAAGTCAAGATGGATGTGATAATGGAGATGAATTGATGAAATGGTATGCTAGTAAGGATAAACAGTTACAGGTTTGCAGCTGGGCCACTGTTGCTCCGAGAGCACTCTAAAGCTGAGATTACTGCATTGCAGGAGCATATTACTGCAACAGTGTAGAGAGAAAACATATCATTATCAGTTCAAATAAATCCTCCGGGTGGAGGAATAATTTTAGGCATTTTTCAAGTGATGTTATCTCCCAGGCTCTCTCATCTCTTCTAGAAAAATGGACCGCGGTGTTGAGATATGTAGCTCCCAGGCTACATATCTCCGACCTCAGACCACAGATTCGAAAAGTTGACAGCTGTGCTGTCCACTCAGTGCAGAGGGGCTGCTAGGTGGGCTAAATTTGCAGGTTCCTCTTTGGTCCCTGTTTGAACAAAGCTCCTTTTTAAGACAATGTTAGGGACAAAGAAGAGTAGCTAGAACTTTGGGGTTTGGTCCAGTGACATGCAAGTTCTTTGGAAATCCTAGGTGTTTTATAGAGTCCTGAGAGATTTTTGGGAAAGGGCAATAAAAAGTCATTAAAAGTTTAGATGAAATCTATGGAGAACAAAAAGATTCAAGCTTTGGAGACGTTTAGAGAATTACTTTAAATCTGAGACTGAGTTTTGAAAACCTAGGGATATTTGAGGGCATTTTAGATAATTTTTCTTTTTTTTTTTAGTATGCAATATACCAGCTTGGTGGTGGACAGCAAGAAATAATACTGAAGATAATGGCAATAAGGTAACATAATCATAACAAACCCACAAACTACTAAACCCGAAGAATTTCCTTTTATGAAATGTTCCTTGAGATTCACCTCAACAAGACAGATTTCTGTGTGGGTTATTTGATTTTCTTTTGAATGGATAGAAATCATTATGAATGCTACAGACAGGTTAGGCAGCCTGAAACAGCTGGAAAGCCTCTCACAAACAGTTCTGTTCAGCTTATAGTTACAGGAGAAAAATGCCTGACTCATCAGCTTAATTAAAATACCAGTAGATCTTTCATTTCTTTCTTGTCTCTAGTTTTGTTGGCTGAACTGAAGTGGTGAGACCTTGGAATGCGGGTGCACAACCAACCTGAGTCCTTACTTTACTTCAGCCAAAGTTTAGATCCTTACTAGTATCACACAGGTGATAGTAGTCATCCTCCTACCCAGTCCCCACTGGAAGGGAACTTGACCATATACAAGTATGGGAACTAAACCCATTTTTATAAAGCTACGTTGAGGAAATGATTAGTGGTGTGTTGTCTCTTCTTGCATGCTTCCATGCACAGCAAAGCCCTTCAGTACTGAGGCTTTACCCTGTTTTTCAGGTATCTTCTTCACTGATGCCAACGCAGACTTCAGAACACTGGGAAACTATGGGTAGTGTCTTTCACCAGCTGTGTTCACCTGGTTTGATAGCCCTGCACTGTGGTTGACTAGTGATGCTGAAGCATCTGCTTTCCTGAAAGAAAAGTTATATGCAACAGTGTAGTCAACAGAAAATCATCAGTCTCATGTAGTAGAACCTCCATGTTTATAAGAACTAGTGGTGGGTTATACCCCAAAAAGCTGAGTGTTTAGCTGAAATGTCCTCTCAATGTACGTTTTGAATTTATTCTTTCTAATTGTTGAGTAGTGTGATTTATTGCATTTGGTTTTGAAAAAATTAGTTCAGTGAATTTCACGAAGTTCACAGTGTCACGCAGCATCTACTATAAAATAGGCATAACTACTTATTTTTCTTAGCTGTAGCTATATTCCTCTCCAATTCTATTGAAAGGCTCTGCAGTTGTGTTTGATGGCAATTCGTACAAGCACATGTCTTGCTATCTATGCCACACATTTTTTTCTGTGTGACTCTATCCTTTTTGTTTCAGTTCCAGTAATCTCAGCCATTCCGATCTGTCTGTGAAGAAGGACTGCAAAATTGGATGCTCATTAATAGAGATCACACAAATAACAAAATTGATTTTAACCTTTCCTAATGTTTTAGGACAAACTGGATGTGAATTTTGATTCAGACCCAGAAGTACTGAGAGAGGGAGCATACACATGGGCGTGGGATAACTGGGGTTCTCACCAGCTCTGTGCTGAAAGTATTCCAAGTGACTGCAGGCTTCATATCTCTCCAGATTCATCCCCAAAGAATGAGTTTCGAATTCTGAGATCTGAGCTGAAAACATAAGGGAAAGTTTGTGAGCAGCTCTGTATGTAAAACAGAAATTCTTCTTCACTAATTTTTCTCTGCTGCGCTGTGGGGAAGAGGAATAAGGAATTACAGCCTGCAAAATGATCATGCAATGCTTCAGAAGACAATTGAAATCCTGGCTTCAATACAATCCTTTAAACAATTCTCTCTGGCTTCAGGGAATCTCTTCCCATGTTTTGTTAGGGAACTGGAAACTTAATGTAGCCTTTAACTGATCCTGGCCACATTCCCCTGAAGAAGCCAGGATAACGCTACACAATTACTTCAAATTACATGTATTAAGCTGCAATAGTCAACTTCAAAAAGAGGTGAACGATGCTGAATTGCCAGCCTCTGCAAAATCTCCTTCATTAACAAAACAAACCTGAAGGTAGCCTGATGAAAGTTTTTGTAAGGCTTCTCTTAGTTTTCTTTTTATAGAAGTCAGTAAAACAAATGATATAAATTGTCTGCTGTTAACCCTAAGGTCATATGATAATTCAGGTTGGTCTCAACTGTAACCTTCTGCCTGAAGCCAGATTAGCTCTGCCATCAATCCAAGCTGTTCAGGAATACCGTCTTGAAAACCTCCAAGGATGGGGATTGCGTGTTGTGGCAGTTATTTTTTGGATGGTGGTATTTTTACCTGTTGAGCAGGCACATTGCCTTTGGATGCACTGAAGTGAAGGAACAAGTGTGATGCATAAACAACGGGACATGGTCCAGATTCCCAAGTTCCGAGTTGGAGGGAGGCAAAAGCCAACTGTAGCTTTTGTGTCTTCAGGTCTCCATAGTCGCAGCCTTGGGGTCATCCACCAGCCTGGGCCATCCTCTTGAGCGATACAGCTCCTTTAAATCAGTGGAGTGGTACACAGCGGCCTTGCTGTTTTAGGATGATGATGATTATCAGTATTATCAGTATTATTCTTTATTTTCCTATTATTCTTTATTTTCCTCTGGTCAGGCCTGCATTGTGTGCAATGCACTTGAGAGAAAACTGCTCAGGAAGTGAAGCACAGAAACGTCATCTTCAAACGCTGTGGTAAGTGTGGGGCGAGCAGGGTTCTGATGAGCACTGTCATGCCCGAGCCACCCACTGCTGCCACTGCCGCAGAGGAGGGGTGCTGTGGGCCAGGGGTAGCATGGGAGGACAGCGACATGACCCAAGGGCTACGGCATCTCACCACAGCGCTTCTGGTTTCCCTTCAGTGTCGACCGAACATGTCTTTGTACTGCTCCTGTGAGCGTTTGGAGCTCCTCACTGTTTCTCCAAATGCAAAAAATTTTAAAAGTGATTAGTCAGGGACATGTAATGAGCTGTTTGAAATCTTCTCTGTGACATGTTTGATTTCTTCTTTAATGAAAGCTGAAGTCATATGTTGGTAATTGCTGTGAAGCGCAGATCATATGCTCACATCAGCCCCAGCTCCTGCTTAAAAATAAAAGTGTCTTTCTTGAAAAACATGATGACATATTCCCAGGATGACTGAATCTATCCCTGCTTTACACAGGACTAAAGATTTAACGCTTTCAGACTCCAATTCCAACATGAATGCCTTGTCTCTTTCAATAAGTCACATTTTGCTTTCACTTTTTTCTTTAAAATAGATTAACTGAAGTTATTTCAAACTGTTCAGTCTACTTCTGTTTGTGCAGCTTGGGGTATATGTGATCTATGGACCTGAGCAAATTCAAAGGTGACAGTTGACTTTTTAGGCTAATATTTAAACACAGCAATGAATAATCTGAAAAGTAAGATAAATTTCTTAAACATTCTGCTTTTGGTGTAATATGAATTTTTGTGGCCTCTTATTGCAAGCCTGAGCTGAATCATTTGAGATTTGCCTGATGTTTTTCTGGCAGATATGCATCTGAAATTTTTTCATTGCTTTGATTTTTCTCTTGACGTTTTGTTGCTAGTCAGTATTGGATTTTTACAGAGGAGGAACCTTGCTCCATAACAAGGTAGGGCACCACTTAGTTTAAGTGAGAATGGTGAGATACTGTTCTTGGGTTATATCTACATTATCCACAGTGAACATACTCCACTCCGTACAGTTTTGAGAGTGGCCCAGAACGCAATAATCTGCAGGTCAATCTGCTGCTGCTTTACACAAAATGCTCTACAGGAAAACTGAGGACAGCCCACCCATTGTGTTCAGCCATGTACTGAGCTGCCAGAGAGGCTATTAGCAACATGCTTGCTCTCTAGATGTCCTCCAGCACACGATCCTTCCACAGTTCCAGAAAAAACCTTCTGGTCAAGCGTTACATTTTGCCACCATGTTTGTTGCCTGGATGGAACGTATGCCTGTCCTCAGGTATAGCCCTTGCAGACCACTTCAAAAACCCAGTGTCCAAATAGTTATTGAAAAAGCTTACAGGGAATTCATTCATATGCTGAATAAATGCATGGACATCATTGTAGTTTCTGCTCAATAACAGACACAGCTGTGGCTTTCATTCAGCAGTTTCTGGCAGATGCTGGAGTATACCGTAAATTGTTATTCAATAGAGAAGAACTTGGCATGTGAGTTAAGGTGAGCAATTTTATAGCATTATCCAGAATGGATTTCCTAGTGTATGACATACTCCCTTAGGAATGTTTCCAAAAAGGCGGCTGCAAATTTTCCTGTAGTAAAATTTATCTGTGGCGGGGGCTGTTCATTTTCAGAGATTTTTATCTTCACAAGCAACTTCAAAACTCTATAAAAAAATCCAGTTTTTCACATAGATTGGACTCTGGAACAGTCCAAGTTGTACAATCAGATTAATTTGCATTTAGATTGTGCCCTTCCAATGGCTCTGAAAGATGTTACACATGCAAATTAGATTTCATGCTAGGACTGTAGAAACTTTTATTGCAGCCTTTTGAGGTTGGCAAAATTAGAGGTGCATAGACCTGTGAGACCTTACTTCCAAGCCAAGATAGCCTGAAATTCAAGCAGTAAAATTTTGTATTATGAAGAACCTTTACTCACTATTCAGGCTTTGCTACAGACCTGTTGTGGATAGGTTGAGAAGTAGAGATCACAGAGCAGATCCTTCTCCTTTGAGAGTGGCTGTTCATTTCAGCTTTTCTTTCATTTAGAAAAGCAAGTTACTAATTATATATTAACTCCTGAGAAAAATCTTTCTCCTTTTTCCGTGACAGCTTAGCTTCTTTATGTGTCTCTCAATCTGTTAAAGGCTTTTTGGGAATCCAATTATAATGTATATCAAATGAATCATCCTCTTCACATATTTATTGGTGTCTTCAAAGAACTGCAACACATCTAGGAGGTATGACAGCCCTCTATAAAACTTCCTTGTTTCTCCTCTCTTATGAGGTACTTATGGGTACATCTGCTATTAAAGTTCCAACCAATCTGCCTGACATAGAAACATAACTAATGGTCTATAGCATCCTGTATTTCTTTGCTCCTGAGACCTCTTTAGTAAGTTTTGTCATCTGTGCAGCCTTCCATTTTTCTGGGCTGGGAGCCCTTCAAAGCCATTGAAGTGATAAATCACATACTTAGGACTTTGTATATTAGTTCCTGTAGGACTGCTGGGTCAATGGCATCTGGTCTAAGAGATTTGCTACTGTTTTATTGACCTACTCTAATCCTCTGCCACTGGCACTTCAGTTGGAGATTTCAAACTTGCTTCACATGTAAAACCTCTCTGAGCTTTTCCCTTATAAACAGCAACTCAGATAATTCATTTAGCTTTTCTGACACAGCCTTGAACTCTTTTTACACCTCTGTCATCTATGTCACAGGAACTCTGACAAAGCTTTTGCTGCTTCTGTGTTTGCAAGTCTTTTGTGATTAATTGGGACGCCTGTAGCAAGTTGTTCTTCAAATTGTTTTCTGATTTATTATGGTTTTGCATTTAACATATAAACTTTTGTACCCTTTTTGTTTTCTTCACTTGGACATGACCTCCACTTCTGAATAATGTCTTTCTACTTGTAAGAGCCTCCTTTAGTCTGACATTTAACAATGCTAGATTTTTTTGGTCCTGTTTGAAACTTTTAAAGAGGTGGTGCACATTTATTCTGAAACTCTAGAAAATATTTTTAGATAGTTTCCTAGCTGACTTCAGGTGCTTTACCCTTTTAGAAACTTACCTTGTTTTCCTTTTACTAACCTCTCTCACTTTCATGTGATTTCTTAAGCGATAGTTGAGTAGGTTTTTTCCCTCTTTATTCCTACAAGGATCTTGAATTTGGTTATGTTATGATCATTAGCAATCATGGAGGCCCTTTGCAATAAATGTTGAAGTGAGTCCTGTGGATTGCTTGGAACTAGGTCAAGAAATGCTTCTCCTTCTGTCAAGTCTCTGACTGGTTGCTCCATGAGGCAGTCATTTATACCATGTAAAAAATAAACAAGTCAATTAGCTTTTTGCTTCACAACCCACTGTGTCATTTTTCTGGCTTTCATGGGAGTAAAAGAAGTCTCCCATGATTATTGCCATGCATCTACCCTCACAGCTTTTGTAATCAGCCTTGAAATGTCCCAGGGGAATCCTGTGGCTCAGGCATCTGCTTTCTCATTTGCCTATAGACTGATTCCAAATTCACTACATTTCATTCTTCCATCAGTATGACTGTATTGGTCACATTTGAGTAATTTGTATTCTGATCCCACTGATTTTTCTTCCTTCTGCCAAAATTTGGAGGTGATTTGAAAGTGATTTTAAACCACACCTGGTTGTCTAATTTCATACATAGACTGTTTTTCATGGTTTCCTCCCTGGGTTTCACTGCCTTTATCCCATACCTTCTTGTGATGTGCTTTGGCAGAAGGATGTTGAAGAGGTCCTGAATTGCTATGGGAATTGCATACCTTAGGGACACCTAATTAACCAGATGAAGATTTGCAGCTAGCTTGAGAACGGAAGCAGAGCAGAGCAGAACTGCTTGGAAGGAATACAAGAGGAAGAAGTTTGGCAGCTCCCCTCCCACCTTCTCCAGTCATCCATTGAGGATGAGGTGAATTCCCAGGACTCAGAGAGCAAAAATTACAAGAGAAGAAGGGACCGGGAATGATCTGTCTTGAAAAGAATTGCTTACTTAATGGTTTGATGTGGTTTTCATCCCATACCCTAAAAGGATAAGGGGCTCCAGGGACTGGTTTGTCTACGTGTTTAGGGAGTGAGAAAATCTGAATGCCTCAGTGGGGGATTGCAGCCATGAGAGGGCACAGCAGCCTGAGAAAACCACTAATAACAACCTATTCCTAAAAACATGTTCATTTGTTTGTTTTTTCCTCTAGGATCAAATGGGGCAATTGTTTCTGTCTCAGTAAAACTTCTCAGATATTTTTTGATGGCATGTTTTAACCTTATGGAGTATTTATTCACTGAAATGAGCATGATCCACCAGGGTATGTCAAGTTCTGGTGGGTTCCTGCGTTACTTCTTGCCAGCTTGACCTCCTGGCTTCCTAACCAGCCACCTGGCTGATGATAGGAAACCAAAGAGCTTCAGAGAAGCCAGAGCTTCAGTTTCCAGGGGTAAGCAGCTTCAGCATTTTAATGATGACATTCCTCCTGGCTTCTCCCTGGTCTGCTGTGATGATCTTGGGTTTCCCAAGGTGCGTTGCTCCTTAATCTACTTCTGGTAGCTCAGTAAAACTGGGATGGCTTCAGAAAACTGACATGGGATTCCCCTTCCCTGTGGGGCTTCAACATTTTACTTTCCTGTTTCATGATGAAGCCAAAACTCCAAGAACATTTTTTAATTTCCCATTGAATAGAAATTCTGGGGTCTAGCACCCCTCATAGCCAGTTCATTGAGGATTCAAGAGCAAAACATACTGGCTGGCACTTTTGCAGTTTGGAAGGCTTTTAGGATGTATGGAGCAGTGTTGCATCTGAAATCAGTAGAGTATAGGCCTACCAGCTCTGTATGTGTGCACCGCTGTTGCTATGGGTCGTTATGACAGGACATAGATACAGCCTGAACTGGGAAAGGTTGATGGCTCTGTTTTAGTACTGCTTGTTTCCCACTGTTAATCTGCACTGATGATAAACTGGAGATAAACATCTGCCCATCACAGGGGAATATATTATACATCACTAAAAAGAAAAAAAGAGAGACAGAGAGGTTTCTTTTCTATTATCTTTTAATCTGCATGAGAAAGTATCGCCATGTGCCTTGAGCAGCATCCCCCTTGCCCCGGTACATACACATGCTGCAGGATCAGAGCAGTCGCAATGGGAATGTTTTATTCCATGGTCCCACAAGGTTATCCCATGATTACAAAGCATAATAATTGTGCTTGAATAATTATTATAAAATGGACTTTTAAAGGCATGGGAGTTTTCATTAAATTGCCAGACTAGCTTACAGTGTCATTAGAAGTCAGTGCTAAATCTGTTCTTCACAGTGGATGCAGTAATAATCCTTCCTCCATTGACAGCATCTTGGCTGAAATGTGCTGATAAAGGAAAAACACTGACACAAAGAAGCAAAAGCTCTCAAGTATGGAAAATTTCATTTAATTCTCTGTGCATATTTTCTTTTTTCCTTTTCTTTGGTAGTCAGGTAAATGTGTCATGGGATTGCATATGGAAAAACATTTGTCCTGAAGAGGCACAATCAATTTGAATAGATGCTTCAGTCAGTGACTGCACAATAATTTGTCTGTGTTAGAAATAACCCCCAAGGTTGTTATGATTGGAAAAGTTTGGGGAAGACACTGATGTTTGTTCTTTTAGGCAGTTTACAACATTGTATTTATTTGGCAACACTATGTAGTTGCTCTTTCTTCAGTTAAATCAGATGCTTTCTCCATCTGTTGTGAATGTGGGTGTTCCATACATGAAAAAAGAAAAGAAACTATGTATGTGAGTGTGTTTACATATATAGTGTTTAAAAAAAAAAAAAAGGCATCCCTGCCACCTTCTGTAGTTTTAGGAGGAGGCAGAATTCTCGAGAACAAGCTTCAGCTGTGATTTGTAACTGATCTGATTGAACATGACCTGATTTTGTGTCCTATCTCCAAAATCTGCCACTCTGACAGGAAGCGTGAATGGACTGAGAAAACTGGTGTTTGCAAAAAGTACATTTAATGCACACAGTTTTTTCATTCTTTAATTTTCCTTCCTACCTTTCTCTAGTTGTGCAAGTCCGTGATTTTTCCAATGATAACGATAAACTCATAGAATGGGTTACACTGTGGGTAGAATAACACTTCTTCCTATTTTGGAATTTGAGCTATTTCCATCAGAAATATTAATATAATAAAATCAAAGTGTATGGGTTGGTTTTACAGTGTCATGGATCTATTTTCCCTTTGATATTAGGTGAGCTCTGAGAAGGTTAGCAGCAACTTGAAATAAATATGTATTTTAAAGGTGCTTTTTGTTCTCACAGGGCCTTTCTTGGGTGTGTGTCATGCTTTCAGTACTTCTAAAATAAAACACATCATTGGTTTTGAGCAATGGAGAGTTCATTTCAGAGATATTAAAAGTGGTGTTATTGTCAGGCAGAAACAATTGTAGATGTTAAAGATGTTTTTAAAATTATAAAATTATAACCTTAATATTAGTTATTTCCTATGGAAAAAAATTTCTGTTTATCAAAGTACGTTTTTAAAGGAATTTTTGAATCATTTTAGTGAGCATAGGCCTCTGTTCTCCCTTCATAAAGGATCATACTTTCTGTTTCAGCACCATGCAAAAAGCAAGGTTTACATTTTCATGGCATATGCTACTGCTGGACATCAATCTAACACACTCCTCCCTCCCTAATTCTGTTTATGATAAACTTGTCTTTTAAAATAAGCTCTTCAACTCTGAAAACTATGAAACAACACTTCTTCTCCAGGTCACTGTTCATGGACAGCCAGGTCCCTGGAGTCAGTAGTACAAAGCACAGGCAGACCCTGGGAGTCACCCTTCTGAACTGAATGGAGATCTTCCAATTTTCCGTAATAATATTTACCCTTTTTTTATTTTAGGAGGGTTAGTGTGGGGGAAAAGTATGCAGGAATTATTTTTTTAATGAGTTTTACCCCTCCCATTCCCCACTCTGTTTCCTGAATATTGTCAACACATTTTCTTTTTTTCCTTTAAAAATGTGTTTGCTATTATATGTTAATCCTGGAAAAATGTACATGAATAATTTTTAGGAGAATATCTAAAATACGAAAACCAAGACAGTTTTTTTCTGTTGTGAATTAAACGTAAACTTTTCTTCTGTGATTATCCTCATTTCACTCGTGAAATCAACTACTGGCATGAACAGTTGCTATTACAAATCTGAGTTTAATTTTCTGGGTGCACTCCTTTTTCCTGCTGTTTCACTCAAAGTACGTGTATGAAATGAGCTCAGGAAGTCTAGGAATGCCACTGAGGAGAACAAATTGGATTAATATTTGAATCTGTTATTGAAAACATTATGTTACTTCAAGTGGTGAAAGATGGTGTGTGGGGTAAGATGAATATTGGCATCTTTTGTCACACTCACGTCCTGCTCTTGATTTCTTTTTCTGGTTGAGAAGAGAAATAATGAATTTCAGAGGGCAAATCAGTCTGCCTGGGTCTAAGAGTCTACCGTAATGTTGTGAAGAATGGCAGTACCAGACTGGACCTAAGGTCTGTCTTGCCCCATGATGCCTCTATCAGTGATGATAAGCAGGCACACTAGGATGAGTAGGTGCTGGGCAAGTATCTTTAATATTACCTCCCGTCTCCCAAATCCAATCCCAGTCTCTATTTTCAGCTCAGGGACCTACTGATACTGTCATGGTTTGTCTGTTCAGTAGCTCTGTATGGATCTTTTTGACACCTTCTTCCCATCAATTTGTGCAAACTTCTCGCATTTGCAACATCCTTCAACATGGGCAGCCTTACCATAGTTGCATTAAAAGCCATCTCTTTCTGTCTATTCTGAACTGGCTTTCTACTAGCTTCGTTAGAGTGCGTGTGTTGCTTGTGGCTGTGGAGAGAGTGGACTGTCGATCTCCCTCCACACTCTCCATGCTATTTCTGACTTTGTAGACCTTGGCTGTAGGTGATCTAAGTTGTCCCTCTTCTAGAGCCAAGAGGTTCAGACTGCTCACTTGTTCATGATATGGAAGCCCTTCCACACCTCTCGTCAACCTCCCTGCAGCTTTCTGAACATTTTGCAATTTAAATGCTGTTCCCCTCTTCTGCAGAAGGACTGCATGCAGTTTGACAGGTAAGTGTGAACCAAGAGTTGATACAACAGCACCAAAATGATTTTGCTTTGTTCTCGCTTCCTTTTCTGATTATTCCTGACATTTTCACTTTGCTTTTATGGAACCATCTACATTATCATCAGGGTCTTACTCCACAGTACTGTTTTTTTCAGAAACGACTGCTGCCTATGCAGATTTAGGATTGTCTTTCCCCACATGCATCACTTTACAGTTATGTACAATGAATTTCAATTGCTGTTCAGCCATTCAGTCTCGTTGGACCCTTCTGTAATTCTTCAGTCTGCTCATGTCCATATTCTTCTGCGTAACTTAGTGTCATCAGCAGTCTTTACCTCGTGACTCATCCCTTTTTCTAACAATTTCTGCATATATTAAATAGCTCATTTCTCAGCACCAGTGCAGTAAATCTGAACTGTTGACCTCCCTCTGCTGGGAGAACTGACCAATTACTCATACTCCATTTCTTACCTTGTAAATAATTTATTCATGCAAGGACTCTCCTTATCCAATAGTCACTTAACTTCCTCTGTCACCCCTATCGCAGAATCACAGAATCACAGAATCGCAGAATCACAGAACCACAGAATGTTAGGGGTTGGAAGGGCCCTCTGTGTGTCATCTATTCCAACCCTCCCGCCGAAGCAGGGTCACCTACAGCAGGCTGCACAGGACCTTGTCCAGGCGGGTCTTGAATATCTCCA
>Ga0181612_128358_pt1 | contig 13803 bp, 7 predicted proteins | sample HoacroProtozoa21_FD_119630 | JGI IMG/M metagenome (GOLD analysis project Ga0181612, IMG submission 119630) | Hoatzin crop microbial communities from Cojedes, Venezuel. Combined Assembly of Gp0051906, Gp0051904, Gp0051908
ATTTAAAAAATGAAAAAAAATCCAGTATGCACTGTAAAGAACAACAGAGGAACAACAAATGCCATTTAATACTTTCAAAGCAGAGTAATACTGTGCCACAGATTTATTTCATATCAATAACAAAGTCTGAGTTGCCAAAGAAATAAGCATATGTTATATAGAGAGTATTCTCCAGCAGGTCACTTTCTGAATAAACTAGGAATTTGCCATGAATCTACAGCACAAAAAATGATAGTGAACATACTCTACATATTCATGAAATAGTATCTCTAGGACTACTATAAGATGAGACAGGAGTAAATCTTCAAATTCATCCTAGAAACTGTTTATGAAACAGTAATAACTCCTCTGCACAGTCTTTAACTTCAAAAGTAGCAGAAAAAGAACTAAACCTCATATTTGCAAAGAAGCTTTTCCAGGCTATTAATAAGACATTAGCTCTAATAAAGGACTTAAAAACATCAATGAGCATTATTATGTTCTTCTTCCTTTCCCTTGTTGAAGGACATGAATATGTGATACAAAAATGGGATGATATTAACACTAGCAATATTCATTGTTGCACCAGATTATTTGGCATCTTAGGGTTTCAGAATAATTTACAAACTTTAATTTAGCCATACAACACCCTTCTGAAGTAAGTGCTGTTAGTATTTACTCCTGTGAACTGTACAAAATACTCACAGAAGACAGCTGACGTTTCCAAAACTCAGCAGTCAGAAAGCATAATTAGTTAAAGATACGTAGTTGTCTAACTAAATAGGGAGTATTAAACTTCCTTTTTTGCTAACATGATATTCATCTCAATACTGAGTGGAATAAAAACATTCAGTAAGTTAATACAGCTACAATCAAGAGATTTAGATCCAAAATGCTGAGAGAGCAAAGTATTTATGAGGATTCAGGAGAAATCTCTTTAGACTGCAGTTGGTTCAAGACTATATGACAAAACAAATTTAAGTAAACCCAAATGTAAAATAATTATGAGGAGTTAATGAGATTCTCACATGTGTAAAAAGACAAATCAGATTATTTGATCAGATGATCAGGATAACTAAGCAACTCTATCAAGACACTGAGAATACAGTCCAACAAGCAGCTTAAGCCAGTCTTTGTCCTTTCCTCACATTCACATTATTTGCCCACCTGCTCCATCTTCCCCACCATCATTCCGGAAAATCAAACAGTGGAACTGATCCTGGTTACATTTTAGTAAAGCACAAAACTGCATATGTTCCAAACGTAAAAGAGTGGGGATGGGAGTTGGCATGATTCCTTTTCAGTTGGACGAGATCTTTTGCCCAGTTCACTGTCCAAGTTTACCAGTGCTCTCACCTGGACAGCGCAGGTGCAGAAATGAGAAACCTGACTAGACAGAACCACATTAAACACCTCACCACAGCCTCTCACCCCCTGTGCCTGCTGGTTTTTGGTCATATTCACTGAGAACACTTAGAACCATAATCAAGCTCATTTGGGCAGCCCCAGCAGCACTGAAGCACTCCGAATCGGCCGCATCTTCGTCCTTGGGCAAACGCACTGCAGTGCACCCACGCCAACTTTGAGGTGGCTGATAGCAATGCCCCCAGCCCTGAGTGGGACATAGAAACTGTGCAAATGTATGACTGGGTACAGATACGCTGCTCTGGCTGACCTGCCTACATTAACTGCGAGGCCAATTAAGAAGAAATGCTGATGACTTGTGTTCATCTTGCACCTCAACTTGCTATAGGATTTGGATTCTTTATGTGGGGATCAAATCTCTGAACTCCTCAAAAAGAAACAAGCAGAACTCATCCAAACACAGACAGTAACAGTAAGAAAGTAAGAAACCCTCTTATACATCACTTCTGTCATCATTAGGCATCCTAAAATCCCTTCTTGCCCTTAGCAAGTACCTTGAGACTAGAGAATCGTAGAATGAATTCCCACATGGGAGAAAAACTGATAGAAACTTCCCAGGCAGAAATAGTTGCTTATGATTTTAACGTGAAGTTGAAAAAGCAGAAGTCTACATCCTGAAACTTCTAACCATCACGTAAAAAATGGATCCTAAAGATTGCTTAAGTGAAATCTGGGGCCGAGCTAGTGTTGAAAAGCATTACAGAGCTAGAACTGCAAACTTGTTTCCATTTGTTAGCACAACCATAAACATGATCCACCGTATTATACTGCAGAGCATGATGATCAGCAAAACTAGATCCTTTTGGATACTTGGTAAAATTAATACAAAATAATACTGCTATCTACGCACACCGCTCTGCAAGAAATACAACTTAGCTTAGGAACAGAACTTCTGAAATAGGTGATCTGAGACACAGATGAACTTCTGAAATAGTTGATCTCAGTTAAATTGTGTCTGAGTTATTTCTGTATTTTTTCAAATAGTTAAAGCAGTCACAGAGGAGTGCAGTTACTTGCAACAGTGTCCAGAAATCATCACTGAAAGGCAGTGATGTAAAAAGCAAAGCTTTCAGATGTGCTTTTGTTAGGAACATAATAATGTCCTCTATATGTGACAGACCTCTAAACCAGAGGCTTGGGGAGAGAGAAAGGATAAAGATCAGGAATAATACTAAGGAAAATTGTAATTGTGCACAAAACTTATAAGAAAGTTGTTGTGATAGCTACATGCACTGCACCTATAATAGTTGATTAAAGTCAACAGCTTATTGAGAAAGAGAAAAATTAATTTCTCATACAATATGGCCATGGAAATATGTCACAAAGGAGAGAGACATAAAGCCATACTTACTGCTGGGTCATACAGTAAGTGCCTTCACTTCTACTTGTGCCAGCTGTGGCCTGTAGTACTTTCCCACAAGGCAAAGGTCCTTGAAAATGTGCAGAAAGAAACCACTTGAAAAGCTGTCTTCAGGGGTATATTCAGAAACCTCCTTGTAGGGTTGCTGCATCTGATTAGCACCTTTAGAGAGAAACCCAGGAACCCAGAAGCTGCTTCCTCAACCTGTTAACCCTTTTGCCTTGCTTCAAATATTACCATGATTATTTTAGATGTACAGTCAAGAGTAGACAGATGCATAACTAGCTCTGATATAATTTGTTTCAGTGTCTCGTGCATGTGTATAATCTTTAATTTAAATCAATAAACATTTATTAAGCAGGTTGCCTATTGAACCACAGATGTTCTTGTTGCAGTTCATTACACTGACTCATGTTGCAGAGTGACCAGCGAGTGCTGGAAGGATGAGGTCCTGCAAAGTAAGTGATAAATGTCTGATGCCTCCAGGTCTCCAAGTCAAAAAAAAAGGCATTACAGTGCTTGAAACTTAAAGTTAGCAGTGTTAGTAAGCAGTGGGACTGAAGCTCCAAGCCGGAGTCCTGTCATGTTTGATATTAGTTGAAAAAGAATCTAGAACAAGAAAAACAGCATTGCAAGACCAAAACCACTTCACAACAATGTCCAAAAAACCTCAGAAAATTGAGATATTGCCCTGAAACTGTAAATGCACCACTACATTGCTAATTAATGACAGATTTGGCAACCTAGAGATGTCATACAAAAATTTCAGACAACTGATACAACAGTTCATCGTATTCACAGATCACATTAAAGGCTAGCATTAAACCTAACAACTTCTTTGAGATGACTGCTTTTACAAATCAAAGAGAATGATCATTATACTCAGACTAAATAGGGTATTTATATTTCTTGTAATGAATAAAAGCAGACAGGAGAGCAGTAAAATGAATATGAAACAAGCCCATCAGATTATAGATGAAAAAAATGTATGTCCAAGACAATTTTTTAACTAGCAGCTGACAATCATATTGATTGAAGTGATTGAGAGTATCAGAAGAACAAATATTTTCCATTGCATATGAACAGGAGTGTCTCTGAAAGCACCTAGGGAGAGTTCAAAACAAACTATTTTTTAAACAAAGTTTGGAAGGAACGAAAATTCCTTGGGGGCAGCAGATATCCCTTGGGGCCAAAACACACACAATAGGTTCACAATTGGTTAACTTGTTATTTGACAGAAAGCGGATGTTCTGTATGTTCCAGGCCATACATCTTTTTCAGAAATAGATGGACAAGCTTTGTCTACAACATAGCAGTTCATCTCTAGGAAATAAGGAGCTTTCCAGAGTCCCTGGTGCTTCTGTCCAGCTGGTAAGGAGAGGAGGTTGGAAGGGGTGAACCAGGGCCCAGCTGCACGTTTCGAGGCTAAAAGGTGATGTAGAGATGCGTCAGGGATCCGTCTGCCATAGGACGAGGCAACATCACATCCACTTTGGTACTTGCATGTCCACTTTGGTTCCCTGCAGGGGTAATGGTTTCAAACTAAAAGAAGGTAGATTTAGACTGGATATGAGGAAGAAATCTTTTATGATGAGGGTGGTGAGGCGCTGGCACAGGTTGCCCAGAGAGGTGGTAGATGCCCCATCCCTGGAAACGTTCAGGGCCAGGTTGGATGGGGTTCTGAACAACCTGATCTAGTTGAAGATGGCCCTGCTCGTTGTAGGGGGTTTGGGCTAGATAGCTTCTAAAGGCCTCTTCCAATCCAAACCATCCTATGGTTCTATGGTTCTATGGTATTCTACATAAACACTCTACAGAGGTTAGAAAGAAACTCATCTTCAAGTTATCTGGGTGACTCTTTATGAGTTCCCAAAATCACTAAAAACAGAAAACTGGCCAGTTAAACTGGTCAGAAGAGAAAAGTGTCCACCATACAGAGGCCAACACTTCACTTAACACTCCAATGCAATACTGGTTTTCTTCCACTGAAAACTGTGGATTTGCATCAACAGGCAAGGCTCAGAATTCACAAACTGAGGCCCTGCAGTAAGAATTTGACAAGAAGAAATGGCAGAAGTTAGCTGTTGCTGAAAAGGTGCGATACTGCTGGCAGTAGCACGCTGAGTGGACTACCTGAACATTTACCTTAGCTGAGCCTAGGGCTGGAGCCCCAGAAGAGGACCTACCTCCACTCCTTCACAAGACCAACCAACAGACCATCTCTCAGCACTCTGCATTCCTGACAGATGGAGTTTAGCAGATGAGGAGCAGGAAAGATGACGTGGCACGGGTTTTGCTAGACAGTCACTGCTTGAGCTCAAATAAATTCACAGACTACTCCAAGATCCCACGTTAAGAATTTTTTTCCCCTTGAATACGAAATATTGCTATTTTTCCCTCCTTGTTCCTTTTGTCTCTAAATATGCTCAGTTTTTTAGGTTTATTTTGTAAGTAGTGTTCTTCTAAGTGGGGAAGTAGTACCTACTAAAAGCGCTCTCGGAGCCCACTCTCAGGAGACATTTGAATTGGTGGTGGGTTACAGACTAATTAAAAAAAAACAAAACCCACACAAATCAGAGTAACTACTTCCACAGAGAAAATACTGAGGTCTTTTTATATTTAAGTCTAAAATGCTACGTTTCAACAACATAATGTTTGTGACAAACAGAAAGCCTCACAAATTTAAAGTTTGACATAATTATAAATAAAGTTATTAGCTGGTCCGTGAGGATACTCCATTATTCCATTCTCTTTGCATATTTAAACTGTATCCAATCATCCAGCTAAGTTATTGTACCCAAGTGCATCATGAAGTATAGTTTCAGCAGTGTCATTAAGGTATAATGAACACAAGAAATGATTCTTTGCATGGATCCTAAACAGAGAAAGAAAATCCTCTCCTGCCACTATACAAATGTTTCTTCACTGTTCAACTGCTGCAGCACTTCAGTGAGAGGTGCTAGGAATTTGAAATCTAACAAATTCTTAGTCCTTGCTCACAGAAGTGCCTTCAGGTAATCTGCTCAGGCAATGAGGGGGACGGTCTCCACCCTGAAGACTGCTAGATTGCCTACCCAGAGAAGCTATATTGCACACTAACCTGTGTGAAATACACAGTGCACCAGATACTTTGTGAGAATTCCCCACTGCAAACAATCCTAGTTTAATCTAAGATTGCATACTCTTTTATTAAAAAAACATGGAAAAAGCATATCTACACCATTTAGCAGCTACCTCCGACAAAGCTAGTACATCCACACAACATTATGAAGACCTATTAACCAGATCAATCTAAAAGGAGTATAGCTACACCAAATTCAGTGCAATGCAGCTGTGAGATAACCATTCAAGTGTTTCATTTTCTGGAGCTAGCATGGGCACTTCTGCACTATGTATTTTTGACACATGCTCTAAAATTTTCTATGCAAGCAGTTAGTATAAAGAGAGCACTTTGAAAAAATTACATAGATGAATATACAGCTTACTTGCAGCAATTCCCCTTTGTAGGCAAGTCCTGTTATTCCACAGGGTATGCTTAAATCCTGATTTGGATTAAACAGCCATGAAATTGAGTGCGGGAATCTGAAAAGCTTATATCACCAACTAAGAGTAATGTAGTATGGACAAAGAATGGAGTGGTTTTAGCATTTTCCAAGATCTGGAGGAATTGAAGGGTTGTTTCCTCTCCTTCCTCAGTCGAATAAAACCAGTAACACAGAGTAACAGGCTTGCAGCTTTCAAGAGTAGGTTCCTTTGCTATCTAAATTTCTTTCATGTAGTTTAAGGAGTCATAATCCCAAGTGAAGACAGTGAGTTAACAAAGACTTTTTGATAATTCCACAGTTTCTTCAACTTTATCATTTGAACACAACTCTGAGTCAGGAGACAGAGCCTAGAAGCTATCCACATGGTGGGAAGAACATAAATTGTAATTTAAAAAGTACTTCATGCAACACATAAGGACACAATAACGAGAATGAATTCTCACACCAACACAGCCAAGAGAAATCTGTTAAACTTGGAACATATGCAACCAACTGAAGCAAAGTAAACAACAGTATCAAATAAGATCTTAAAAAGCTAAGTGGGAGCTTGAGAAGAAACCAAAACCTAATTCAAGTATTTGCATTTCATTCAAGAAACTCTGCTCGTTCATTCTTTTTTCTCTGAACAGTAAGACAACTAAAGAGTCTCATAACATCTATCAGTAAGATCGATTAAGATACAGGAGTTATACATCTCTTCAGAGGTAGCATCTTTCTGCGGTCAGACTGGTTATAGTTCATTTACATGCTCTGGAAAGGATAACTGGCAAGCTCTCTTTGCTGCACCATGCATATACTTTGTAAGAGGTTTATGCAGTCTTTGCAAGGGCTGTCATAGCAGAGCATGTACCTAAGTGTGGAAAAGTGCTCAGAATATGGAATTCTGGTACTATTGTGTTAAATACGAAAATCCAGTGGAATTCACTGACACCAAGCAACCCTTGTTTCTAAATGGCATTGATTTTTCAAAGGCTTCGAAGTCTACAGTTCTGATCCAGAAGAGAACCAAAGTCATCTGAGCACAGCCCTCACCGAAGCATGTAACCCACAGGGTGACCCCACAACACAGATGTCATGAAGTTTCAGTTTCTGTAACAGATTCTGAAAAACAGCATCCTTGAGAGTGTTTGGGAATTTCCACCCCTCTTTTCTTCCCCTGTTCTAACTGATGTGATGATTGTAGTTTGAATAGCCCACTGAAAACTGGCAACAGTGATACCTATCCACCTATTCTTTACTTAATTTCAAGAAAAAAGTACTGAGTATGAATAACAATTTTTCACCAGCACTCCCTCTCATTTCCTTCAGATTGAAAACACACAAAAAGTGTATACAATTTCCATGAAGAATCCAAACTATCCTGAACAGCATGCAGCATTTTCCATTTAAGCAAGAACACACCTATGTGAAAGAGAAAAGCATGCAGCAACACAGACTAGGAGAGAGGGAGGGACTGAAGAATAAGACAGGGAAAAGAGTGTGAAACATTCTGTATTATTTGTGTAGACTGTCTGCATGAGAGGTTACTTGGGCTTTGTCAATCTTACGGCGTGGAGAGAACCAAGGTTCACAGCTGAGCACTGAGCTTAGTACAGCTGACCAAGAAAAGTTATTCATAAAATGTGCCACAAAGGCAGTTGTTTCATTCACAGAACTCAAGTTTGTCCTTCTAATTAAAACTCCTTTCATGTAGCAGTAAACTGAGGCTGAGTATTCCATGATGAATGAACCCTAAATTCCCATAAACTGCTTGATATGATCAATGCAGCCTCAGAACCAATACTAAGACATTTCTGTGTCAGGAGCTAGTGAAAAATGCCTTGAGGTTACGAGCACAAAATGCCCCTATTTAATTCACCCCATATACAGGAAAACAGATTCTACAAATAAAATGACATCAATGAAATGCATCCAATTTCTCCTTATAATTGAAACAAGCCTGAATGTTGTGCTGCTCAGGTCAACAAATGATAATAATAATACTGCCTATAACACTTTCATGTTACCACCTCTGAAAAGCAAATCCCATCACGGTGAATGCCAGCAATACAGAAACCTTAAGATCATAGCTAAAGAGGTCTGAGCCCAAAGAGAAATGATGACAAGTTTGTTGTATTTGGCTTAAGCACAGTTCACTGTTAAACTAGAACATTACACCTGTCCCTACAAATTCAACAGCACATCTGTAAAATTAATGGCACAAATAGCAGCCAAGGGATCTTGAAGAGAAAAAGCATAATCCAGAAGATGACACTGCATTATGTCTTACAAAATAACATTAACTTTCAATACCAAACACCTAATCTGCTCTTTTCATTCTTTTCTGAGAAAATAAATATATACTACTAATCACAGGCACACAGTACTGGAAGATAAACACACTGAAGTGGAATCTGAACTGAGCAAGGACTTAATGCTCAACACCAGAGGTTTTAATCAAGAAAAAGTTCCTCCTAGAGCAGGGTTTCCTTTCCCATGGTGCAATATTTACATGGGATTGGAGTTGTTTGGGTGACCTTGGTTACCACAAGGCTAGGCAGACCTGCCACTTGAAGGAAAACGTTATTACCTTTGGGGACTAGAGTAATTACAATCAGTTTGCTGTTTTGATTGGCTAGTGACCTATTCTTCAACTTCTTGATTTGCAATAAAGAGAAAGCTCCAAATGAAGTCAGTGAAGGCCCATAAAATGATCTGACATTCTAAGAAATACAGCCACATCACTGCTGAAAACTTCATTTAATATCCATTTGAATTTTTAGAGACCCTGCAAATTCCCTCTTTTGCTTTAACCTATTGTGACTCTTTAGGAGACCAAGCTTCAGTGTCACTTAAACGAGCGAATAATGTTGTTAACAGTAGCCATTTGGAGATACTCATATGAGGAACAAGAACTAATGTCAAAGTCAAACTGTTCTTCTGGTTGTGGTCTCACTAACCCCACCGTGTACCACTGTCAATTCACTGATTTATGTGGAGTGACTGCTCTTTGACAGCTAGCTTCATAAAGTAGTGACAAAAAGTACCTTTTCATAGATAAAGTATTTCAAAAACAAAGCTGAAAATCATTCCAAAAAAACCCTCCTGGAAGCTGCAAATGTTTGTGCTTCATTTATTACTTCACCATATCTGGCAAAATGAACTTCCTCTCTAATGATTACTGTGTTCTAGATTCTTGTTTGAATCCTTTTCTGAAGGAAGTCTGCATGTGAACTGACAAATTCCACATCAGATTTCATTCAACTGAAAATTACCCTGGCTGAATTACACCAACCACTGGAAACAGACTTTAAAGCAACCTTCAGTCCTTAACTCTGGCAATGCTGCCAAGTTTGACTGTAATTACCGCTACACCAGCACTTCATTTACAATCCCCTAATGCTCTGTGTCTATTGCTATCAACAAATTATGGATTACCAATCAAGTTGGTTGCTTCAAATATATACTGTCTGTCTAGTGTTCAGAATCATAGTCTGCACATAACTGACTGGAATTATGTCAATACAACACTCGTAGGAATAAGAGGAAAATGAGCACAAATGGGAAAAACTACAGTGAAGGGTATGCATAGTGTGCGTAGATGATCTCTGCGTTTTTTTCATCTTGAGTAACAAAGTGAAGTATATTTGAATCAAGATCAGAGAATCTGGAAGTTGAGTAATGCTTAACCTACTCTTTTATATCAAACAGAGATGGGACACGAAATGTTCTTTGGTCCAGGAGACAACTGCAACTTCCTTTCACTTTATATTTGTAAGTACTTTTTTCAGTCTATTGCTTGGCAGCTTCTGCTGGATTTAGTATTTAAAGAATTTCCTTATTTGTTTTTCTTCTCCAGTTCTGGAGTTACAGAAATCTATAAAAGATTGCAAATGCAGAGATAATTTTGAAAATCATTAGAACTGTGCAAATTGTACACCTGTATTCTCTTGAACTCACAAGCAGAATGATTAAAAAAACGATTCTACCAGAAATCATACAGAAGTAGGTGTTTATGTGCAGAAGCGTATGATCTATATGCCCATCGATGTGATGTGCAAAGGCTACCTGTATCCTTTTTTGGGTATTTATGTGCGTCCTGTTGAAGTGGCCTGACCACATTTCTCATCTCCATATAGAATTTAATCTTTCTATTCTATATAATGTTCCTGCTCTATGTGAGAAATTACAAAATTACAGGTAAATATCCAACTGAAGGAAGAAATAATATAGATAAACTAACAGCACAGCATATCCAGAATTGTAAAATAGAATTCAGCTCAGGTACTTTAGCTACTCAAACGAGAAATTGGATGAGCATGCCAGGGGACCTATCACCTTTGTTGCTTTCTTTTCCTAAGCATTTGCTCCAAACACAGGATGTCAGGCGAGATGAACACCTGACCTGACCCAAGAACACCATTCTCAGGTTCTTATTAGTAGGTATAGACATTCCAGATAGTGTCACTGGTTACAAACGTCAATCAAAGACATACTGAGAATTAACCATCATGGCTAGGACACAGGCAAAAATCCTCAGTGCATCTGAACTGCTGCAATCTTCTTGCTGTCAAAATTGCTATGTGGACTTCTATCTTGCCCTACAGATCTGTTTGACCAAGTCTTTACCACATTATTATGATAGCATTTAAGAAGTAATCAACAGGGTGGAGTACCAACCTATTCAAATTAATGGAATTGTAACCTTTAATTTTAGGGGGGAAAAAATATTTGCAATGCATAATCAAGTCTGAAAATAAATTTCTATTAAAAAACCTACTATTCTAGTGTCTTCTCAAATTTCTAGGCATGTCTTCAGAATCCATTTAGTAAGTTCTTTTAGCTTCATATTATTAGGTTTTTTCCACTATTACTTCTTGCTTCTGCATAATGTTACCAGTTCTGGTAACAAAATTTTTTTTGAAATCATATTTCTTAAAGCAAGAAAATTTCCTGGAAATAAAGAACTTCCCAAAAACATTCTCCATGGAAATATCGAGAAATTAATTTTCAAGAGAATAAGTCTCTTAACTAAGCAAGGAGCATGCTAGGACAAAGGATACTTATAGATTTTTTTTTAAAGTCTTTTGTAAAGTGATTTTCAGAACACATAATGGCTGAGGATAACAGAGAGCATGTTACAGGAAACATTGTTTTGTGCTTGCAGAACACCAAGCACAAGAGGATCCTAGACGACAGGTAAGAGCTTCTGGAACATGACAGAATATGTATGAAGAGCAGCATGATGCAGTTTATATTTAAGTATGTATTTTTTTCACTACTCCTTTTTAAAATGTCTTTATAATTTCTTATTTTTAAACCATTTCTCTGTTGTTTCCTTGTTTACACCTGGAGGAGTAACTGCTGAAGACAGGTGTGGAAAGCACCTTTTTATTCCCTGAGAAGAACCATTTGTCAAGATCTACTAACAGCAAGTGGCATACTAGAGCTGTGCAAACGAGGCCATCTCTTGACAGAGTTGACTGAAGCAATATGTGGGCTGCTAGAGAGATAAGAGATTGTGGCTTTTCTAAACACCGGCATGATGTTGTAAGCGGGTATATCTTAGGGTTTACAGGTGTAAAATTTTGTATTTAGTAAATTTGGCTAAGAGCAATCAAAAGCTCATTATCTATAACCCTACAGAAAAAATAACTGCCCAAATAATTCTCGTGCAGAATTCTGTAAGCTGACAGTGTGTTGCCACTTTCCTAATCACAAGGGCACAAAAGACGAAAGATGGTTACTTTCTAAGGTATATAGCAACTTTTGAAATGTACTGTGTCCCAGCTTGGTAGCTGTTTAAAGCATTTCACAACTACTGTCACACTTCCCATAACAAGGACACGACATGATGAGAGGCGTTTCTCTTATTGCTGCCCACAACCTATGAAAAAAATCATACAGAATGTCAGACTTGACTTACAGCACTGAAAAAGGACTATTACCTCCTTGGAAACGCTGACATCAGATTTACAGGGGCTGTGCCTCCTCCAGTACTGGCTAGTAGAGGTACTTGGCAAATTCTTAGACCAGCGAAGGACAAAATGGCGTCACAAGTGCAATGGCGCTGCCCAGCTGGGCAATCTGCATGCCCATCCTACTGAAACACCTTTCTATAGTCTGAGCTCCAGACTTCATTTTGTTGAAGTTACAGTTAGCAACTTATATGAAACTGAAACATTCAGCTCCTTACTGGTGCTTGTCTGATGTATGACATAGTAGCAACTAGCTGTTTTGCATTTCTAAGTAATTCCAGTTCTATTTTCTAAGGAGGTTCTTGGAAGAGAGGTAATAAAAATAGGGAGGAAAATGAGTGCAGGAAATAAGGGAAAATAAAGAGAGAGAACTGTCCTTATAACGGTGGAGTACTTGGAGCAGTAATTCACCTAAAAGGCAGTAACTAGCTGGTTGCCAGTGAACAATTTGCTTGCATTGATCTCTTGGTTAAACATTGAAAACATTTGCCTGCAGGGTTCAATGAATAAGAATGAATTCCTTAATCAGCCCACTTTTTGTGCGTGTGCTTGCAATATAGCATGTGTCACAACAGGAAAACCAGCAAGGTTTTAAAGAGTGCTCTACCACTGTCAGCTGTGTCTTCTAATTGCCCATGTCATGAACTTCCCACAATAGTACCCTTTCTTTTCTGGTCTGATATTTCTTTCTTTTATAAAACATAATAAATACTGCCAAATACACATATCAAAAGTTGAACATGTGCTCCATGTGTTATAACACCTCGCAACAGTGTCACAACTATCTCAAATTCAACTGAAATTTTCCAATTGTATTCAGTAAAATACTAAGGCTGTGGGTTGAGAAACATTCTGTGTAGTTATATGGCCACATAACATGCACATCTTACAACACACATTACAGCAAACAGCTTGTTAAACTCTAGTGTTCCATCTTGTTAACCTTTTTCTAAGAAAAAAATCTTTCTACATAAGATAAAATTAAAAATTCATTGATCTTGTTACATTTTTCAGTACGAACAACTCATAAAATCTAGCTTCTTTTTCTCCTCACTGAACCACATGCGAGCCACAGGCTCACACTGGAAGTCCTTTTAGCCCAACATCCCATGTAACTGTGGCCAAAAGCGAATGCTTGAGAAGCAGCAGAACAAGGTACGTATATTTGCAAAGCAACCTCACAGTTTTCGATCATTTTAATCCATGGACTTACTAAGACAGATATGGTTAATTGTATTTAGCAATCTTAAAGGATAACTGAGCTCCACATGGAGCTTTCTTTTTAACTCCATGTGGCTCTTCACCTCTCCATATCTCGTGGCAAAGAGCTCTACTGCTTGGCTATAAACTAATCCCATCCTCAGCCCACTCCCGTTATTTTAAGCCCACCTTCTGCTGTCCTCATGTGATGTCCCTTACTTTTCATAAAAATGGAGGTTCTGATAAGATCTTCCTCATTATTTCCCAGGTAGTCTCAATCAATATGTTACTGATTATTTTTTAATTATTCATGAACACATTTAAATGATTATTAAAT
>Ga0181612_135451_pt1 | contig 13803 bp, 10 predicted proteins | sample HoacroProtozoa21_FD_119630 | JGI IMG/M metagenome (GOLD analysis project Ga0181612, IMG submission 119630) | Hoatzin crop microbial communities from Cojedes, Venezuel. Combined Assembly of Gp0051906, Gp0051904, Gp0051908
CAGCGACGTCTGAGCAGCAGACAGAACAGCGAACATCACTGATTAATCTCGCCCTGGGACTCGCTGGCAGGGAAAGGCAAAGCAAGCACAGCTAACTACACGGCTGGTTTGAGAGCTATTATCATTTCTCTCCAGGAAAAAAACCCCTGCAAATCTTCCCCGAAAGAATCACGTTGCTGATCCTCATCTTTCGGATATCGCTGTTGCGGATTTCCCAGCGCGGCTTAAGCAATCAAAAAGAAAATAGCTGAAAAACTGTGCAAATATTTAAAGATTGGATGTTTAGTAGGGAGAAAAAAAAAAAAAGGGTCATCCACTGTGAAATATTCAAAACCAGACAGAGTCACACAAAGTCAAACAGGCAGCTTCATCGTGCCAGCAAAGAACCCAAAGCAGAGCACACATTAAATAAAAGGTCCCGCAATCCCGGGTCAGGAGCCCGCTCACGGCAAGGGGAGCTCTGCAGAAACCCAGGGATCAACCCCAGCCTCTCAGCACTCAGCTCTCCATTTACGAGTACCAATTTTTATTGTTTCAAGCAAACAAAGCTAATTGCACGCTTGCCTGGATCTCACAAGGTGAGTTCAGCACCAAAATTTTAGAGAGTTTAATTTGGACAAACGAACAAAGCTAGAGAGCGCCAGATCTACAACACGGGAAGCTTTTCAGCCTGAGTCTGCTCCACACCTCCCCCGGAGCGTTCTTTTCACGCAGTAAGAGCCCCACCAGTTCAGTACACACGTGCAGGGGACGCAGAAGGTGACTAAGGAATGTTTTCCACTCCCGCACTTTTCCACTCGACACTTCACAAACACTGTACAGCACAGCAAGACGTAACCAGCGTTAAAAACCCAAGGTAGCTGCCAGCTGAAATCCGAAGGGACACCAAGAAAGCCGTGCTGAGTATCTGGGGAAGCTTTCCCAGGCAGTTTCTGCTTCACCCTCTGCGTGGGCGCGCAGCAGCCGGCTGTTTCTGCTCGGCACCCCGACAGTGAGCTGCACCTCCTCGCTGTCACCCCATCAGCCGAGCAGAGCGGGCAGAGGAACGCCGCCGGGAAGCACCAGCTTTGCCACAGAATGTTCCTGTCCCTGCACCCAGCGTTTCACTGGTAAATAAACGTCACACCGAGCTGTCCCGCCTGAGCCGCAGCAGCGCAGCTCCGAGGGACAGAGGAGGTTCCCGGTCTCCTGTGGGCCAAGGGAGGAACACCACTGGGAGGAAGGCCGAAAGTCTAAAATCTTACTCATTTCTCCGACAGAAGCAATGCATCTCCTTAAAATGAAGTTCGTGTTGTGAAGGAAATCTCGCTGGTCCCCTGGTAACGGCGCGTGGTAGTGAGCAGCACTGGTTTCCCCAGTGGAAAACCAGTAAGGTAGTCTGGGTGTAGCTGGGAAGGACCAACAAGAACGTGTGCCGGGCGTCACCATCATTTTTTCCACAGCAAGGAAGAAAGGGCTGACAACTCCCTTGCTGTAAGTTGCTGTGGTTGTCTTTGTCTTCTCTGCAGTCAGGGCTGCAGAGCCCGTTTGAACCCACGGGCTGAGGGCAGGGAGAACACGCCGCTGCCTCCAGTGCAGCACACCAGTAAAAACCAGCAGCACCCCGACCACCAAGCACAGCGGCTCGAAATGTCACCTCACCTAGACACCTATGCAAGGCCTGCAAATCCGTTATTGCAGCTGATTTGGTTAATACATATTATTAGGGAAAAGAGAACACAGTTAATCTGAAAAAAGTCTGGGCTGAAGACTTGCTCAGGAATCGGCCAGGAGACCCGACCAGCACGCAGGCCTGGAGCTCGGGCTGTTCCACAGGTAGAGTTTGTCATATAAAATACACATCTGTATATATAAATACATATATATCTGTGTATATATTTTTATATCACAAAGTATACATCTCACACATATCTATGATATAATCACAAATATTTTTGTATCACAAATTCTACCTATACCCACACCTGCCTTTAGGAATTTGACATTTTTTAGGAATTTTAAAACCAAACACACGCAGTGCCATAAGAAAAAAAAATACAAAGTTTGATCCGATCCAACCCCACCAAGACCTCCTCCTGGGTATGCTGCTGAGACCGCCGCCGGTTTTTCCCCGTAAACTCTTGTGGCTCATCCACAAAGTGCAAGCAAAGTTGTCAGGACCGTGAAACCCCTTGAACTGGAATTTTAGTGTCTGCGCAGTATCGAGTGGAACGAGCCGTTAGGTATTTATTCTTGCCAGACTGATCGCATCTCTTCGAGTTCTCTCTCGCTTTCTGCATCCTGGAAACACAGTAAGAGAACAGACAGACATACAGCCTAACCGAAACACTCAAAACAGAGATTCTCCCCTTGCTCCTCCAACCCCACGCCAGGTTTTGAGCATGCCCATAGCCTTACATTTCTTCTGCCTAATGCTCTTTTTTCCTCCCCTGTACTTCCCGCTCCACACCACTGTTTTCAAAGCCTGTTGAAGTTTCCCAAGTACCAAAGAGAGTTTCTCTCGTATTTCCTTTTGAGAGACGCGAAGGGACAACCGAAACAGCAGAATTCAAACCCCTGCTCCCTCAGAGACGCCCACAGCCTGCAGAAACGCCTCCGGCTGTCCTCAGCCTGCTGGGAGTGATCTGACTGACAGCCACACGGGCTTGACAACGCCACTTCAGCATCGCCTTCCTTACTTGACTCCTAACGTCAGAGCAGGGGAGAGGGAATTAACTGTTCACCACTTCTCTGCCTGTAGCTCTCCCCCCGTCTTTCCCGACCATCCCAATGCTTTTCTGATTAAACTCTTACGCCTCCAAGACATTCAGTTCTTTTTTGGAAAAAATCCTCCATCTATCAGACGTACCACTCTAACCCTGCCTAGGGAGATTTGCAGCCAGCGTACGGGAGGAAGCTCCTCACCAGGCAGAGCCAGGATATTTCCTTCTGCCAGACGGGAATAAACCCTGCTCCGTGTCCTGCTTTCCCCAGACGTGGCCACGGCCAGCGGCCAAGCGCGCCGGGCAGCGCCTCGCGGGCGGCAGCACGGGCAAGCCGGCTCCTTGCCTGGTGTCTAACCGAGATCTCTCGCACACTTCTGGCTTCAGCCTCAGCAGAGTACTTCTGCTACAGCAACCTAAACACCAACCACGGCCTTAGAAACAGAGTGGCATGAAAACGCTGCGTATTTCTAGAATCCTGCCTTCCACCCAGCGTGTTTATTCCGCCAGACTAAGGCTGCAGCTGCAAGGTCTGGAGGGCCTTGCTTACATTACTTTGCTTTTTCACGGCTATGCAAATCACACCAGATTAATACTAAAAGCTGATGTGTTTTTATTCAGTTTCGAACTGGCAGTAATTTGAAGGCACCTTCTGTACAGTCTCTGCTTAACAGGAACAGCGCAAAGGGAAAGCAAAGGGCAGAAGAGCTCCCAGCTGCGGAACCCTGCCAGATGGCAGTTTCTAACACGCAGTACAGTCTGCTCTCCAAAACCCCGCGGAAGTAATAAAAGAACTGTAATAGCCTAGATAATTAAAAAAAAAAAATTAAATTAAAAATTCTGGGCAGCACACAAACTTCTGAGCTACCCGGGCCCCCAGCGAGCCCCGTGCTGGCGGCTCCGCCAACGCCACAGGCAGCCGGAGGAGGTAACGCCGTGTCCCGGGCTGGGACAACCACTCAGCGCAAGCGGCCTCAGCTGAACTGAGCTGGCCAGGCAGGAGAGCGCCCAGACAAATCAACCTTCCCCAGAAACCGGGCACTGGGACACGTCCTGCCGCTGCCCAGCAGTTCTGCAGACAGCCCAGTTCATGAGCTGCAGTGCTGGACGCGGGCTGGGCATTCCAGCACGATGGCCTCAAGTTGCATCAGGGGAGGTTTAGACTGGATATCAGGATAAGTTTCCTTACTGAGAGAGTGGTCAGGCGTTGGACCAGGCTGCCTAGGGGAGTGGTGGAGTCCCCATTCCTGGAAAGGTTCAAAAAACGTGTGGATGTGGCACTTTGGGACACGGTCTAGCAGGCACGGTGGGGATGGGCTGATGATTGGACTTGATCTCTGAGCTCTTTTCCAACCTTAGCGATTCTATGATCCAGCGAGGCTGTAACCCAGCCCTGCAAGGACCACAGCGCGTGCGGGGTGGTGTGCTGGGCCCCTGAGCCCCCATCAGCCACGTGCACACCTTCTTCACATCTTTCATCATTTTGCTGCATTGCTTTCCACACGCAGGTAACAGGTCCCAAGATAAGAGCAGCCCACACTAAGGAACAAGATACTTCAAAACCTGCACTTACAAGCTGGAATATCTTTTAGCAAACAATTTTATCTCTGCAACCATTTTATCTCTGCTCATCATCATCATCATCATCATCGTGTACTTACTGAGACCGCTACCTCTTTCGTATTAGCCGGCAGCTCTGAAGCAAGGTTCATCCAGAGAACAGCCGCAGAGTTGTTCCCCAGGTCCCGGTAGCACTGTGGAGAAAAAATGACAACGTCAGAAGAGTTAAACGGCAAAAAAATAGGCAGCAAATGTAACTCAGCAATTATAAACCTTGGCAACTGGTAAAAAGAGCTATTTCTGCCCCCTAACCACTTGCACCATATCGTTTCAGGCTTCTGACATTTCCTGCAGCATCCTTCATTCACAACACATCACAATCACCATCAGACTACGGAATACCAGATTTCCTTTTTTCTTTGTTGTTTTTTCTTTGTTTTTTTTTTTAGTTTTGGGCGAAGAGATTGATTTTTTGGTCGGAGACTTTAAGGTGACCCTGTGATTTTCACCATTTTTGAAGCTCTATTTTTATTTCCACCACGCCACTGTTCCTCACACCACTTTCATCACAAAACCTCTACACTGAGAGCACATCATCTTACGAAGTTTACGTTCCCTAGGCTGTTAAAAGTGAGGTTCAGCTGCCAGCACTGTAACCTCTAATATTTACAGGTCTCTCGGGCCTCACAATAGGTGTGAAATACTCTTCATGGCGAAGTGTCCTCCGGCAGCAGAGAAACCGTCACCCTCTGTGTCACAGGAAGGTTTTCGGTGCCTAGAGAGCCACAGAGGCACTTGGGGACAATGAAATAAGCAGGGTAAAAGGAAGCAGTTGCTGGAAAAACCGCCAGCAGCAATGCAGTTGATCATTGGTGTCATTGCCACGAAAAGCCGGCGCTCGGCGAGGATCAGGACAGCAGTTCGACTCCCGCGGGGCTCTTGCTGCAGACCCTGCCGTGCCGCTGCACGCTGCGTGCGCACGGGTGTTTTGGCGATTTCCCTGCGTGGTGAGATGGCTCTGAAAGAAGGATCTGTTCTGCTGTGAGCACTGTCAGATTTCTGCATCCGCCGAATTCAAAACAGACGGTGTCATGGACATGCTCGCAGCCTTTAACAGCCCCGTGTCCCTGCACATCAGCCATAACCGTCAGCAGATAAAACACAATTTTCTTTGCTTTGACGTTTGACCCGTCAGAGCACTATCTCCTTCAAAATAACTGGATACCGACTGCACTTTTTACACGGCGTGATTCAGGACGCGATCCGAAGTGACAGAGCCTGGGACTAGGAAAAAAACCCCAAACCCAACTCAAACAGACACAAGTGGTCCTATTAACCTCTACGCTAACTTGTGCTCGCAGGGCGTTTCTGAAGCTCAATCCCATCGGCCAGACACGTGGTGACCTATTAGCCCAATAAAAACCTATCAACCCGTGTACACTACACACAATGAAACCCAACTTTTCACAACTCTGAAAATCTGTTCAGGTTAAGACTTGCAGGATTTGCTGCTGCAGCTTCACTGCAAATGAGTTCCAAGTCTTCCACTCTTTACTTCACACGAGACACTTAGGGGTGATTCTGAATCTCCACGAATGCTGGCTATATTTGCAAGCAGAGAGACGCAATTAAGAGCTCATTCATCACGGTACATAAGCAGCCAGAAACCAAAGGCTAGCTGATTCACGCAGCTGATTTTACCCAATGGCCTCGTGACTGAACACACACAGCGAGCTGCGACACATCAGAGACAGAACCCAGCTGGGGCGAAGGCTGCTACACCTCTTGCTGGGTTTGCCTCCTCTGCCATCACCTTCATTTTCCTTTAACGAGACACTCACTGTGAAATGAACTCTGCGCCCAGGTTCCAGTAATAACGCACTCCAGGCCAAGCAGATCCTACGACTCGCACGCTACCCTGATAAAATTCACATTCTTTGGGACCTTGGGAGTTCAGGAATTTCACAGAGAATGACTACAGCTACTCTTTGCTACGCCCACTCTGGCTAATATTTCTAAAGCTATTTGGGCTTTAAATATTTCTAGACTCCAACTGGAGGCTGCAGGAATTAAGCAGCAATTTTAACATTTAAGAGTTCAAAACCAGTAATTCCCTCAATGCAAACAAGCAGATCTTTGGAGCTCCAGCTCCAGGCACTTGCGGTGTATTTAATCACTGCTCAAGGCTCCCATCTGTATTGGTGAAACACAGACATACGTTATCCTTTACTTCTCCCCACGGTTCTCTTTCTGCATACACCGCAGAAATCCGTGGCGGTGGTGGTGGGATTAAACCTCCAGCCTGTGCCGCTTTATTCAGCATTTCATCTGTTAAGGATGCTCCAGCGGGTGACTCAAAGGCAAAGTCCTCCCTGAATTTTAATGCCTCTGCACTAGGCGATTTGGCCTTTTTCAGAAACTTTATCATCTTGCAAAACCTTGCTTCTGCGTGGAGTAATTTACACATGCTCAGCACTTTACAGCCAAAGACGATTTTTTAATACCAATATTTCTTACCCTAGGAGCATATGACTGATCTGAAGCAAGCAACAAGCGACTGGTTACCTTGGCAATGTACACTCTTCCCGCTTTGGAAAATCCCGGGCTCAGTTCCTCAACCTACGAGGAGGCACAGAGGGGAGGGTGCGACAGGCAGAGAAAAACAGACATTAGGATATGCAGAGGACACGGTTACTGCTTACACCAGGCTTATGGCATCTCTTAAAAAATTAAAAAAAAAAAAGAAAAGATGACTAAACCCTGCCCTGGTAAATGTGTTGATCAGCGTTAGGACTTTTCCCAGGCTTGCCTGGCTGGCTCGGTAGAGCCCCCAGACTCTCGCAGAGTGCCTGTCGCTCAGTGAGCACCATCCGCACGCTCACCTATCCTAAGCGCCATGGAAGATGGGCGAGGGGGTGAAGCCGAGCCCCCAGAAGCCAAGGGAAACTCAGCCCCAGCCTGACGCCCTCCTCCTCCCCAGGGACCTGCGCTGCTTGTAACCTCCTGGCCCATTCACTCTCACCCACCCGGGCTTCTCCCGAAGATGCTGGTGCCACACCTCAGGAATCTTGCCCCAGTTGTTTTATCTTCTCCTTCCCAGCTACTAGTTCCCAGTTTCCCAGTCACTCACGTCCCTCTGCCTTCTTCCACCCATCCCACTTCTAGTCCTCACTCTCCACACAACTTTGTTCCGGCACATTCCCCTTCCGAGCGCCCGGCCTGACCCGTGCCCCAGCCGCACCCGAACTCCCCGGCGTGCCCCACCACGACGCCCGAGCCCAGCCGCCAGCGGAAGCACCGAGAGCCCCAGACAGACAACGCTCGTCCTCTCGATCCCGCTGTCTGCCTCGGACCTCGCTCAGCCTGCGACCAGCCCAGAGCTGCCAACGGCCGGACGATTTCCGTCCCCCTGCAGCGTGCCGCCCGCGGCCGAGCTGAAACGGACTCTGCCGAGCACACGGGCACCGCACTTGCTCGGGGCATGACCAGCTCCCAGAGGGATGTTTATGTGGCCGTTTCCAATTCTCGCTGTATTTGACCAAAGCTAAACCTCAGAAAAATGCAAGTTCCCGTCTCAAACCACAGCACCGCTCCAACTTAGCCATCGAAGTGACAAGCTATCTGTATCTCTAATGCAAAGAGCCAAAACACGCTGCCTCAAGCTCCTCTCCGGAATGCTTGAAGCACTTTGGCTGAACAGCACAGGGCAGCCACCTATCACAAACTTCCCTCTCAAACAGCTAGAGTTTGGCAGAATTACAAGAAATGGGAATGGGTGTGACACTCCGTGACACTCTGCAGAACCGCTGGCCCAGTCTGTGGGTTACGAAGCGGCAGGGCGAGTTGTTTCTGTGACACTTCAGAGCCGCCCGAGAGCGGTTCTCCCAGCCAAAGACAGCCTGATCAACTCACTCCTCTCGTGCAGCCCCTCGCAGCCACAGCTACATGCTCAAAACGCAGCTCGGGCCGTGTCTTCATTTCATCTTCATCAACAGGAGGACAAAATATGCCACTCAGAGGGCAGGATTCTTATGTCGTGGGAAGTACCCCAAAGAAATTCTGTCTAGAAATACAGAAGCAATGTACCCCTGACACCCTGAAGCAGTTGGCTTCACAAGTTTGAACTGGACAAATTCAACCTAATCAGACAGCCTTTTAATAAACCATTCTGCAATTAAATTAAAAAGAATTAATTAGAAATTAAAATGACAGAACGTTATGAGTATCTATGCAAGTATTCCCAGGGATGAGCACAAACAGACCCTACAGGCCCTGGAAGGGGACAGACCATACACATTTAATAGCAAGTAACGAACCGCTCCACTACGCAGCTTTCGAAAGCAAAAGCAAAAAAAACCCTGAAAAACAATTCTGAACACTTTTGAGGATCCCAAAATCATGTTCTGTCTGGCTGTTCTGTAACAGAGGCTCCAAAACTTTTTGCTTTCAGCAGCCTCCCTGCCACAGGGTCCCGCCAACGGAGACGAACCACGGAGCACTCGGGGAGTGACGAGCTTGAGCAGGACACAAGCACTCCAGCCGCGCTTGTGACTGCGCTCGTCAGCCCCGCGACTCCCCGCTCATCAGCTGTCATTACCCGCAAGAAGTTCTGCAGCGCGTCCTGGACAGTGGCTGTCGGGGGGGCTTCAAACAAAGCAGAAGCAGTCTTTTTTTCAAGCCATCCCAGGTGGGAAACCTGCAGAGAGAGTAGGATGAAGCTGCCAGACCCACTAGAGACACAGCCCGCGCAGAAGCAGACAGACAGGGACTCAGCCCGGTTCCTGCGGCTGGCTCGTGCGCCCGGGAGCGAGCCACGGAGCCGGGCAGTGCTGGCAGATTCTGGACCAACATCCAAGTCCCAGCCCAGCATTAAACCCGATTTGCTCTTCCTTGTCCCCAGCTTATATTCCAGGTCAGCTTGTGCAGTTCCAAACATCCGCTGCCACCTGCCTAACGCCCCAGGTAGGCTTTGCCTCTGCAGCTGAACACCACAGGCACGCAACAGCGCGGGTGGCCAAGCCCCAGACCGCCGAACGGCGACCGCACGGGTCCCCGCAGCTCCCACCGCCGCACGGCAGCGCACGCGCACCGGGAGCCCTCCCGTCCCCCAGCTCAAACCCTGAACAGGAACGCACACGGATCCCTCGGGAGAAGCAGGCTAAAGCCTGCCCACCAACAGACAGCCACATTTTGAGGAACAGGTCGCTATTACAATTTCATGCTGTCTTCTCCTCCTGCTCCCAGCCCTCTCTCCAATAAGAAACACCCTGAAATTTCAGTGGGGGCAAGGACACACAGGACGGTAACTTCTGATAACACCTTCCTCGTTTAATACTGTTTAACTCCTACAATGCAGGACAGCAGAAGCACTAACGTACAGCTGCGCTTGTCTCACAGCTTCAGCAGCTCCAAGAGCAGTGAGGCTGCATAGAAATCCCCAGCAGAACGAAGAGCTAGGAGCTTCCACTGGCTTCGCTCACTGCTCCTCCGTAATTAACGGTGTCAATTATCTCAGCTACAATCGCTGCAATGTGACTTCTTTCCTGACAGCAGTGAAGTGCTTTCAAATTGTATAAACTGCAAAGTAGATAGTTACTGCAAACTCTTTCTTTTTACAGGCACTAAATCTGATTTATGGTAGTTGACTCCAAGCTTTTCCCTGTCAAGAAATACAAAGCAGACGGCACGCTTCCTCTAATACCTCCAGCACTCTGGTAGCAAGGGCAGGGGAAACACATGCAAAGGATTACACAGATATACTGTGTGCAGAAGCTCTTGCCAGCCCTGAAATGTCCTTGATCACATCCATATGTGCCTAAAGGTCTGAAGGCAGTTTGTTTGCACCGAGTAAAGCACAGGGAACAGCCAGTCAGTCTGCAGCTGTGCTCTTCCTAATCCATTCTTCGCCATTTCACCTCCCATGACGCCTGCAGTGACTGAAAAACTAAGCCCAGAGCCCCGAACCCTTCAGAGCTCCAAATCAGAGCAGTTTGGAAATAACGCTTTTAGCAAACAGCTTCCTCTGGGAAAGAGACAAAAACCAGGGGGAAATGGAGAGCAGAACAGTGGCAATAAGGAAATGCAACAGCACTAACCCCAGCAGCTTTCATTCTGTCGCAGAGAGGTACACCAAGCACTCTTACAGCCTTTTGCTGGTTTGGGGACAAAAGTATCACAAGAGGAAGAGCCAAGGACATTGCCAATATGAAAGCACACTCCTCGTGCTTTTAAAAACTTCAGTGTGCCTTCACTGCCACCAACCTCTGCTTTTAAAAACTTCAGTGTGCCTTCACTGCCACCAACCTCTCTCCACCTCCTCCTGATCACCAGCTCGGTGTTTCTGCAGTCGCTCTCTTCCTATGAACTTATACAAACTCTTCTTAAAAACCTGCACCATTCAAATCCAGTGCTTCCAGTGGTAACGCCAGTACGAAGGAATACGTTTTAGGTTTAACAGGAGGCAGCCAAGAGGGAGGGGGCCTGCCTAGGACTTCTCGCTTACAGTTCAGAAAACAGCTTCGATGGACAGCTGAAAGACTCCGAGTGACACTGCGTCCTGGCAGGTAACAGCTTCAGTCGTGTTTTACAAACGCACCACACCACCAGCTCTTACATCGTCAGAGGTTTCCGAATGCATTTATGGTATTCACCAGCAGAGTGTTCCTCTCAGCACTGTTCAGGACTGAAGCGAAGAGTTTCTCGATCCCATGCAAGTGCAGCTTTGAAACTACTTCTTCAAGCCACTGGGACATTCCCCTGCCTGTCCTTTCTGATACGATAGCCGAGTTCAGCAGCTAAAGAGCGTCCTCAGCCCTTATGGCTGGTGGTTCGGATCCGCTTATCTGTCACTCAAACAGGGAATTAAATTCCAAGGAGGAAGAAACCAGCACAAAGTGGTAATACACTGTTTTACCTGGTAACACCAGCGGCCCAGAAGATAGTAAGACTCTGGATCCTCTGGCTGCAGTTCAATCGCTTTATCAATGTGTTCCTACGGAATTCCACAATTTAAGCATCAGGGATCAAGAAAATGACAGCTATAGATTTCAAATTCTCATAAAATGGTTTCAGCGAACACACAAAACCAGCATTTTACCAGCCTCAGAGACAAGAATTCTCACACACACAAAACATGAAGCTGCCCTTCATTTTGTCCTGCTGCCTTCTCAGAGATTTGACATAACCAGCTTGCTGGTCGCGTCAAGAGCTGACGAGGCGGGAACTACCCGGGGCCTGCTCTGCAGCAGCTCCTGCGTGTGCACCCTCCTACCCTCTCACATCCCCGCTGCGGATGAAGGGCAAATAAAGGAATCCGAGGCAGATTAAATCCTCTTTGAAAAATAACTGCTTTGCATTTACGGGAGGGTGTGAGCACGCTCGCAGGCAGTTACAGATGAAGAGCCGGTGCTGCATCTTCTTACCACGTGGTAATTTCATGTGTCAAGCTCTCAGTCTCATCATATACACACATTTTATCTGCAAGGCTTTTCTTCTTGTTTTTTTCTGAGATTACCGTGTGCAGCATTGCAGGACCAGACAAGTCACCCCCACCACAGCTGCTGGCATCACCGTGCTCAGCCCAAACTGCCCACTCACAGCATCTCCTCCCTACTAAGCGCAGGAGCCGATCTTCCCAACTTCCTACTCCAGAAGTAAGAACTGTTCCATACTTACACAACCACCAGCACGTCCTTTCTACTCACCTTGAAAACATACCCAGCTTGAATGCGCTTCTGAATACTCTCGTGTTCCGCCAGCTGCCCGCAAAGAACAGCGTACCTGCACGGAGAGACGTCTGCATGAAACGAAATCGTTCTGAACACACATTCGCATCCCGGTGAGCTCTACAGCAGGAAGCCGTACAAGCGCACTACAGCTTCACAGCTGGCTGGGGAAAACAAGGAATGCTGTGCATCCTTCAGAGGGAAGGGACACAGGCAGTAAAAATTCAGCGTAGAAGGCGGCGTTAGCTTCAAGGGTGCTGGCAAGTCCCCAGGAGCGGCTCGCTGTGACACGGAAGCTCGCCGCGCCGAAGGCTGGGAAGCCTTCCTTCCACACCAACACTTTACACCCCAAACTTCTTCACCCAGAAACAAACCGTGGCCAAGCACAGAGCAACGAAGAGCGAACGCTACTGCAGCGAGAGCCAGGACTACAGGAAGCTCCAACTCGGGCACGCAGCGACTTCCAGGCGCAACGCCCAGCCTACGGCACAGCGGTCGGCTACTTTGAGGGGAAACACACGAGAACCTACCGCCCTCCTGCAGCCCCACACGGCCACCGAACTTGGGAAACAAAATAACACGTTTTCAGTGTCGCAAGTGCCAAGCCATTTAGCTGTGTCTCGTAGGAGATCATAAACTTTGACCCCGCGAAGCACAGTACCCAGCAAAATTCTCTATTCCATGCGCTGCGAAAGTTACAGCAGGTTAATTACGCATGGGCTTGCACCCTCCCACCTCACCCCCCCCCATCACAGCAGTTCTGACCCCCTCGCTCCCTGCACTGCTCCCAAGGAACAACCAACCGTCGGGGCGGGCAGGGGCACCGCTGCTGACCGGAACAGGCGAACCGAAGCTTCGGCCGCGCTGCGCCGGCCTCTGCCGTCCCGCCCAGCCGGGAGCTGCGGGGTGGGAGAGGCTCCCCCTCCTCTCCGAGCCTGGCTCAGGAAGCACTAGGTGGAACAGACGGACAAACGGACACCACCAGTCTCGTCCTTTCAGAAAATGAAGCTGGAAAGGAGAACGATGCAAGCGAACCTCCCTCCCCTGCGATTTCTCTTCCCACACCCGCAGCCCAGCGTCGCGGGGTGCTCTGTCCCCTCCTGCCACGCCACCCCCCGGAGCAGCCCTGCTGATGGTTACCCCAACAGACACCCGGGCAGGAAGCTGTCAGAAGGCGTTCAGATCTCCAAGCACGCTTTCTTCTGTGTCACGAGAGATCCCACAAAGCATTTCACAGCTCCTTGCTCTTGCCTGAGCCAAGTTTGCAACGTGGAGGTTATGATACAAAGAAGTTGCGTTTCCCAAATATTTACAATTCTGTCATTAAATCTCACTCCTTTAACATGTTTATTTTCTGGGGAAAAACTCTGGTTCAGTTCTAAACTTCCTATTTCCCATGATAAGGGAAAAGATGACCAGATCAATGCCTGCACTCGGTCAGACCCACTTCCTCCAGCTGCCCGAGCTCACGGCTGCGCTGCCACGGCCCGTCCCTTGCAGACGATGAAGTTACGTGGGTTTGCCATCTTCCCCAGTTTGCTTCCCAACCAACACCAGCCTGTGCTAAATACCCCTCACCACAACATGCCTGGGCTTTAGAAATACAAGCCCATAAAAGGCTTATTTTCTGAGCTCACGACAGAAAGCGCTCCCACACAACACATCAGGCAGCCTGTAGCCCTGCCGAAGGCAGAGGAACTTCCCAGAGCGCGGCTCACAGAATCACAGAATCACAGAATAGTAGGGGTTGGAAGGGCCCTCTGTGGGTCTAGCCCACCCCCCCCGCCGAAGCAGGGTCACCTACAGCAGGCTGCACA
>Ga0181612_161678_pt1 | contig 13803 bp, 7 predicted proteins | sample HoacroProtozoa21_FD_119630 | JGI IMG/M metagenome (GOLD analysis project Ga0181612, IMG submission 119630) | Hoatzin crop microbial communities from Cojedes, Venezuel. Combined Assembly of Gp0051906, Gp0051904, Gp0051908
ACAGGCTTTTTAGCAGGGCCTGTTGTGACAGGACAAGGGGTAACACTTTTAAACTAAAAAAGGGTAGATTCTGACTAGATATAAGGAAGAAATGCTTTCTTATGGGGGTGGTGAGTCCCTGACTCAGGCTGCCGAGAGAAGCTGTGGCTGCCCCCTCCCTGGCAGTGTTCAAGGCCAGGTTGGATGGAGCTCTGAGCAACCTGGTCTGGTGGAAGGTGTCCCTGCTCATGGCAGAGGGGTGGGAACTGGGTGATCTTGAAGGTGCCTTCCAAACCAAACCATTCTGTGAGTCTATGATTTATGTAGCACATTGGAGAAGGAGATGAAAAAGATGTTATCAGACTGAAAGAAAAGCAATATCAGTGTGGGCTGTCACTTTCTCTGCTGGGTTTCCTCATCCCTCCTTGTACTTGAGCAACACAGCAGGTCCCCTCTGTGTGCATGAGTCTGCTCTAAAGCCCTCTGGGCGAGTAATGGTGTCTCATGAAAACAAGGCGATTTTGTTGAGCAAGATCATAAAGAACTGTCATATTTACCATGTGTAGGAGAAATGCTATGTTCCCTCGCATAAACTGGAACAGCAAAGATTTCATTCAGATTTTTTTTTTCTCAAGGTATGACATTGTTCTTGTATGTGGTTACAAGGGAAAATGTTAACTGCTAAACTGTGAGTTGATAAGACTATGAGATGACAACAAAGCTGCACTAAATTTCAGCACTAGAAAATAGATTTCCTCTTGCTGCTGCTGGCTTCTTGGCTGCTTTAGGGACTTACGCACGCTGGCCTCCACAACAGGGTCTGTCCCTAGGATCCCGCTGATTAATGTAAGGTCTGTGTGAAGGCTGCCAATTCCTCTTTCATCAGTTCTCAGGTTACAGCTCAAGCTGGGTGCTTCCAGAGAGGGATCTCTACCCCAGATCGTGCCCCTCAGTTACACCTGTACCACCCATCACCTGATCCCCAAGTCCAACTCCAATCATTTCTCATCCATGGTCTCTTGTTTTCTTCTTGGTTTCCACTGTTGCTGGGCTGGCCTTCTTCTGAAGCTACCTCTTTCTGTTGGAATTGTCTCCTTGGTCCTTACCTTCTTCATTCCACTCGTATCTGCCAGATTCAGCCAGCTCTGTCTTAGCAGCATTAGTTTTAGCAAAAAATTTACTCTCAGTCAGCTCTTGAGGCCTAAGGCTTCAACTAATTTAGCTTCTAGTGCTAAGCTACTAATGCTAAACGAGACTATTCAGAGAGAAGAATACAGTCAATAAAATTTCTTCTATAACAGGTTGCTACCTTCCCATGGCGTGTCTTCACCAAATGCTACACTTTCAGACATCTAATGCCAAAAAATCCTTATTTTCTTCCTACATACTGATTTCTTCCATTGTATCTCTGTTTACTAAGGGGAGCTGCCTTACACATTTTAAAAGCAATAAAAGAATCACGCAAACAGGTAGCCTTTTTTTCCTTATTATCTCCAACTGGACCTCTGAGCTGCTCACCCTTGCCTCCATTACCCACATTTACCCTATTTTCCTCCTGAACTGGGAGAAAAACTCATTTCACTGCTGCCAGTCTCACTCTCCCAGCAGGGCAGGAGATCTCTCTGTGTGTCCATATTTTCTGTGTTCATCTAACTGCCGTCAAAGAGCACCCTGCTTTTCTGGGCAAGGACTCAGACAGCAAACCGACTCCTTCAGCCAATGGTTTAAAGCTCACAGCAGATGCCACAGAACTTCTCCCCCTGTCCTGAAGTCAGAATCTTTCTGAACTAGAAGCAACTTTTTTAAGAGTAAAAGAAACTTTCTTTTGCCACTTTTGGAAAAATATATATATTTTTTGACATTTTTTGTCCAGTTGTATTAGCTCATTGTAATTCTTAAAGCTTTGCAGCTTTCTAAGCCTAGGAGTCCCCTTTTTGGCTCTGCATGAAAGCAAATATAGATATGGACAGCTCTAAAGCAGTGTTTCTGGGTAACGCTTTCATCTAGCCATTTTCCACCCCAGAGGAAAATGTTTCTAAGCAAGGAGTGCTACAGCATAAGACACAAACTGTGATCTCTGGAATGAAACGTTACATTTTATTAACCTCAAATATAAAGCCTCCCTGTGCTGGCAAGGAAATCATATCGTTCTAACCAAAAGGAGTTTTTAATAATTATTGTCAGAGAGGCGGTAGCTGTAGGAAGGAAATAACCTCCCAGTAAAACTCAAGTGGTGTTAACAAATTGTAAATTAGATACTGTGAACACCTGCCCAGTGCTGCAAATTGTATGTTTTTGAAATAGTCTGGACCTTCTTCCTTTGAGTAAAAGGATATTGAGACTTGATGTTACAGTCTCCTTACAAGAAAAAGGAGGATCTAACAGAATAATTGCATGAAACTGGAGACAAATGCCATGGCAATGGCCACGAGGTGGGAAGCTGGGAGATGCTGTTAGGGGGTTACAGGTCACCTTCAGTCTTCGGTAAGACCTCACGGTTTTGCAATGTGACACTGTGTTGAGACGAAACACATCTCTTCCATCCCGTGGAGGACAGTAGCTGTCAGCAACCTCCTCACACAGCAGAAAAGGGAGAGCACAAGGACTCCCACCAGTGGTGGGGGACAGGCTTGGGGGCAGGAACCAGTCAGCTGTGGAGCAAAGCAATTACACATCCTGCCGCAGGGACGGGCTGGGGTTACGACGGACAGGCAAAGCGCAAGGCTGACAAAGGCTGGGGACTGCACAATCAAATGAGTCCTTTGAATTATACTGCTGGGTTATTACTCAGCCACATTTCCAGTTTCACCTGAAAAGACATTGCTGCAGACACTTTGCCTAGTGCCTTGCAGTAGTCAAAGAAAAGAGCAAACAAAATATTCAGCTGAGTCAAAAAATAGCAGAAAAATCTGTAAGTTCCTTTTTATAACCTGATGCACATCCTCTCCTGAAACACTCCATTCTTTTCCAGCTCTGCTATTGCAGAGAATGCAGTGGAAAGCAGAGCAATTGGGGACAAGAAATCCAAATGTTTAATGGCACATAGGAAGAGAGCTGAGAAGATTGGGATGGCTGGGCTAGGGAGAAGAGAGTGTATACACAACATGATGTAGAAGAAATGATGACTCAGCCTCGAGCAGGTACATTTATCTGCAGGGTGCCATAAACTGGAACAAGAGAATGTCTGATGGCATTTATGGAGCGCATCTGAGGAATGGCCTGCTAGTGGTACAAAGCAAAATATGTTAAAGCTAAAAATCCCAGGAGAAACAGCTCATCACAATTTTCATATGCTATCAACCACAATACCCACACTTGAATTACAGAACTAAAAATAGAATGATAGAAGATAAAAATAGAAATAAATTAAAAGGAATTAAAAGTTAAAATAAAAATAGAAGGAAAGACACCTTACCCAGTTAGGGTACAAGTCTTTCTCAGGATGAAAAGGTTAGGCCAAAATCAGGGTATTGATCAATTATTTCCATGTTTTCCAATAAACAATACTTCCAGAAGAAAGTAATTACAATGCTCAGGGTCAGTACTATTAACACACATCATGAAGCTTGGCTGTAGCAGACCACTCTAGGTAGTCAGCTGTGGGGCAGCGCCATCGATGTCAGGTAGTTAGCTGTGGTGCAGTGTTGTTAGAGCATGTGGCTCTCAGTAGTTATTTTTCTGCTTCTGCTGCCTGAACCTCTCTGATTATAATCCTTTTCCACGCAAAAGCAGCCGTATGCAGGATACCCACACAGGCATAGAAAAAAGCCTCTCATCCAAGGTGATATCTTCAATAGCAATGCGATGTGCTCAAAACAACTGTTGCATAGCTCTACCTGCTACCTGGAAGCTCAGCAAGAGCAAATCTGCCCACGCTCCTCACTCCACAGGGCACCAGGACTCCTTAAGACCTCACACTTCTTCCCCTGCAAATTGCAGTTGCTTCTCACGTAGTGACTGCACTGCCCACCCTACACACAGAACAACGTCCGTCAGAGAACAACGTCCGTCAGCCTCGGCGTGGCTGTGCTTCCAAGCCATGACCTGCACCACCGTACTTCCATGCGCAGATGTGGTGGAAACGATCTGAAACCTTCCTTAGGTTTCATCTCCTGGGTAAAGCCTTTCTAACTTTCTGGATGGGGCCACTTCAGAGAGCCACCAGACTGCAATTAACAGTAGCAATAATAACAGCGAGAAAGCTAAAAGCAATTGCCATTGCAAGTACGCCTGTCGGTATATCAAAGTGCAAGCAGCAACACTCATCAAACCAACAAGCCATCAAGACACTGATGCGTAACAAGCTGCTGCTCATGACTCAGCCCTAGGCTGACGGATGGCTCTCGGCCCATTTGAAACTGTGATGTTAAAAGTGCTTGTTTCAACCCCTGTAAAAGTGTTTTCTTACATAAAAGCAGGAGGTTTGTGCTAATAGAATTTATTTCATGTTCATAGTGGCCTGAGAGTACACATTTTCTGCAGCTAATCAGATGAGCAATATCTCGGCAAATCAGTCACCCAGTGCCATGTGACAGCCCGGGCACGCTGTGCAGATCCAGATCTGGCTCTGGGTGTTGGACACCCCAAAGTGCTCTGACAGCTCACTTCACGTTTCCAGACCAGTTCCATCACAAAATCAAGAGGAACTTGATTCTGGTTTGGACTAATTCTCTTCCCTCACTGCCTTTGGAGATGTTCAGATCCAGGTTCTGGTTCAGGTCCATTTGGGAGAAAACATGAGGAAGGATTTATCGAGAGCTGCTATTAGAGAAACTGGCAGCAAGACTGGCAGGAGCCTTCTGCTGTCACTACGCTTTGACAGGCTGGCAGGAAGCAAGCATAGATGTGATCAAATAACAAAACAGAGAAGATTCTCTTTTCTTTCCGTCACTGAATCTTGTATCACAGGCCTGAAAGGCACCCAAAGAATAGTTCCTCTCTGAAATCCACTACTCTAACTGATCGTGCAGCTTTGTGCCAGCAAAGGCTGCAGTAGGGAACAAAGTCCCATCCCTTCCCTCCCCATCCTACCACACCCAACTCTGTGCCACAGGACTTTAAGGTACGCAGGGTGTATGAATGTTTGGAAGTCAACCGCTTTGGCTGGAACCCCCAAGCTCGATCCTTCTGAGGTAGGGCAAGCAACACAGTGAGGGATGCTAGCCAGGGTTCTGCTGTGAGAGGTAACTCCAGCCCCAGGAGCAGCGTGATCTTTCCACCAGCATTTTTCTTCCTTCACTGGGAGCCACCAGCTTTGCTGCGCAGCTCTTTGTGCTCCTCGTCTGCTCTCCTGGTTCCTACTTTCTGACACACTCCACACCCAATCTGCTGCATTTTGAGGGCCCTTCTCCCAGTAGCGTGGAAAAAACACATCTCTGTAGGCAGCACAGTGGGTAGCCTGCTTCCTGGATCCTGTCCTTAATCAGCGCTGTGGTTTATCTACTGTTGCTCCACCGCATAACCATGCAACCACACCATAAAAATCCCATCTACAAATAAAACACCACCAAGGTTTGATAGTCTGCACTTGTGTGACAGGTTGGGTAAGCTGTTCTTTCCAGCTGTATTCTGGAATCCCATACCACAACCCAGATGGTTTAGTCTTAATTCCCATGTATCTCCATAGCCTGGCTCATCCTTCTGTGTCCTCTTCCTGTCTTTTAGATAATCTAATCATGACCTCTTGGTGACCTGCTCTCTTGCTGTCCTGCATCTCCACATGGTTGAGTAGCTAATTGTTATGCCAGAGGCTTCAAAAACGGCTTTTTGCCGTGTTAACCTCTGCAGCACCTCCTGCATTCATCACCTTACAGAGACAGTGCAGAGTCCCAGGGGCTAAGACCAGCGTTGCCTTTTCTAGTCCAACCACGAAGAGAGGCACAACAGCACAGAGGAGCACTTCTCTCTGAGCTTACCCACCTTGTCAGAGCTGCTGCATACCGTACTGAGTACAACAGAATGTACTAAGTGAAGTCTATCTTGACCTTAGTTTTTCCCCCTCAGAGGATACAACCTCCTCCTTGCCAGTGCTCCCTCCTCTCCTTCTCTTATCTCCTCCTCCACCTTGTCTTTTTAGATGTAAATTCTTTGGTGGTTGAGATTTGCCATCAGTATGTGCTGCCTAGCAAGGAGTGCCTGATCTTAGGAAGGCTCTTAAGACATAGTTGTGATTAAACAGTGCATCAACGCAAGAAAATCACATAGTTTCTCAAAAAAGCTAAATAAAAAAGGGTCAGGGTGACATCTTAAACACCAGACTCTGGAGCTTCCCCACTGCTTGGCTATTGCCTCTGTTCCCGGCCCTGTTTTGTACCATCTCTGCTGTCTCCAAAAGAGATCTCCTGTAGACAGCCACTAAAATTTTGAGGCTGTTTTACAACCTGTTTCTTTCTCAGGATGCCTTTACTCAGCCAGTGTGTTCGCCCGGGAGCCATGAATCCTTGAAGAGCTAGAATTTGCGTCGGGGATGGGAAAGTTACAGGTCTAGGCTTAAACAAACAGATTATATCCCTTTAAACTTGTGTGCAAATGGTTGGAGAAGACTCCAGGCAAAACCTCTACACAGAGGCAGACACTGGCAAAGTGGCTACTGCAATGACAAGAGTTTCTTACTCTAACCAAGCTCCTCATTGAGCACAACTCTTCCTGTGATGCGCTGTCATTATCACCAGACGGCATTGACACTGCTTTAAAGCTCCTGCCGTCAAACACACGTGGCTGCTGTCTGAGGGCGACAACAGCACAAATCAGATCACTTTTGATTACAGTGCCTATCTTTAGCTTGTTGCAGAGGCTATTAAAATCAGAAGGATTAGGAAATTCGTAAACTTTGCATCGTGGTACCCACACAGCATTGGAGAGCTGCCTTCAGGTAAATGCATAAACAACATCTGGCAGTCCCATTCCTTCTGAAGACTGTGGTAAATCTCTTACGTCCTCTGAGCAACTTAGACACTCTGGATTAGTAATAGCATAGTGCTATCTATTTTAACAGTTTGTACAAAATATTCAGCAATTTGGATGAGAAAGAGAAGGTGAAATATCTCTGTGTATCAGAGTAACAAAAGCATAAATGATACAGCAGAGCAGCTCATGAGCAATGTTTTCCAATAGTCACCAAAAGTGCCAAGGCAGATTAATCGGTTTTGTTTCACTCAAAGATGTTTCAGAAGGAGCTTGATGTGAAGGAAAACATGTAAAGCCAGCAACACTTCTGGGAACTTAGGCGAAAAATTGAGCATATTTTTTCAGGATGGGAAGGGAAAAGAGGACACATCATATTCATGCTCTACAAGTTTCCGTGTTGCTTGTCTACATAACAGACTCAGCTATACGCAGTAGAAATATTAGTACAGCCTCCCCCAGGTTCCTGTCTGATTTGGCAACACGTGCAACACATTGCCACCGAAGTGTCCCCCACGCCACTCCCACCGCTTTCCTTCCTTGAGCAACACTGACCAGTTCTGGAGTCATTTTGCACTTAGAGAGGCATTTCTGGATTACCCATTGCTGGACCATCTGGGCTGCACGTTATCCATGCCACAGATGCCAAGCCAGGGCATGTTGAAGAGTAAGCATTAGCTCAGATATTGCTCAACAGAAAGAGAGGCCAGTTTTTGGTGTATCTGCTTCCTTGTGGTGCATGGCTGGTGTAAATAGAGCTGTTGAACCCAAGTTGGTCTCACACAGGGCTCCTTGGCTTTTGAAACGGGGATCATGGTGCAGACAGCCTAGGTGGAGTCAGCTGTTGGCTGTAACACATGCTTGCATTTCAGATCCAGTAACTCTGGAGCACTGGGCTCATCTTCAAAGGTCTTCCTGACCTCTGAGGTCTCCAGTGGTAACTAAGACCATCAGAGATATATTTTGCAGACTTTTCAGAGTTATTCAATGATTTCATTTTACCACAGGCAGCTGAAAACACAAGGTTGAGAGTTTGCAGGAGAGTCTGACTGTTAACAACTCACTTCCAGCATGGCATTAAGTAAGAAAAAATGCAATATCACATTCTGCACTGTTTGTTACTTAATGCATACATATTATACTGGACTATTACCATGATTCATTTCCACTGTCACCTCATCCTCTCTCATTTGATGTATTTTGTTTTGTGCTCTGCAGTGGCATATAGCAAGCATAAAAAGCCCCCAGTGAATATAGGCTGATTGATGAGGTGGAAGAAGAAGGTTATTACAAGGACTGGTAGAAGTTTAGGCTGTAACTGCAGTGTAGATGGCACCTGTCTCTGCAAAATGGTATGGATGATAATAAGGAATAAATAAATGTATCTACTAAACAAGATGGCCAGATCAGGGTTGTTTTTGTCCCACAAAAATAAATGAAATTGTTTGGAAATAGTGTGAAGAGCTGTGAAGATGAAAGACTGCTAATCAGCTATGAGCTACTTCTTAAATTGCTTACTGGAGTCCTTCAGCTCTGGCAGCAAATTCAGCTGCCAGACTGAGCTAGAAAGGCAAGCTGAACTGCTTAGAAATAGCTATGATTACTCTCAAGTGGGATTTTATCTAGTGGTCAGGGCAAGGGAAAGGGAGGCAGAACAGCTTTATGTTTCCTATTCTGCAAGGTGAATTGTTGTGTGAAAAATGAAAGGCAGAACTATCTTGGCACTGTGAGTCCTGGAGACAAGCGAGCTTTCCTGCTGGCTTACCTTAATGAAGGATTCAGCCATGAACATGAAAGTCCAAAGCCTTGGTGACTGTATTCAGCAGACGTAGACCTCCAGGCTCACCAAAGAGCCACCGTGAGCTTGCGAATCCTAAGGAGATGGCAGAGCCCACCAGGTGTGTGAGCTCACCGTCTATCGGTCTCCAGTCCATGATAAGGCACACATTACTGGCTATCATGCGCTAATCATTTCCATAATTATTAGGTGGGGGTGAATGTTCCTAATGCTTTCTTCCTGTGGGGCAATCATGTCTTGGAACTGGCCTGTTGCTTATACAGATAGTTTTATTTTTGGTAAGAAAAGGACTAACCTGTTTTGTGCTTAAATAAATGACATCTGCCTTTCAGCATGCTAAGCACCAGCCCTGGAACACAACAGATTTATGATTTACACAGATTTCTCTATTTCTTCAAAGTTCGTCACTGGCTGTGCAAAAAAAGGTAGCTCGGAATCCACTATTTTTTCAAAGAATTCTTAATACTCGATTATTTCCAATGTGAATCACTCACTACAAGGTTACCTCCCTTGCATGACAGTACATTTTTCTTCTGCATACTGCCAATGAATAAGCCTCAGGAAAATGTATGAATCTTAAAGGGAGTGAAGGAAAATCAAAAAGAAACTCTAGACAGCTAGTTTGGATCCAGACTTGAAACAGCCTGAAATCCAAGCACATTTGGATTCAGGATTTTTGTGTGTGCTCATCCATTGTAGACAGTATTCCTTTATTTGAAAAAGAATAGAAGTAATTTGGACTAGAAAATGCCTTCTTGGAAACTATTTTCAAAACGACCCTAAGGAAGAGTGAATTCTTGCTGTGCAATTGGCAAGATAAGTGCATTTGAACCAATCCACTGATAAAACAGCATGATGAAAGGTAGCAGTGAGTGATTGACTTCACGCTAGCCTGCAATGTCAGAAGCAGCCCAGGTAACTATAAATATATTATTCTAGAAGAATAAATATGAGAGAATTAACTTGTCAAGACACCATTGTTTCGCCAGCAGTGCACATGCACACGCAGCTGAGAAATACTGGAGACAAGGAGTCAGGAGAGGAGAACTTCCCCAGGGGACAACTGTTCCCAGCAAACCCAGCCCAAGGCATCTCACTTTGGCCAAAGTGGGAGCATTCAATGAAGAGATCACAGCAGACCAGCAAAAATAAAGGCTGGCTCATGTGGTTGCACATGTCCCAGCTCACTACATCACTACGATGAGTGGGCTCCAGCCCTACAGTGGCTTTTGGGACAGGGCAGCTCCATAACTGGGCAGGCAACACTGGTTACAAGTGCTAGCACAAACAGTGCAAGGTTTACTGATCACATCCCATCTAGGAAACAGGTAGACTGCACCTGTGGAATATATCTGTAAGGCACCCTGGCTTGTATCAGGAATAGTGTGGCCAGCAGGAGTAGGGAGGTGATCATGCCCCTGTACTCGGCACTGGTGAGGCCACACCTGGAGTACTGTGTTCAGTTTTGGGCCCCTCACTACAAGAAGGACATTGAGGTGCTGGAGCACGTCAAGAAAAGGGCAACGAGGCTGGTGAAGCATCTATTTGACTAGTTTATAGAATCAGAAAGCAAATATCTGATTCCACCCTGGAGGATTTGTTCAAAAGACAGAGAATGTCAAAATCAAAATGATTTACTAGACAGGAGAGTAACGGGTAAAGACCACAGATAATAGATCAGACAAGGGGAAAAAATACACTTCTGCAGGAATCTTTTCTTGTGCTGAGGACAGGAAGAAAGACAGACCTTGCAGCTATTATTCTCTCCTTTTAAGTGCAAATACTTCAGAGTCAAGATACGGGATCAGGGTAGTTTTCAGCCATGGGCCTCTCCAGAGAAGTGAAAGCTATTGTTAAGAGTTTCAAACTCCTCCTTGAGTTTGCCTAACACAAGAGAATACAGAACAAATAGAGCCATGTAAATTTTAACAAGAGGCTAATTATATATAGCACCTTATAGTCCTGTGTGTGCATCAGCAATTTTCTCTCACAAATTCTTACTTTCCAACTCTTTCTACGACTGATACTTTTTACCACCTATAGCTTTTCAGATTTGTGTGTACTGATTCACTCTTAAGTGTATATACATGTGTATATGTATACACACATATTTACAGAGGAAAACATCACATTTATCTTGCATGTACTGTAGTGGAATGGTAACAAGTACATCATATTCCTGGAAACCACTTCCAAATGTATATATGAATGACAAGAATTTGACTGGGAGTAGTCAGCATGGATTCAGGAACAGGAAACCATGCTTGACAGATCTGACAGCCTTCTGTGATGAAACAACTGGCTTGGTGGATAGGGGTAAAGAGTTTACATTGTTTAATCTTGACTTTATTTAGACTTTCAACACTGCCTCTCATAACATGCTCATACACAAACAGATGAAGTACAGGCTAGATAAATGGATGGGGAGGTAGACTGAAAACTGGCTGAACAGCTGGGCTTATAGGATTCTCAGCAGCAGCACAAAGTCCAACTGGAGGCCAGCCACCAGTGGTGTGCCCCAGGGACTGGCACTGGTGATAAGAGTGTTTAACATCTTCATCAACAACCTGGATGACGGGACAGGCTGCACCCTCAGGAAGTTTGCAGATGATAAAGTGGCAGGAGTTGCTGGTAACACCACCAGTTGCACTGCCATTCAGAGGGACATTCACAGGCTGGGGAAATAGGGCAACAAAACCCTTGTGAAGTGCAACCAGGGGAAACAGAAAGTCCTGTCCCAGGGGTGGGACAGTCCCAGGCACCAGTACATGCTGGGGGCCAACTGGCTGGAAAGCACAACACACCTGAAAGGTGACGAAATATTATGCACATAGTCAAGACAGAAAAGCTGAAGTAGAGCAAGGACAACAAAAGAGCAACTGGAGACTCCGAAACAGGATGAGTCTTCACTCTCCTGCTTTAATACCTAGACAATTTCCCTCCATCAAGTGGATATCAAACAGACTTCTATTTTTTCTTTAAATGTGTTATCTAATCAGTAAAAGAATAACAGTGACTGCTTAAAAATTCTAGAACAGAGTGGCAGGAGTGAGAAGGTGACATGGTCTGAATTTCTGCTGAATCTATAGGTCTCTCAAAGGGCCTTACCCCAGGATTGCCTCTCTTGCCATTAACTGGATGTCTGCTATCAACTCAGTTCTGACCAGCCCACTTTAGGAAAACAATCTTCTCTTCTTTCCTTTCCTATAGATTAAGACTGCAATATACCAGAAGGGATATGTCACAAGGACACAGAGAGCATTCAAACTGGTAACTTTATTTCTGCTCATGAGAAGAACTGCTTTTGAACTGCATCGGTGTAATACACAAGATACATCCAAGGATTTGGCTCTGCTTTCTATGGTATTGAGTTATTTAAGAGATTGCTATTATGGCTTAGATTAGAGAAACATTAACTGAGCTGAATCAATCCAAATGGCTATTTTTTTTTTTGAGAAAATACCTGATTTTTCTTGAACTATCAAGAGTCCAGTTGTAACCGACATGTTCCTAAATTTGTTTGCACTTCGGAGGGAGCTGGAGCAAATCTTTGAGGAGTTTCCTGGACAAAAGTCTATCTTAAACATGAAAAATCAGCACAGCAAAATTTCAGTGACATAAAATATACACAAACTCAAACATTTGACTTTTCCTGGTGGAGGGACCCATACCACAAGTGTCTTTGAAAACCTCCCAGAAGTTGCTATGCATGCTGGTGTAAGCCCAGAATTAACAGAGTGTCTTCTACTTGCTGCAGATTTGAGTGAGCGGCACAGACAAGAGGCAGAATAATAGCCTTCATAGATGGCTTTACTTGCTCTCCTGTTGTGGTCCTCTGAGCTTTGTTTGTGATGGTTCTGCATGCTTTCCCACTTGCTTCACTCTCTGTGCTCCAGGAGAATCCACATTCCTCTATGAAAAAGCACAGTGCTCCGGCACTGGAGCCTGGGCACAATGCTAAATTCACCCTTACATTCACATCTTTGCCAGCGTAGAGAATTTGCTGGTTTGTATAATGCTTCCCCTAAAGCCCTTGTAGCCTGATGCTGCTCTGAATCACAGAGGGAATGGCAGGCACAGAAGGGCTGGGCTTCACTAACTCAGCCTTTGGATCGCGGGACTCAGGAGGTCCCTCAAACCACAGAGCAGATGCTTAAAACAGAAGGCGATGGAAGAAGCAACATCCACCTGAGCCAGTCAGAAGCACTTCCTCTAGAAAGGAAGGCACCATTTATACATAACCAGGTCAGGCCTGGCGGCCAAGGGCTGCAAAAGAGAGGGACCATTTCTCTATGCATCTTCAGATCATCCAGCATTTGGTTCCCGGGCTGACTAGGACTTTCATGGCCATGAAACGCTGTAGCTGTTTGTATTGTAAGAATTTGTATGGACAACATGTCACTGCATTAAATGGTATTGTGTTTCTATGCATTTCTATTCCAAAAGCAGTTGACTGGTGAAAAGGCTTAAGAGCCCTTTAGGGACTTATCCTTGTTGGTTTTGCAGTGAAATACAATGAGAGATTTCATGCAGCTCTTCTGAGTGCAGCAGCTTTTTCTCAATACTGTGATAAGGTCAATTAATTTTTAAAGCAGCCACTAATAGAGCCTGCCTGTAAACTAGATGTTAGTCTTAGGAGAATAAAGAGTGACAGATTTTTTTCAATTAACCCAAGAACAGCACAGAAATTAGTGTATAAGTATTTGCTGTTGTATTGCGTGTCCTCTGATGTCTGAATAATTCTTCTGCTTTTCAGTTTGGATGCCTGCAAAAGATTTCCAAGCACTCACTGCTCCAGATAATAAACAGAACGCTAGCTTGGAAGGAAAAGCTGGATTTTATTAAAAGTCCCATGTCTGCTCTGCTGTGTTGCTAAGCTCTTCTTTCGGTTTTCAAAGACATAGCTCACTAATGGACATTATTATAGGCTGGCATTTCTGAGTAAGAAGAAGGAGGCCTGTAACTAGTGGTGTCCCCCAGGGGTCAGTACTGGGCCCAGTCTTGTTTAACTTCTTCATCAACGACCTGGATGAAGAGTTAGAATGTACCCTCAGCAAGTTTGCTGATGACACCAAACTGGGAGGAGTGGTAGACACACCGGAAGGCTGTGCTGCCATTCAGCG
>Ga0181612_158531_pt1 | contig 13802 bp, 19 predicted proteins | sample HoacroProtozoa21_FD_119630 | JGI IMG/M metagenome (GOLD analysis project Ga0181612, IMG submission 119630) | Hoatzin crop microbial communities from Cojedes, Venezuel. Combined Assembly of Gp0051906, Gp0051904, Gp0051908
TGACCCAGGCACAGGATCCTGCACTTGGCCTTATTGAACCTTATGAGGTTCACACAGGCCTATTTCTCAAGCTTGTCCAGGTCTTTCCGGATGGCATCCCTTCCCTCAGGCATGTCAACCATACCACAGAGCTTGGTATCATCTTCTAACTTGCTGAGGCTGCACTCGATCTCGCTGTCTGTGTCACTGATGAAGACATTCAACAGTACTGGTCCCAGTACGGACCCCTGAGGGACACCACTCATCACTGATCTCCGTCTGGACACTGAGCCCTTGACCACTGCTCTCTGGATGTGACCACCCAGCCAATTCCTCATCCACCGAACAGCCCACCCATCAAATCCATATCTCTCCAATTTAGAGAGAAAATTCTGGGAAGCAACGCCAGAAATGGACAACGAAAGTCACCCCTAAGACTTTTCTGGAATCTGCAGGCAAGCATGCAGTGACACCCCCAAGGGAGCACGACCCTCTCCATCCTTCCTTCCCAAATCCCATCGAGCCATGGAGTGTTCCCAGGTGTCCTCCAGCAAACACAAACCCCTTTATAATGCCTCAGGAATAGCAGCACCAGGCCACGAAGGAGCCTGGCCATGCTCTGGGTCTCTGCAGCAGGAAAGTCTTCATTAGGCAAAATCTAACATCCCTGCAAAGTGCACTGTGTTCCACAGGGAAAATATCTCCAATGTTTCAGCTCATTTGGCCAGAAGGGGAATCCCTTCCTGACCCAAAGCAATCCAGTGGCTTTAACACGGAGTATGAAAGCAAGACAGCAAAACCAGGAAGGTGACAACTAGTTTTCACTGGTGTTCCTCATTCCTAGGGAGCAGTGTGTATCATTAAATGGGAGACAGTGAATGCTACGACTGGCTATACCACAGCCAGAAAGGCTTAGGGGCAGCTACTTGCTCTGCAACCACCTTCTGCACAGCTGCAACAGGTCAGCCAGCCCTGACTCGCCGTTCAGACTGTATATCCAGGTATGTCCCTGTCTCACCCTCTCTCCATTCTCCTTTCCTTACCTTTCACTATCGAGGCGGTGTTTAGTTTGTGGTTTCCCTTTGTCCTTCCGCGGGGCTGGGTCTTCTAGAAAGCTGTGGTCCAGGCTGTCATCAGGAACAAAGTCCTCCACGCTCTGTACTTTTGCAGTGGCTTCAGGGCGGGGAGGAGGAGTGGCAGCAGCAGGATCTGCATTAGCAACAGGAGTTGTTAAAACACAGTGTTCACCACAAGCAAGACAGACATTTGCTTTTTACAGATCCATCCTGCCGAGAGCAGCAGCAGCCACGAAGCAGGACCTTGGCTACACAGCGAGGGGAGAGGAAGGTTACGAACAGGATACTCAGCCCAGGCCAGAATCTTGCGTGAAGGCATTCACAGACCACACACGGATGCTTTGGTTTAAAGTGCACCAGGCTGACCCAGGCTCTTCAACAGTCTAAAAAGCTCTCTCGCACGACAGCTGACTCTGCTCTACAGCGAACGCTACGACTGGCTACACCACAGCCAGATTTTACACCTGTGCTGTGTGCACCGCTTCTGTGTGATGTCCCTGTGTTACTCCCTTACCTTTTCCAGACTGTTCAGTTCACCCACTCATCTCCTCTTGCTTTTTCAACTGTAACAGTCAAAGGCAGGATTTTTCATGCTGTGCTTTCAGATGCCCTGTGTAACCAAAAGCTCGAGCTACTGCAAATACAGACTCGCTTTAATATAGCTTATCTGTAGAGACACTGTTACCCATCTTCAAGGTATCAGGATGAAATCTCATTAAATTAGCATAACCAAGAAGTCTAAAGCGATTAACCTTTTCAGAATTTGCAATATTCAACCTTTTTCTTCTGCCCAGACTGCACTTCACATCTAGGCTCTTTTCTTTTGGGTGAACAAGATTTCTGTATTTTTTTCTAGATTTTGCTCTAGTAGTACAGCTTTCAGATCACTTTTGCATGCAAATAACACTATTACTAATGCCACAGAGTAGCGTTGGTGTCAGAAAAAACACAGCCAAAAGAATTACTACTGCAAGACTTCAAGGGAAAGCTTACATAGCAGCTCCCATAAAAAACAAGTATTACTTTGTGACAGTGATTTTTCGACTGCCTTCCAGTTACCTAGTCCCTAGGTACGTTCCAGTAGAGGTGCAGACCCTTGGCATGCTACATAAACCCAGTACCACCGACAGATCAGCTTTTCCTAGCTGCCTTTTGCAACCCTCCTAAAAAGCACCCTTGAGATACCAGAACTGCAGGCCACACACCTAAAATAGTTCTCAAACTAAGTGACAGGTTTAAAAAAAGAAGAAGAAAAAAAACCAAACCCCAAAGACTGTAATGCTAGTAGTAGACCACGTGTCTTTTTTCTACATATCAATATGATAAAAGTTTTTTTATTGACAAGGGGTTTCTAACATTTGCTCCTCTTCATTTGTTTGTTTCTGGGTAGGAAGAGTCACCAACAAACCAAAACGGGTGCACTGTGTCATACCTGGTAACAGATTCAGAATGCAGAACATTGTCTGCAGATCTAAAACTGAGAGATTTCAACATCTGAAACTGCAAACCGTGTTCCCAGCACCTCCTCCTTTCTTTCTGTGGGTGTCTCGAGAGTACTGTTGAGCTCTAGGGATTGACAGTTTGAGAGGGAAGGTATTTCCAAAGGGTGATTCAAACTATGTCATGCTAATGATTTTTAGGCAGTGCCAGCTCTGCAGCTCCAGTTAGCTTTGCAAACAAAGTGAATATGACAGGCAAATTAAGGTCCAGATCAGTAAAAGGGCATGCAACAAAACCCCTGATGCCTCTGCCCTGCAACTCTGTCCGGCAGGGGTTTGGACCGAACGCTGCGCTGCTCTGCTCCATTGTGTGCTGGTGCTCAGGAAGCAGTCAGGGCGGGCTGCCCTCCTCCCCAGACCATCTCCGAAGGAGCGTATTTCCCCAGAGGGGAATCCGCTGCAGAGCCTGGACTTACATGATCATTTCTGGCTGAATAACCTTTAAAACCAGCACTCCGCTGTTCTCCGTTAACACACAGGAGCCCCTTTGCGCTGCCAGACTTCTATGAGGACAGAGCTTCAAATAGCTTCTCTAATGATTTTTCTTGCTATTCAAGAGGCACATGTGGTCCTGCTAAGAAGCTGACAGTCATATTATTAGCGTCCCCTGGGCGCTCAGTGCCCTGCTCCTGAAGCCCACCAGAGCTACCACCCAGCTGGCTGGACACAGTCCCCATCCAAGCCCAGCACAGAGACAAACCACAATGACAACCAGAAGAAAAACAGAGAGCGACAGCGCAGCTCTCCTTGGACACACGCTGCACACACACAGGGCCTGTGTTCTTCAGACACCTGTCTGCTAGGCCTCTTGCAAGGAAAAATGGAAGGAAAACAGAAAGGTGACGCCCTGCCCAGACACTGTACTCCAGCACCTACCTGGCTGGGGAGGAGAGGGGTCTGATGCAGGGGACGTCCCAAACAGGCGTGAAATAATGCTGCGCTTCGGCGGCGGGGCTGCAGCCGGAGGGGCTGGGGAGGCTGCGGCTGGTGGAGGTGCATGCGGCTGCTGGGCTTCGGGTGCAGGCACTGGTGAAAAAGACGGGGGTGGCTCAGGAGAGACGGTGGAGCTTGTGGAAAGCGGCTGCGGCGGCTGTGGGGTGCCAGGGCTGGAGCTGCCCGTCGATGTGGAGCTTGGAGGTACTATGGGTGACTGGGAGCCAGAGGACGGGCTTTGCCCGTTAGTTGTCAGTGGTGATGTGTGTCCTCGACTCCGGGCTTCCATCATTTCAAGGAAGCTGCAGGGAAGACAAATTGCAAATATAAAGAATGGAGAAAACATGTTCAACAGAGCACTGAGCACGACGCTGGGCTGCTTTGGCGATGTGCTGAGCTGGGAGGGTACGGGTCTGCTTTCCATGATGCTGCGACTCCTTGGGCCGCAATAAATCCTGTTCACCCACGTGAGCTAAACTCACCCAATTCGCATCGAGGTGTGGAGAATCCCAGCCTGCTTCGCACTGCAGGATGAAACCTGTATTTGCAATGCTGCTGGGAACTCCCTCGATAGACAGGCTATAACAATGTGCCAGGGCTTGAAACACAACCTTAAGTCAGTTCTTGGACATACGTCTCTAAGGGAGTAAGCGCTACAAGAATGGCACGTTTTTAGATTCTGCAGAAGATATCAGAGTGTTCAAGAAAACTCAAAAGCTATAAAAACCTCTTCTTTCATCCAAAAATGGATTTGAGAGGAGGATCCTTGAATGTCAAAAGATAAGAGCTATGCAGAGGGCTCACTGCGGACTGACTGCAATCATCCTTCGCGCAGTGTGCAGAGACACAAGGCTGTCTCTCCCCTCGCACACCCCCCCGTGCGTGGGAGGCAGTGGAGCCCAGCAGCAGAAGCGCTGAAGCAAGTTGTGGTCCTGGCTGGATTCCTGACTAGAAGAGCATTAAAGCCTGTACTGCTACAGAGGGTGAAATGCTCTACCCTTTCCAAAAAGGAAACCAAGCCTGATCCTGCTGCAGCCCATTTGCTTAGCAGTCTTTTCACAAGCTGTATGCAAAGAAACACTCACAGAAAGACAGGCTCTGACTATGAAAGGGTCTCAAAATAAGTATCTGATACATGCAGCACATCTGAGAGATATAAAGAGGACAGCCAAAGTGAAGTATCATTCTAAAACCTAGCAAATGTCATGTCTCGCCTCTTTTTTCATTAAGCCTAATGAACCCACGCACACAGGCTCTGGCTTCAGCTGCTTCGGCAAGACAGGCTGACTCGGCTGTGCTGCAGGCAACGAGTATGTCAAAACAGAGACTCCTCTCCCACACAGAGGACAACCTCGTCCTTCAGGGACTCGAGCCAGACACCTTCACTGGAACGACTGCTAAGCAGAAAGCAAACTGCAAGGCCTAAAAGACTCTAAACCCCCTTGAGATATCACTTCCTATTTTAAGGAGCAACCTGATACACTTTCAAGGAACAAACTAACATACTTTGTGACCAGCAGTGGCTGGAGCCCTACAGAACAACATCCCCAGGAAGCTGTTCCTTGAACTGGAAAACCAGGAGACCTTCCTAACTAAGGAACTGGCTCAAGTGGACATAATGGGCAGCACTAAAAATCAGTATTAGCTGGGAGAGAAATCCTTGGTAGAGTTCCTCAAGGATTAGCCTTGAGATGCATTTCAGCACTTCAGCGAAGCGGCACAGAGACCAGTGAAAGGCTCGTGAGGTTGCAGGCTGGGAGGCAGCATCAATAGAGAAGAGGGCAGGGAGAAGATACAGAAAGAACGGGATGATCCTGCAGAACAGGAATGGGAAGAAATTCAACAGCATAAAGGAAACGGTCCTCTCCTCAAGGGCTAGGAAACAACTGTTCTTGCTCCAAGCTCACCACATCAGAATGGCTAGGAAGGACCTGCCCCGCTCATTCCAGAAGATGGGACTGAAGGCTGCAAACACAACGCTGCCTGGGAGGAGCAGAACAGGAGCCTGGCTGTCACACAGCCTGTCCCCCGAGACCGCTGTCAAGGCACCGAAATCAGTGCCACACTGTGGCAGCCTCACTGATGCTTCCACCAGGATCTGAGGCAAGGCATCTGTGCTTATCCCACCCAGCAGACTGGCTACAACAAAACCAGCTCCTGGCAGAGCTGAGATCAGAGCATGTGACAGAGCATCCATTCCAGCATCCTCCCTCTCTGGGGACGAGTAGCTGGGGTGAGCTGTGCAACAACACGTTCCACTGAAAACGCTGCACGCATTTGTCATGCACCAAAGGGAAAGCAGAAAGAAGATGAACTCTTGCACCGAGCTCCGTGGAGACTTCAGCAGGTCTGCCGGGAAGGCGCACGGTGCATCGCACACGCTGCAAGAACAGAACATTGCATTCTCAGTGCATCGCTCTCACTGCGCTGCAGGGCCGAGCAACTGCACATCGCTCCTTTCCTGAGGAGGGGGTCACCACACACGCCCTGCCACGCAGCACCCCTCATGGCAGCCCTCCCATCTGTAGCGAGGAGAAGATAAACCAGGGGTACCTGCAATTCAGCCCTTGTCCAGCAAAGCAAACGCTCTGAATCCACACAGCCACGTGAATTGCTGTGGCCCAAAAAGCCATCCACGAGACCGGCCTGCACAGGATGCGTGGCTCCACAGATCCTCGCCAGAAGCACTGAGTGCTAATTTGTGTCATCCCTCCCCTCTGGGCTTTGACTCAGGGCTCCCGGTGAGCCGAAGGCAGGATGGCTGAAAAGCTCTGCTTTGTGGTACTCATTCCTCCTCCTCCCAAGCCCTACCCAGGGTTAAAGACTCCTGCCTCCCAACTGTGAAGAGAGATTAAACCCAGCGGATCTACACGTGCCCCTGTTCGTGTTTATAGCAACAGCGATGCTGGCTGGAAGGCCTGCGAGCTCGGCCACTGCGGCATCCAGCACGCAAGGTACTGACACCAGCGCTGCTCGCTCTCCTGGCTGAGCTCTCCCACTGCCTATGCAAGCACCTAAATGAGCAACGCGACACGAAAACGGAACCGAACAACCTGAGTCTCTGATCAGGACGCTGGGTCCCACCATCAGGGCAGCTGGGTGGGATCAGGTAGGACAAGATGATCGTACGCTGAAGCCTAAGGAACAAGGATCCTGCATGAAGCACGCACAGAGTACATACATAGTCATTTTAGGATACAGAATACGAAGCTCCAAGAGAACTTAAAGCTGGACCCAACAAAATGCAGGACACTCTTTACAATTCCAGGGTATTTGAAGATTTATTGTACTTTGTACTACCAAAGCTGCCCGTTTTGGAAACAACCTGCTTTGTTCTGGGCAAGCAGCCAGCTCCAGAGGGAGGGAGGGCTGTGACTGCCACCTGTTTCTCCTGCAGAAACACACGAATTCTAAGAGCTGGAGGGAAAAAATGCTACATAACTGAAGTTTAAAGAGTGTCATCCTCCCCTCCAGCTCAGCTAGTCTGGAGAGTAACACACACACAGGCTTCTTCTGCACCTGCTCCTATGCCTCGCTCACCTACATTTACACCAAGGGCACAAGAACAAGTTATTTTTAGGAGAAAGATACAATGCTTATTTGGGGACAGCATGACACCAGCTCTTACCCCAGCGCAGCAGCAGGCAGAGCTGTGGCACGTGTGCCTCGTGTCACCTTCCTCACCAACAACCACACACGTGGGCCAAGCTCTGTGCTGCGTGCCATGACACCAGGGAAATAAGGATGGATATCGGTTTTACACGAGCTGCATAAAACCAGCTCTGCTGAGCTTTCATACTCATATCTTCTTCCATGAAAGAGGTGGGTGGAAAACCAGCATACACGAAAGCGTTGCCAGCAAGCTCTCAGTAATTTCCAGGGTGGAGGTGTCTCAGCATCCTCCACACTTTGAAAATACTACATAATGCATGAATGCTTTCTCTGGCTTTACACACACTCCTCAGCGGCACAAGTGTGGCTGTTTTGGGAACACACCAGGCCAAAACTGCCACGTGTCTGGTTTTTCTTATATTCTATACAATCTGGCCGCTGTGTTCCTCGTTCTATCATTTTCCCAGTCCTTCGCAAAAGGACTCACTTAAAATCTTACTGTGAAACAAACAGCTTCGTGTCCAGACTAGGTGTAGTAGACCAGGTCCTATCACCGCATAGGATGAACTCACACTGTGACCTGAGCACGCTTGTTCTGGCTGGGATTTACACACCACGCCAGTCCAGATGGGCTACCTGTCCTCACCCACGCGGGCTCCTTGCTTGCCTCTCAACCCCTCCACTTCAGACCAAGTAACAAGTCCACATCCTCAAAAGCCCTGAATAATTCACTGTCAGCTGGACCTGCTCGCAAGAGGAGACTTCCATGCAATTTTAAAGATGAACATGCTCTGCAGGAACAAAAATTCATCAGGACCTGAGGTTACTGCTGCTCTGCTCCCAGAGCAAACAAAAAAAAGCACAAAAGGACTTGTTAGCCCTACAGTTCCTAAGATTGTCAGCGCTCGTGCTCATTTACTACTGAAGACGGGAGCAGCCTGAAGCTTTTTGGCTCCTGGTTCTAACGTGCTGTGATCAATTTTTCAAATGTATTTCATGTGGCAAGAAATGTTTTGGGGTTATTTTATTAGTTGTGAAAATGAAGATTAACTGGCCATGTGACATCAATTTAACTGGGGTTACTGAGGGGTTAGATTTCCACATGTTTGTTTTGGGCTTATTAAGCGTACTGAGCCTGATTCCCCTCTAAGCCCAGGTCCCCGAGTGGGAAACCACTTGCCAAGCAGGGCTGAATCCCACCGCCCAGGCCTTGGAGAGTGCAGCCCCTCCCCAGGAGCTCCTAGGTTTGCCACTTGACACAAAACAGATGCAGCAGGACCCCCCCCCCCAACATACAGGACATGCTCCACGTTCTCCACTTCTCGAGCAAGACTGACGACGACAGGGTTAGCTGCAATTCGTAATTCAGCCCCACACAAAAACCATGACCTAAAGTCCCATCTGCTACATGCTGGCTCCTGATCTGTCTGACGGCAACAGTGATTCACAGCAAGCGGAAACGATAAAGGTGGGGCAAGGGGAAGAGAAAGCAGAAGTGGTTTTACTTTCCTAACTGGTAATTCAGCCTTTAGCCAGCGTGATTCCGGGCCTGTACTTCGATATAGCTGAAGACATGGGAGAGCGGCTCGAGCAGCAGGTCCTCCTGCCAGCCAGTGCTGGTGTTACTCAGCACCACGGTCTCTGCAAAATTACAAGCTGTGATCAATGAGGAAAAAACAAACAAGCAAAAACCCAAAAACCCAATCAGTGGCTTTGTACTGAACAAAGCTGTCTAATGCAGGGACTGTGTCTTCCAAAAGAACAGCCTTCATCGGGAGAGTGCAAATGCCTGTCATGGTCCACCACCTTCCCCACCTGGCCAGCAGCACCTGGCTACCCAGGATTTGTCCAGGATCGCCTGACAACGCAGACAACAGCCACACGGCACGGCCGGGAAGGGACCCAGAAGGACCGCCATCACGTGGCAAACCTGGGATGGGTCCTGCCGCTGCCAAAGCTGTAGCTTGGACCATACAGGATCTCAGACAATCTGAAGTTCGACTGCTTTGAATATATTTTCACAAAGTCTGACTAACAGTTTGCGTCAGAGCTCGTAAGCACAATGATTTGAAAACTCCTTTCCAATGAACAATTCCTGTGAAGGAGCTGGACTTCACCTGCTTACAAATCGAACAACCACACAGTGGTTTACAGCAGACAATTTCCTGGCGCTTCTCAAAACTGAATGTGAAAGAAGATGGGATTTCTCACAAAGAACAACTCAAGTATTCCTTTTGACTAACTTGCATTAATCCCTAGGTAAATCCACAATTTCCCAAAAACTACTTCTCCATGTGCACCATTCAGTGAGGGCACAGCCACGCTGAACATAAAGAATTTTTCTTTGTGACAGAAGACAAGCTGGCTACTATTAAAGATGGAAAAATGGAACAAATTAAGTACAAATTCAGAACAGAGTAAAAAAAGTCGTTGCTGTTTGTTTTAAGAATTCAGGAACTCAGACAGGGCTGAAATGTATTTTTAGCAGCACTGAAGACGTAAAATCTGAGAAACCCCAGGGAAAGCGCCAGAGCAGGAGGTGTGGCAGGCAGAGAGGAGACTGAGCGCAGGGAAGGAGCTGGAAGCATCAAACGTGTCTCTTGGAGGCAGAGTCCAGCCCTGCGGCCATGGGCTGGCTGACGCCGGGCGGCTGCGGCAGCACCATGTGCCACCTTGTGTTCTCCTGCCATCCACGCCTGGAGCCATGACATTTTGTCCTCGGGTACCCAGCCGCAGCAGGAGGAAGAGCTCTCCTGCTCTGTCTGTTCTCTGATCCGAATTCAGCATCAGTCATTGTGACAGAGCAGCTACTAGATGTGCGCAGGGGTGAATGAAATAACCGAGATGTCCTGGCACTGTCACCTCGCCTTGCTCCATGGCCTGATTTTATGGCATGATTTTACGCCATGGCCTGCGGCCCCAAGTGCCTGCAGACACCTCCCCTTGCTGCACAGTTCCTGGTGACCGACAGCAGAACTCCAAGCACTGTCTCAATCAAAGCAATCAACACAAGGGCTTCACATCTGCCAAGGCTCAGCAACTCGCACTGCTCCAGTGCACGTGCTGTACACAACCAGCCAGTGTCAGAGCACAGTGCCCCAGGCGCTCATTTTGACACCCGCCAAAGCAGCGCATTGAACAGGACAAGCCCAAAATGATGGGCATCTGACAAGCATGGACGCAAGGACTTTCCCAAGCCCTAATAACGAGCGCTGCAGACCTGTCTCACAACTGCAGGCTCTGATCCCCAGCATGTACTGTCATTGTGTCCACAGATACGCTGCTCACCAGCCTAAACTGTTTACTAAGGATTGGAACCTTACTCAAACCTGAGTTCCCTCCCATATAAGTGTGGTTATTTCCTGAAGTCAGGACTTTGGCTAAAGGACTCAAGCCTGAAAAGCTCCTGCAGGGATAAAAAATGAATGTAGGAAGAGTATACTTTCCAGCTCTGGGGCTGAAGTAAGCCCTCTGCAGCCCATCTGTTTCAGAGAGGTGCCTCTGAAACAGACCCTCTTTCTGCCTGGGGTGCAAAGAAAAACCTCACAAATCCTAAAATGGCACTCTGTTTCGGTCAGTGTGATCAAAGTACTCAGACATGAGACAGCCTTGTGGTTTTGGGATCAGCGGCTCCAGCCAGGAAGCATCCAGGGATATTTTAAAGACCTTTCTATAAAGAAGTGTTATTTTCTGAAAGCAAAGAACAGTGGCCTCAGTACACAGACACAAACATGCAGCAGCTGAAGTGAAAGCAGAAGTTGGCCAGCTGCATAGCATTATTTGCTAAACCAGAATCCTAGAGAAAAGTCTTGCTTTTAATATTTTAGCAGCTCCTCTTTTGTCGGGTACCATGGTTAAGGTATTTCTCATGCCATGTCAAGCCAATTAGGCAGCCTAACAGTGCAATTAGCCACCCACAGTGCAAGCCCCTCGCTGCAGTGTGCTGTCCTGCGGCGCAGAAGGGCGGCTGCTCTGCCCGGCTGGGCAGTGGGCATCTGCAGGTGCACGCAGCCCGTCTCCTGTTCCTCCTGTGCTCACAACCTGGTTTGGAAAACAGCAGGGCACTGACATGCGGGCCAAATGTTTATCTGGCTTTGGAGTTTCTGCAGATGATGCAGGGGCTTCTACGGAGGCAACGCTGGCCACCACAGGCTGCACCAACAGCTCCTCTGAGCTTGCAAAAGGCAAGAACGTGCCTTTTGACCTGTTAGGGCGCAGTGCCCAGAGCAACGGGACCAGCCTGGCCCTAGGAATCGGGATGCTACCACATTGCAAATGACACTCCTTAGTAATCACGGTATTTCTGCAGGAGCGTGTATCCAGAAAAGGTGCTCTCTGGCAGCAGAAGCTCACCAGGATTATAAAATGGTGTATGCTGGTGTGGGTGCACTGGATGGGATGATGCAAACACCCACCGCTGGAACGAGGAGGCCTTGCCACCCCACCTCTGCCAGCGCCATACTGCTGCTGCTTCCTGTAAGCTCTGGTGTTAAGCAGATGCTTCTCGGAGCCAGCCCAACCCCAATGAACCCAGAAGCAGACATGGCAGAAAACAGTTTTCTGCTGGATTTGCGAGCTGAGCTGGCACACACGAGGGTCCAGCAAACGCTAAAGCTGGTGTAAGGGTGAGAGGTGACTAAGTAACAAGATCTTCTGGTGTTACGTTTGGAACAGCTCTGTCAACTCTTGATTCTTTTAAGTATCTTCCCATTACTGCTGCAGTATAAATAAAAATACTGCAAAACAATCTGACAGCACAGCCCACGCAGCCCAGTCCTTTGAGTACGGACATCAAGAGAATTGCTGGAGGCATGAGGAGACTAACCAGTCCCTAAGGAAAGGAATGAGGTGAACACTCTGGAAACAGTACTGCTTTGTGTGTACACGGGGTATTTCAATGCTCTCAAGGGAAAACACACCGACCAAGGTTACAGAACTTGAAACTTGGTCTGAAAAACGCTCATCAAAATGGCTGTGCATGAATATTTCATAATCATCGATTCCAACTTCCAAATAAAGCTGCCTGTATCAAATCTTTTTCAAATTCATTCTCGGGTGGCTTTTCTGGCTCACGCATCACTGCAATGAAGGATCTTGCAATGGGAACTCACAGAACACATTTGTCAGTAACACACAAATCTGAAGAGATTCCTGTCCAGTGTGCTACAGATATACTGGCTTTGCAGGGCTAAACCTGGCAAACGCTCATTTCCAGCAGCAAGCAAACAGACAGGGCACTGAACAAACGGGAGGCAGGAGGGACCAGCCACTATTTCCAACCAGAAGTGCGCTGAGGAGTCCAGAAGTATTCAAAGGGAACAAAAGATAACAATGTTGTTGCTATTACCTTCTGCCTCTCATAAGACACACAATATGCAGGAATGCATAGCTAGAAGCAGAGCAATCAGCTCGCGTGCTGAGCAGCAGAGAGATGGAAAATGCCCCTTGCAGCTTCAGAGGCTGCAACAAACTTATCCCCAGTCCCTCAGCACGTGCTGCCTCCAGGTGTGCTGCTCAGCTCCACCTCCACTGCCCTCCCGCAGGTCACGAACCAGACCCTTTCATACGCACCCCCAAGTGCATGCTTTATTTCAGGTGCTGCCACTTAAAGGTGACACTTCACAAGATCCAAAGAAACCCTACACGTTCCTCGTGGGACCCTTCAGTCTGGCCACATGCCACTGCTGGGGCTGCCCAACATTCCTGTGACACCTAGACTGCAACAAAACAGTTAGAAAAGATGGCTCAGTGACATACAGTTCGTAGTTTTGATCTTCTGTCTCTTGCTGCACTGACAGCTCCTCCAAAGTTGCATCAATATCCAGCTGATTCGTCTCCAGCTGCCGTAGCAACGTCTCCCTCTGAGGAAAGGAAAACAAGCCGGGTCTGAGCAGGAAGGGTCATTGCAACAGATCTCTGTGCGCTCACGAGTGCAGCGAGATCTTGTGTCACCACTCTACCCACGGCAATGAATTAAACAGCAGCTTCACTCCCTCTGCGGCGCTCAGATTAAACACAGAAGCACACACTGAAGCTGAAGCAGTAGCAAAAGTACGTTAATCCAGTCTGTGTGTAAGAAAGTAGTTTGTTCTGTGAGCTGTACTCAGCCATAAATCAATAATGTGCAATTTTCAGACACAGCTTTGCCAGCTGCATTTGGAGAACAGTATCAACTCCTGCGGAGAACGGCTGTGCCACCCTTTCATTCTGATCTTTTATTTTTCCCCCTGTGCTCAAGAAGTGCCCCTGTGAGTAGGACCCAGCTGATGCAAAACCTCACAGTAAGTTTCTTTTTACTGTCAGGGTAGATGAGTGAGCACAACCTGTCAACTCAGTGAAATTTCAGAAGTCACTGCCCCTCTGCCTCCAGCTGCTGCCCCACAGATGGGGGACAGACACTCCAGTCCACGTCAAACACGCAGTAAAGTGAGAGGGCTTCACTGATGTAACACAAGGCAGCTTAATTCAGTCTTTCCCCTTCCACATTTCCAACAGATTCCAAGCAAAAACCTCAGCTGAGGGAAGGTGCTGTCTTAAAAGGCTCAAAATCCATTGCAAATGGTGAGGAGACACTCCCCCGACAGCCTGCACGGCAGCGAGCAGAGATCAATAACCGCACCCGAGACTGCGCGGGCACGGCCAGCTCGGCAGCTCGCCGGGCGCGGGCGCGGGACGATCTCTCCCCACCTGCACACCGCTGCCA
>Ga0181612_154789_pt1 | contig 13801 bp, 16 predicted proteins | sample HoacroProtozoa21_FD_119630 | JGI IMG/M metagenome (GOLD analysis project Ga0181612, IMG submission 119630) | Hoatzin crop microbial communities from Cojedes, Venezuel. Combined Assembly of Gp0051906, Gp0051904, Gp0051908
AGCGTTACGCCCCCCCCCTGGAAGAAAGAAATCCCAAAAGCCACTCCAGCTATGATCCCCATATTTGTCCCCATAAAACTGGTCACCAAGTCATAACAGCCCTGGAAAACAAACACAATCATTCCTTGTATCGACCTTCCCTGCCACGAATGCATACACACAAATCTCTCATTTAAAATGGACTTGGACCAGACAATATTTCTGTTGTAATTTCCAGCAATGTCACCTTTTTATCTAATAGCAATTCCGAGTGAATGATGGAAAGTGGTGGCAAAACCAGCTCTTTTTATAAACAAATGTATTTTAGTACTTTTAAAAGCTAAATGCGATGTTGCATTCACCTTTATTGGTCTTATTAAGGAAGTCAGTTCTCATTGTTTTGAAAAACATTAATATAGCTTTGATCTGAAACCAAATCAGTAAAAATACAAGGTCATGTTATAATACAGTACAGGTGTCAAACATTAATAAATTATACTGATCTCCTAATACTCCAGATATTTACTACAAGCCTGCTCCAGGTGTCCAGTGCAGCATTCTGCTTGCCTTCGCCTGTCAAAGGACACCAGGCACGGTACTGAGTAGATCAGAACTTTAAAACATATAACAAAGTTATCAAGGGTTTTGTATGAAGTTTCTTGGTTCGTTTGCTCTTGCACATAAAATTCCCTGTCCTGCTCCCCAAAGCCAATTTTCTCTCCCTAAGCTCTGACCTTGACGCCATCAGCTGACTTGCTTTCTCGTGCCTCAATTCACAGCCCACACCGGGGCCAGAAGATTCATATGCATTTCTGCGCTTCGCGTGGACAGGCTTTTTTGAGATGTCCGCCTCAGAATGATAATTTTCACGAAGTTTCTCCCCTTGCCTACTCTACTCCTCAAAAAAGTGTTTGAAATCAGCTTTCCTAGTTTGTGTTGCCTAAATGAGCCTAAACAAGTGACACAAAACTTAAAGGAAAAAAAAAGAAAGATGACATCTACTTCTTCTTCCATTACTAACTCATCTGCCCACGCAACCCAAAGCCACCTTTCAGCCCCTTTTGCCACGCTTCCTCAAATGACCAACACCACTCTCAGCTTAAGGCCAGTCCCAAGCTATTTTATGTAACGTTCTATACTTTATCCACTTTATCAGAAGCTGGAAAAACCAGAAATGACAGCGAGTTCCCTTTCCCAGTTTAGACTCCTGTCCCATAAGAGAGAATTGTGTCTGCATTCCCCCTCTATCCACACCCCCTCACCTCTGCAAACACTTTAGGAACTCTTTATATGACTTCAGAGCATTAGATGCTTGTAAAAAAACAACAGCTAGAAGAAACGGATTATGTCCTTTGTTAGAGACAGGCCATTCATGAACTAAATTGCATCATTTCTTTAACCTCTTTTACAGTATCAGAAGACATTTTATTTAATCCTGAGAATAATGAAGTGGTAAGCCTAATAGCAGCTGAGGACCAGCACAGCTGTAATTCAGTTCTGACATGTTTAAGTGTACATATTAATTCTTAATTACGTCTTCCAGCAGTGTACAGTATGTCAGATTCAAGCTTGCTTATTTAACGCATCAAGTAACTATAGCTCTGTGTGTCTTACATGTTATGAAACGAGATTAGATTTCTCCAGCAGTGCTTTCATTCTGTCTGACACGGCTTAATGTTCTCCTGGTTCTTCTGAAATTTGTTCTGTTCAACAGCCTTCAAGAGATGCAACATCTAACAGCAATGATAATTTGAGGGAGACAGAAGATCTCGTTAAAAAAAAAACCATGAAAGGGAGATAGTTTTGATCACTCTCCTCATTTGAAGACTGTGTTTTCCCAAATCACAATCATCTGTTTCCTGAAGTGCACTGCATAAATACAGCTTAATTGCTCAGTCCTTACTGTGCACGGAGTTAGAGTACAAGAAGCACCCAAGAGTTGTACATAGAGTACAGAAGTACGTGAAGCACTGCGTGTGCCCACCTGGGTGTTGATTCAGAGGACAGAAATGACAATTTAGGAAGTATCCGACCACTCCTCAGTCCATGCATCTGTTCCTTTTTTAAGATTTTAGAGAGAACTAGTTCTTGAGATTTGTTGGTAACGAGCTCTGAAGATTAAAAGCACTATATGAACATTAATTTCCTAATCCTAATGACAGCTCTTACAGTTAGGTATTAGTCCCTTCTGAGATGAAGAAACAGAGAGAGGCTAAATGATTTACCCAAGGTCACTAAGCAAGTTAGTGTCAGAGTTGGCAAAGGAAAATCCAGGAATGCTGTCTTGCAGTCCTGCAATTAGATCATTAGTTTAAACCTCTCTGGATAATTAATCATTAGCCCTCATAACTGCTAGCAATTTGACTAGCTCATCGAGAACTTGTCTTACCGACAGTTTTGCAAGATCCACCAAAAAGATGTTATCCAAATATACTTATCTACAGGAACGGGAACAAGGGTCTTCCACAACACAGACAACATGTATTTCCCTTTTTCTCCAACACACACAGAGCGAAATGCCCATTTCCAAGACGACCAAGGGGCCTGGGTCAGAGGCAATGACATTTCCTTCCTATCTGAAGTGAAAGCGTGGGGCCACACAATATTTCATGCTGCTTGTTTTTAATTCCCATGCCCCTTTCAGAAACATCCCACCTTGTTCAAGCGTTTGGGACAACTCCGAGATCTCACAACTGCTAAATGGAAATCTTTACAACCTTTGGTTACAAATGGCTGTCTCGGAAAATGGGACACAGGACATCCAAACTTCCCCTAGGTAATTAAATCAAGTAATTAAGTCCACTGCTTCCTGAGGAATCAGCAGTCCTTTTCCGTCAGGTGACTCGTGCATTTGACAGGAGAGACACTTAGGAGCAAGCGTGGCTGGAAGTGAGTTACTAGCCCTGGGCCAGCACAAGCTTGTTCATCCCTCAGCCGCTTCCCACAATTTCGCTGGCATCCTTGGCCAAGAGGAACTCACAAGCAGACAGGAATTTCTCTGTGCATGCAGCGAATGCAGAGCGAGCCTGGCACTTCGGGGGAACACCAGATCCGTGCTGGGAATGCGGATGGCACCTGCTCAGTTATGCAGCCAGGAAATGTTCAGAGTGCGTGGTCACCCTGAACTGGAAAGGCGGGACCTGCTGGCAGAGCACCAGTCACACCAGACAGCTTTCCTGCTGGGAAGGTGGGCAGAAGCAGGGGCTCAGGATGGGCTGCCCAGGAGGCACTCTGCCTGCAGGGGATGCTGACCATAATGCACATAGCCTAGATCAACCCTGTCCTGCCTCCTGCCTTCTTTCAGTTTCTACAAAACCAGAAAGTTACTACAAGTTCACAAACTGCAACTGTGTGGAGTGGCTCATCCTTCATACTCGTGCAGCGCAGCAAGATTACTTTGCTGGTGGTGACTGTGAGTTTCGTAACAGATGGAGGTCACTGATGTTCCACATATGTCTGCAACAAGTGGCTCTCCTAAACTACCACAGAAAAGAAAGGCTTAGTGGAAAATAATACTCTAGTATACTTTTTATAAACACATGCTAGAAAATGTTGACCACTTCACTGGTTTTCAAAGAAAGATGTTTCAGGCTGTGCTCAGCCACCAGTCCAACCTCCTGATTCACAGGTGACTGAGGCGAAAAAGACAGAAACAGAAGACAGAGAGGAATTTCCGTATTTCCCCTGGTAGCTACTCAGGACTTCTATTAATTTTTTTAAATTCAGCTCTGAAGCTTTAGGAACAGAACAGAAAACAACCCTCAAGTCTGACTAAGCTATGCTGCCACTTTGCTTGGTGATTTGACCACAACATCATTCCTTTTACCAACAAACTGTCTGTTGCCTCTTGCGAATCTCAAGTGAGAAAGAAAGAATTGATGATGCACCAGCACTGCAAGCAATAACTTCAGCTGCATTTCTGCAGTGCAGTGTCTGCTATATATGCGGCATTATTTTTTCTGTACACCTCCCTTTCTTTACCTATTTATCTATCTATCTATCTATCCATCTATCTATCTATCTATCTATCTTTTCTGTATTTTTATTCCCCAGATTACTCCTTTTCTTCCTGTTTTCCCAACCTGCTTTCCCAACCCTATTCTGTTTTCCCAATCTGCCCCTCAGGTGACCCCAGGGAAGGGGACACTTTGGCTGTGCTATCCTTGCAGCAGCACATGCTAGAAGATGTTCTTAAGAGTCACTGTAAATGTACCAGCAAAGCACAACTCTTGTTGTCTATCAGTCACCCATGTTTTCTCTGTTTGGGATGACAGTTAAGCTCTGGAGCTGAAATTACTGTTTGAACATAAGCAAGAGTTCGTTTGCCTCCACCTGGCTACATCTTTGTCCTCAACAAAACCCCACTGCATTCAGCAGGAGAGAGCAGAGAGGCAGGGAAGTGCTGACTAACCTAGCTCTCATGGGGAGTCCATCGCGTGTGTCACCAGTGCTGGCGCTGGCTCTGTGACCAGTGCCGTACCTCAACCTCTGCCGTGAGAAAGGGGAACAAATCCCCTCCTCATCAGAAATGTTGCTATGCCTCGTCATTTGAGAAAGGCCAGCTTCCAGAATTTGAAAGAAAGCAGGGGCAAAGCCCGTCCTTACCACCACTCCAGCCCAACACACACGTTATCAACCAACGATTTGAAACAAAATGCAGTTGTAAGCAGCCATACGCTCCACTGGTGTACTGGATGGCTTCATAACAACTGCCTCTGGCACAACGTTACTGGTACCTTCTGGTTTACTTTAGTGGCGGCCACGGTCATGTTGCGCAGATCCTGAGTATTACAGTCACTGGAGTTCATGCAACAGCTTGTAGGGATGCCGTGTTTGAAGAAGTAAGGGCTGGTGCTCCAGTTGGTGTAGCTCTGAACGCCGCAGCAGCTCAGCTACAGGGAGTAAGAGGCAGATTTAAAACAAACAAACCAACCAGAACTAAAACTAGTACAGAATCATCACTGCCCACTTGATAAGATCATAATCAAAATAAAGACGGATTATCTCCAGTTCTGAAAAGTCGATACCACCCCCCAACCCAGAAGTACCGGGAATGTCATTTACAGAAGATGGGAGCAGATGACCTACTAAAAAAAAGGGTGTTTTATGAGCACAGCTACTACTTGTAACATTTGACAAAGGTCCGGCCACAAAGCCAGCTCTTTAGTTGAAGTTCTGGTTTTTTTTTCCGTTTGTTTGTTTCCTTTGCATATTTATTCATTACATTAAAGATGATCCTGGAAATTCAAGACAGAGTCTCACAATGTGGTCAAAAAAAACAGCCTTAAAAAACCCAAAGCATTACATAGAATTACACATAACACATACATGGTCAAACTAGTACAAACTGCTAAGGTGAAGCAAGCCTCTAACTCATCAAAATAACTTCTAGGAAAATTCACTAAGCCATGAATATAAGGAGCTCATATGTTCATGGAGTGTGTCTATGAAATCAGCTGAAAAACCCTAAGGTGGGAAGGATGATCTGCTCTAGGTGCTAAGCCAGAAGACAGTCACTCAAAGATACAGAGTATATGCTGAATTTTCTGCATGAAAAAGGCATATAAATGCAGTTCCTGTAAAAATAGAGCTACAAATGAAACGAACATTTGCTATGACAGAAACATGGAACAATTCTCAAAACTATTTAGTTTAGCTGACTCTAAGGAACTGGAAGTTCAAAATACAGGTTACTCATTACACCATCAAACAATTTGATGGCAGAATATCCTCAGTTTAGAGCAGTGCAGGAACCTGCTAACCCGGAGCAGCCTGGTTAGAGGCACAGTTTGAAACATGCTGAGGAGTCCAACATAACAGTTGTAATTTCTAAAGAAGATCTAGAAGTCATTAACACAATTACATTAAAATAGCAGCTGTTCAGCAAGTTACAATCATATGAAAAGCAAATTGGCTCATAGAATGTATTGTGAGTAGAAGGAATAGCTTCTTGATATGGTACAGTTTCCAGTAGGAATTTAAATGTGGATTTTATCGCTCTGTGTTGGAGTTGGTGGACTTGGTCCCTCATGGCTGGCACCTCCAAGTAGTCTGGCCATGCTGTGGCATTTGCTCATGTCCTGTTCCCTGCTGGAAGGCAAGAAAACCTCCCATTGCCCTGCTGCCTCACCCCATGGGTCAGAAAGGCTCTTCCGCTGAGCCCCTAACGATCCCTCCAGCATGGCCAGAGAACAGTTTTCAGTGCTCACCTCAGCAGCATGTTTGCCCGCCACTTTTTCCTGCAGAGAAAATAAGACTCTGTTTCTCCCCTTAACTCACTAGGTGTCCTTTGCCAGCCTCTCACTGTACTTGTGAAGAGAACTGCTGCAGTTTCAGTGATACAGGACGCTAGATTATAAAATGCTGTCTCATCACACTGAGATTTACAACATTTCATAATCCTATTGACAGATTCCCTTAAGAAAACTTTGTTCTTAAGGGTTAAAACTGGCTCCTAAACCTAATTCAAGGTCTGGGCCCAGCAACAAGCAAGTGGGACAGGCTCTGCCTTTATTAGATAGCTTGTTGATTAAAACTTGGGCATCTGGGACAAGCATATCAGTTGAAATACTTTCTTCAGATCAGCTTTGCTAGCCTTTAATCTTGCTTGCAGTATACAGCTTGCAGATTGAGCCATCCACACTTCAGACTCTGTGATCAATTCTGAATGTATACTTTCTCTCTATTTATTAATTCTTAACACTCAATTTTAGACTTACACTTTCCTGTACGTTATCCACTGCATGGCTCCGCTCATCGTTCTTGTTGTAATTCTGGATTGCTTCAGTGTATGTCCTAAGGAAAGTATCCTTGATCTATGAGGACGAGATAAAAAACACCCCACATGAGCAACAAAAAGCACAACATCTGAAGCAGTTTTTGCAGGAAGCAAATGCATTTCCAGACCTAATAAGGCACCCAAACTGGCCCTTCCCACTCATTTTTAAGTGTGTTTTCAGAGCTCCCTCTTGACTGTCAGGAGTCACTCATGCCATTTTTCAAGTTGAGTCTATTGGACACGGAAAGAAAACTACCCCAGCAAACTGCTACACTTTAAAAACCAGAAAATGACTTAACCTATGAGAAAGACATCCTTTGATGCTTTTTCACCAAACACTTTGTTCCAGCACTAAGTGCGAAGGAGGCTGTGTGCTTCTGCCTGCTCATGGATGCCTGGTGGGAGCCAGAGCTGGTGCAAACCCCTTGGTGACAGAAGTCAGTGGCACCAAAAGAAGCCATGAGTGCCCTGACCAGGCGGAAGCCCTCATCCCCAGCGCTGAAGGTATTTGGGTAAGGAACAAGAGGTCTCAACTGGAGAAGATCAGGCACGTCGCTGAGAATGGCACTTTGACTGGGTGGTAAGGGGGCTGGGTAGCAGGTGATCTGCGCAACCCACATGGCTGTGACCTTCACAAGAGACTGCCTCTCCCAAAAGGGAGCAGCAGCCCGATGTCAGACAAAATGGCAATCCTCATCAGATGGAGAGGTATTTCAGGATCAGATTAAAAACTATCCACCACTTGCAAGGGTAGACACCAGAAAAGCCTACAGCAAAGGAAATCCCATGTCAAAAGAGACTAGAAAACCAGTTAATACAAAGAGAAGAGACAAGGAGGGTCTCCAGAGTTGTCCTGGTTCAGCACTAATGGCATGTAGGTCCACAGACTTAAACCCAGAGATAGACCTGATTATTGTGGATAAAGCAGAAGTACTACTACAAATCTAGACCATCATGGTTTTCTAAAGCTTCTTCCTGCCCCAGTTTCCTACCTCACTCTATTTCTAATCTCTCCTTATTCTCAGGATAGAAACAAAATCCCATCCCACTCCCTTCCCTGCAAAAAACCAGAAAAAGATTTACAAAACATCGGGTCTGGTGTGATGCAGAAGTGCTCTCTGCCTTATATAAACAAGCACTTGCCTGGCTGAAGAAGCTGTGTTTAAGAAAAGTATTTAATCTGTTTTGCAGTTCTCAGCATATGTGAAAGAGTAAAGAAGATCTTACACAATGGACGCACAAAAACCGATGGCTCCAGAGTAAATTATCAGGCAGCTGAGGCCAAGAGCTTTGGCTAAATCCCTTCATTTGGAATCACATCAGTTTTCCAGAGCTGTACATGTTATTGTTGCACATCAGCCGCCTCCCTGGAGATGCATATGGAGCCGCCGAGCTCAGCGACCTACACATGCTCCACTCTCCAGAGAACTTCTCAGCAGCTCCTGCCCAGGGAGGCACTGCCATATGCAAACTCAGCACATTTCCACCTACCTCGTGGCGAAACACAAACCCTGAAATGCCGGCCACTAGCTCAGCCAGGAACACCAGGGACAAGAACATGGCATACTGAAAAGAAAGGAGGCAAGAGAAGTCAGGAGGTGACAGGCTTCTGTCTCAGCACTGACACTGCTCAGTTATCACATACAATTTAACTTTCCACTCTAGACACCCTTTAAAGATGTTAACAAACCAAAGGTCTTTCGGAGGCCATACATAGGTTGTTACCTGAATATACTATATGTATTTATACATCTCACAAATGATATGTATTGTCTAATTACTGGCTTTTCTGACATTTCTGTTACTACATTTCTTAGCATTCTCATATGAATTGAAACACTTACATGCCAGAGATGGATCTCAGTCACTCAGGCTTTGATCTTGCAATAAGAAACACAAACAGACCCTTTGTGTTTGCATGGCACTATGCTAAAGTAAATAGGCTTCTTCAGGTGTTTGGGTTTGTGCTTATCTATCTCACTGCTAGACTGGGATTTGTTGCCCGATTCCTAACGTTTCTCCAATGAACGAACTGAACCACTGACTTCACTGGAAATATTCTCATGGTAATACTAGACAGATGCCTCAAGTTACTTTGCTGAGCCAAGGCCCGTGTTTGGCTTTAGAAGCAGCATTTGGATCCAGAGCTAAATATACCTTAAAAATAGCGCTTTCAGTGTAGACACTCACAAACTATTAAAAATATATCTAAGCAGAAATAAAGAAGGTAATGAAAAAAATGCTACGTGGGATGGTAACATCGGAAGTTGGGGCTTCATCTTCTGCGGGGAAAATGACCTTTTTTTCTCCACATGCTAATTAAAAGTTAATTAAAAAATGAAACATTTTAAATTCTATTCAGTCCTAGTGGGATTTAGTGGAAACAAAATAATCATTCTCTGCAATTAATGCAGCTGTCAAATTACTGCCTGTATTCTATTCAGGAGAAAGAAAGTTTTGAAATATTTCTTAGCATAGAATGAAAATAAAATCATGTGCTTGGAACAGCACACGCCACTGTAAGTGGCATACTTTTAAAAAAGTTACCTGACTTACGGAGCAACCAGCAGAGCCTGAATTCCTATGGATTTATATCTTCTTTCACCTTTATCCCTCTCCCATCTGGACTGTAGTAACTTTGACAAGCCTCTAAACGTGTCCTGAGAGCACATCACCAGCAAGAGACAGCAGAAGTGCGCACCTACAACAGCATTAGGTACATGCCGACTGGCCACCAGCACATACTTGCCGACCAATCTGCAGCTGCTACCTCTCCCCTGATGTGCCACCAATTAAAGACAGAAATTAACTCTCTTTAACCTTCATTTTTTTTAAATCCAGTTCGAACTGGAGAAGCAGCATTCCATGTCTGTAGAAAATCAGCCCCAAAATATTGTAGCAGGAGATGCATTGTACAGTCAAGCCCTTTTCTGCTATCTCAGTGCATCACAAGTGCTGCTTCCACCCTTCAAATCATTACACACGTAGGATTTTGCTTCTGAATATTTCTAGAAATACAGTTTATCATACAGGTTTGCTTAACCTATAGTTACTTTGCATTTTAAGGTGGACTAGAAAACTCAGAACAGAGAAACTTATAGTGAGAGAAGTTAAACTGGACTGAGTTGTTGTACCTCTGCTTAGTGTGCCTCGAGTCCATGCTGCTTTTGAGATGAGGACAAACCTACCATACAGAGCTTTATTTTCTGGGGTTGACTTTTTTCTTTTCCTAGTGAATGTTAGGAGAAAAAGAAAAGCTGGTGTGCCTTTAGAAGATACCAACTATTTTTTTCCACAGATTTCACATCAGAGTATTAAAATGACCCCTTTAAAATGTACTTCAAATTAATTTCACGTTTATGATGCTTTGGACATTTTTAAGATATACCTATCTGTCTGGCTCACAGAAAAGCAGAACAATTGTAGAATTGCTCACAGAGTAATTCATCATCAGCATTTCACCCTGCTGCCAACCACACATGCGCCTGTACGCATTTTGTGGTAGCAAAATTCATTCATACTCAGTCAACAACTGGTTTTGGCAAAGATTTTTTCCCCTTCTTTGTCCAAAAGACACACGTGTTGAACATTAAGATCAATAAAATCTAGCTTATGTGCCTAAAACTCCATGTTAACATCTGGTGAAGCTTGGCAGGGGGTGGGAGGAATCCCAATACATCAAGGAAACCTCTCCCCCTCGTGCTGAAGGCACTCTGGCATGCTTACCAGTTTCAGCATCCATGGGCTGCCACGACAAGTGGCAAAGCAGCCAAAAAGCCCGAAGACAATGATTGTGGTACCCGTCCCAATGAGCACGTAGGGGGCATTGGTGGAGTTCTCAGCAATGAGAGAGATGTACGTGCCAAGGGTGAGCTTGCCCCAGACGCCGACTGCGAGAAGGATAACGCCTGTGATCTGCAAAGCAAGAGGAGAAAGAGTCAGGAAGCTACCAGGGACGGCATCCAAATTCAATACACAGTGATCCTGAAGAGATTCTTCAGTGCTGTTGTGCTGGCAGAAGGAAGCCTCGAGACTTTTGCTAACTCCATAGGGATGGACAGAGAAAGTGAATTTCCAGCGTCTGGAGATGTTACGTTATGACTCCCACCGAGGCACAGACCACACTGCCTAGGTGATCAGACCTAGGACTAATCACCGCAAAGCTGACAGTTGCCAAGGGAGGATGCAGTGCACCGACTGCAGGACCAGGCTCGCTGCTCCTACAGCACACTGAGAGAGGTGGCCAACTCCATCACTCCCACCAAAAGCCAACAATAGCCGCCGCCACCTCACACCTCCTGAGTTTTGCCACAAAAACTGCCTGAATGGCAAAAACCGTCTGCTTGACGTCCCGTCCTTCTCAACGCCAAAGTTTCAGTAACACAAGCACCCCTGTCAGTGTGTTACCGTGGTAAATGAGCCTTCCCCCACTCCCCAGGCTATACAGCACGGGAGCCCCTGGCTGCACAGCAGCCTTCCCCCCCAGCACGGGGTGGGAGGACACCCGTGGGCTCAGCCTCTCGCCCCAGATGCATGAGCAGAGGCTGCCGTGCCGCAGGGCAGCTGGGGCACCAAGCTCCCGGCGCCAGCAGGGATGCGGGGGAAGCCCGTGGCGTGCCATCGAGCGGTGGCCACAACGGGGATGGTGCCCGCACCATCCGCCCACTGCCACTCGATGCCGACACGCCTGCTTCAAGACTACACACCTAACTCGCTCCCACCGCGCGACCAGAAGTCCTGAGTGCCAGCCCTGCAAACGCTTCCCGAATTCCCCCAAACCTTACCAGCTCCTCCAGGCCACTGCCGAGGGGCGGGAGCACAAGAAATGTCCTGACAGCAATCTTTTGTTAGCTTTCCAAGTTTTTCTCTTGAGAACATCTTTATACTGCTGTGAAACCTTGAAATTCAACACTATCACACCAGGGCTGCCCTGCGGTTGTTGGTGGAGGGGATCCTTGTTCACAGCTATGTCGCACCTAAAAAATCCCAGCTGAGCTATGATGTAAGATCTTTCCGCTGCTTTTAATACAGGCTGATGTGAATTAATTCAGGGAAAGCCTTCACAAAGGAAAAAAGAAAAGCAGTTTCTTGGCTTTTTAACGTAGGCTGGCTCAAAACGGGCTATGCAGGGTGCACCCCCATCACTGCCTTCCCACCGTGCCCTTTCCAGGGCACTTTCCTTTTCCTTTTTCAGCACTGGCAGGCAAAGGAGCCTGTCCTCTGCTCGACCTGTGCCTGCGGCAGTGGCAGCAAGTGCTGCTCCGGTGCGGCATTTCTCCCTCTCTGGAGAGGGAACTTCGTTCAGCAGAGCTGCTGAATAATCAGAGCCTCCCAAAGGAATTACCAGGAGCAGAGAGGATACAAAATAGATGCTCTGAAGAAAGATACGGGGGGAGGGATGCAGAGGAAGAAAACAAACCACAAAAAGGGAGAATAAAGAGAGGAGACCAGACAGACAAAAGCAAATCAACGTGTCCTCAGAGACAGGAGATCCTTTCTGTACCAGAGCGAAAACAATCTCACCTGGCAGTTCGGGCACTTCCCAGCTCATCCCCTTCCTTCCCCACCGCCTCCCCGACCTGTAGGGAGGACATGTCCCCACTCAGAGCATGCCGAAGCAAACTCACCGCGTCCCTCAGTCTCCCTAAGCCTCCCCTGCTCCCCCCGGCCCGCGCCGGCATTTCTGTCACACCTTTGGGACAGGACTAGCAGAGAGTTCTGCTCCCCTGCCCACGGTGGTGATAGGAATAAATCCACCTCCCGATCATCCTTCGGTGCAACTCCGTGAAAAGCGACGATTCCTTGCTCTTGTACCCCACCAACTAACAGCTCAACATCAAAAAAAAAATCACCAAGCAGCTCACCTACCCACAGGCATCAAATGCCTGCGCAGAGTCTGGTCCCGTCACACGCCCCACTATCTGCTCCTCTCTCCCTCTTCTCCCTAACAAAAGCTTTTTCAGAGGGTGCAGACTAACCAGCAAAGTCTGAAAGCGAGCTGTGGGGGACTCGGAAATCCGCAGAACAACTTCTGGTTTCTCGCCTCCAGTTCGATGAAGGGCTGGTTTCTGTGCCTGAGCTGCTGAAAGTTTTACCGCTGTCCCCGGGGAGATGTAAAAGCAGCCTTCGCTGCCAAAATGAACAAGCAGCTTCAGATTTGAAAGAGAACTCAAGCCTTGTAATGAAAAGCATTTTTAGTCGGCTGTTTGAAACAATTACTAACCCTTTACTACGCGTTTTAAGAGTCTGGCTTCCCTGTGTCTCAGGGGGGCCTATCCAATTTATGGCACACACAGACTTTGGAAAAAAGGAGCAAAGCTCATTCCCCTTCTGTTTCTCAGCAGAGCTCTGATTACAGGGGTTTAAGGAAAGCCCGCAGTTCGTGGTGAGGTCTAAGCCCCCAGCAAGGCTGGCACTGCGCGGAGGGGATGGGACGCTCCCACGAAGACACGCTGCCTCTGCGCCTTGGGTTGCAGCGGCTCCAGCTGGAATTCTGCTGGTGAAGCGGAAAAAATAAGAAGACTTCCCTGCAAACCTTTTCATGACCTTTATTTAACAGAGCACGAGCAGTGGTATGACTAACGCCCACCCCCACCCACAGGCAAACCTCGTTTCCTTGTTTCCAGGACACACTTTTTATCCCTATCTTTCTGCTCCATCGGGCAGTCAGGGGAACAATGGATGCACAGGCCTGTTTGGTTTGGTTTCCAGGTTTGTTTTCTTTAAAAGCAGAAGGGACAAGGGCAGACGGAAGACCAGGATAGCGCTGGCTTGAAAACAAGGCAGCAGGAATACACACCGCTTCTGCCACCCACCATCTCTACACGCGCCTTCTCCTACTCTACCTCTCACCCCAACAGGCTGTGGAAATGAGCCCTGATTAACGAAGCAATTGCTTCGTTTGACCTGAAACCCCCATGCCAGCCTAACTCTGTGTCCAGCATGACCTACTGGTCAGGCCCAACAGGTGATGTGGGTCCATTTGCATCTGAAAGGTCTAAAAGGCAGCTCAGAGCACCTCCTGCAACCAACTGTCTCCCCCCA
>Ga0181612_155951_pt1 | contig 13800 bp, 4 predicted proteins | sample HoacroProtozoa21_FD_119630 | JGI IMG/M metagenome (GOLD analysis project Ga0181612, IMG submission 119630) | Hoatzin crop microbial communities from Cojedes, Venezuel. Combined Assembly of Gp0051906, Gp0051904, Gp0051908
ATAAAATACAGAAATAAAAAAAAAATTAAAATTACAATATAATATCTACTTGTAGGTGAGGCGAACTTTTTGGTTAGGTAACTACACAGTGAAAAATACCATAACACAGACAAATTGCTTTTGTCTAAGAATCCTTATATTTGACACAGGAATTACAAGAAAAGGACCATCAAAGCTCAGACGTTCTATAGTCAAATTAGAACTGATTAGTCAAAGTATGCACTAGCACTGAGGCCTTTTATATCTTGTGTGCATTGTAGAGAGAAAACAAGTGACTACAGAAATATGTCCAGAGTGACAATGATTATTACCATATTAGCACTGTGATATCACAGAAGTCTTTGGGACCCATCAGTGAATTTTGATGACTATAAATGAGTTGCATATTCACAACTGCACATCTGGGAAGGGAGAAGAAGAGTAGAGAATTAAAAAAAAAATAATCTAAAGCTCTGTAATCTTGAAAATTTGTCAATACTCAAGAACATGGAGGGGAAAGAAGTACTAAAATGAGTTGAGCCCTCTTCACTAACCACATGCATTTGAACAACTTCATAGTGTATAATATGCTGAAGTCAATAAAAATATTCTTAAGACATCCTAATATTCTAAAATTTTTTATTTAGTCTTTGAATCCAAGTGTATAATAGTATGCTTTTTCTCACTGTATTAATTTCCAGGTTTTTGTGAGAAGATATTGCATGGAAATCCCACCCTACCAAGGATTTTCATAAAGATCAGTTGTTATTTTTACCACATGTGTTTATAAAAGATAGAAGGTTGAAGATATTTGGTGACTTGCCATTTACGTCTGCCATCCACAGTGTATTATTTTTATTGCTTTGCCATAGGAATACATTAGCTAAATAACAGTTAGAGGTTAATATTGAATCTGAAAAGTTTTTCACTTTCTTACAATTATATCTGTAACATGTAGCAATCCTGTCTACTGACAGGACTAGTTACTAACCTGATTTTTCAGTAAGTAAATTTTATTTAAAATATATCTCTAAGTGAGCTTTATTTCAATGATCATAAGCTTGGTATGTATGGTACACCTAATGCATTTTGTTAACCAAAATCTCCAGTTCTAGCGTCAATTAGTAGTAACAGTACAGTACAATATCACAACAAATTAATACCATCTGTCAACATGATAAGTATAAAGCTCAGTTTTTCAAACAGGTCAGCTTTTCTCTCTTTAAATTATGTGCAGAGAACAAGCTTTCTGAAAATGAGAGGAAGAGGCCAGTCTCAATAATGTAGTTATCAGTGCATCATGCATAAAAATGGCAGAACAGGATTCTGCCCCCAACAGATAACATAATAGTATAACTAAAATCATGCACTAAGTCTGCATCTGTACAGTTTTCCCCCCTTTCTTTGCTTAGAACTGTCACAATGTCTTTGTGTAAAGGTCAGTTGTGTACCAGCCCACCTTCTTATGGATATTGGGTGGCCTTTCAAAGGTTACATTTGGTTTCTTTCCAATTTTGTCTGAAAACAGGGGAAAGCTACCTATTGGCCATGAACTGCCGTATCTATTCTCCTGCCTTATCAGAGGAGTGATTTTTCTCAGCTCTAATGATGTAAAGAGCTACTGCAACTAGGATGACCAGATGTCTTCCTGTCAACATGTGTACGTGGTCCTGCTCTGGCAAATGCTATATGAGAGCAGCTATAAGGAGGATGTTTAGGTCCAAATCCCCTGTCTATGCATGTAACAATTTTTTTTACTGTCTCTGTTCTATTGAATCTAATACTCAAGAGTCAGATGACAAAAGTAACCAATAACATCTTTATCTCTGGAACTTTAATCCATGCCTGCCACTATGGTGGATAACTGCTTTGCCCTGTGACACCAGGCTTAAACAAAGTAAAAGGCACAGAAGTGAAGTCTTTTTGCTTGAGAACCAAGCCAAGAACTCTTAAGTCATCCTTGTCTTCTACACTTGAAGAAATATCTGAGTTTTGTTTTTTTAAGTTAGGTCTCAGATAAAGCCCTAAAGTTGTTATATGATATTGTGCCTAATCATGTTTCTGAGCAATAAAATACATTAAACTTTCCTGCAATACATTAGTATCACTATACTACCTTAAATAAATGCAAACTATGAAGAAAATAATTCTGATTTCTCCAAAAATGTGGCAATAGTTAAAAAAGGTCAAATATGGCTTCTTTAGGTTGGCTGCTAATGTGGGTGAAAATAGCTTCTGTTTCCATGTGGTGAGAGAAATCAAAAAAACAAAGCACTTGCAGAAAGAAGCAGATGTCTTCAGATTTTTGCACTTATCCCACAAGGATAAACAAGAATAGAAAAGAAAAGGATATAATATTCTTATCACCAGGCTGCATTGTGCATGTCTTTGAAATGTGAATGAACTTTCTTCTTTTTTGAAGTGAAAATGTTGCCAAAAGGGGTACTTTCAAATTAATTAAGTACAATATTTGCCAGTTGTAATGTCCAGAGAGACACCTCCAAATTTTATGCAAAGGAAGAATCGTAAGGAAATTGTCAAGGTCTCAAAACATTTTTCTTCTTAACCTCATCAGAAATTGTCATATCATGTCATATTTTTTTAACTACAGTTTGCCATTTCATGGAAGAAATTATTAGTGATATCATGCATCATCAACTATGTGGCTGAAGTTTTAGCCCCAGACATAGTGAGCCAAATTAATTTTTAGTTTTGAAATACCAACTCCAGTGTGTTACTTCGTGAACCAGCAGAGGCTGAAATCACAAAGTATTGATTTTAGATCCCCTAAGAATGGTGCATCTCTTGTAATTCATCTGTTATCACCTGCTGATTCATCAGAAATGGTTTTCAGTGAGTTCAGCCTTCCTTGGCATAAGACACTTTTTGATGTAGTGGTAATAACATATCCAGGTATTTGCGATATACCCAGTGCCATATTACCTTAATGCTTGAATTAAATCACTAGCTAGAATTTTCTCTTTCTTTCCTTATTTGCTAATCCAAATAGAATCAGGATGTTTGGATTTTCTGTGTGTGAAAGCAAGCAAGCTAAGTATTATAATAATACTGGGCAAAACATTTTTATGTTTTTTAAAAAATTACTCATTTTTCTATTGTGGAATGTAAGGATGTCTGGCCAAATGACAATGCATCTTCAAAATGCTTCAGATCTGGCCTTATTTCATTTTTTCTGCTGTTATTTGAAACTTCTATTTTAATTTACAAGCTTAAAACTGACTTGTTATGTCATTGTTCACTGAATCACAGTATTTATCATTAAGTCAGGTGAATAAAATAATGTGGAGATTCCATAATTCTTGAATTTTCAGTAAAACATCCTGAGACTACTGAGACTGTGTGTGCAAACCAGCTCCTGTGAATTATTGATTTGACGTACATTTACAGTGTGCAGAACCAGGGTAACTGAGTTGCATCATTTCTTTTTGGCTGGACCCACTATCACTCACTTCCATAAACTAACTTAAGGTACAGTTCTCAGCTGACTACTTGTCTTTGAACATAACTCCTTTAAAATGCTTGATCCTCATTGATGAAATAGCAGACACTGTGCTGTAATGTCCTTGCTTTTAATGATACATTAATTGTACTGTCTCGTTAATGATACCTTTATTATACATCTCCATACTTTCTCTTTATTATCTTGTTATCAGCTTAAGCCACAGCTAATGTTTACATAAGATACCAAGGCTTCAATTGGAAAAATACCTCTAAAGCCAATTTCAGGAGTCCCAGACAAGCCAGAAGTCTCTCACTCAATAAGTTTAGCATTTTATAAGAAATTTGTATTCATTAATTTAATAATTAATTATACAGATTAGAATATAAACAAGTCCAAATTAAAGCTTCAACAAAATTTGACTTAACTGAAATAAAACATTTCAGCACTATTTAAATGATAGTATGAATGATTCAGTTTGTTTTCCCACAAGTATTAACCTTGCCATGGAAATGTCTGATAAGCTACACTTTGCGCCATTGGCAACACATGTATTAAATTTATACTCAATTACTAAGTTAATCTTCAAGTTTTATGCTAAAGACTATGAAATATTTCATTCAAATATTATTACAAGACAAGAGAATTAAATGTATGTTTAATTAAACTCTAGCTTTTACTTTTCAATTTTATCCACAATCTATCCACTTGTTAAGCTGTTTGAAAGACTACTAACTCCACAGTTGCTTTTTCCTTTAATTTTATTTATGTTTTCTTATACAGGGATTAAAATATTTTAAATGTTTATACACTCTTTCTGTGAGTTGCTCTGGTAATGAGAACAAAATGAACTAACTGCAGGCATCCATGTTGCTGCTAACAAGTTGCAAAAACCAAGAACAGTCATAATGTTTTGCTAAAAATGTATGCAATGTTACTCTCATCAGCATTATGTCAATTTTTACTTTTGCTGTACAGGTCATCTAACAGCACCCACAACATCTCAAATATTTTTCAAGACCCAAGCAAAGGTTCAGTCCTTACACAGAAGAATCTACAATCAAAAGCAAATTTGAACAACCCCAATCAGTGAGGTGAGAACAGGTTAAGACGTAGAAGTGGAGTGATGTGACATTGTCTCCCAGCTCTCGAGCCTATATATAAGTTCTATTCACATGTCTATTCTTAACTGAAGTAGGAATTATCACTCAGAATCTCTTGGGTCGTGGGTGTTCACAGAATTAGAGGCAGATGAATGAAGGGCAAGCTGGTGTTTTTGATCGATTTGCAAACGTGAATGAAAGGATGAAGAAGCAGGAAAAATGAACAACTTGCAAAGAGTAATGAACTGGTGCTTTGTTAATTAACTCTTAGAACTTTTGGTTGACTGATGTGTGTATTTTGCATAGTGGTGGTGACATACTGAGATTCTGCTTCGGGGGCTTTAAAATTTGATAGACTTTATGCTACTTGTATGTTTTTGGATGATATGAGGACATCTAACTACAATGGTACTTTGGAGAGGGGGGGAAGCAGTACCTTTGCTCCTCTCTATCTGCCTTCAATGCTTAGTCCCTTCCTTAAAGACCTTACAGCTGCCAGGGTCACACATCTTTCACATCTTCTGGGCCACTTCCATGTGCCCCACATTCCTTTGCTTTCCCAGAGGAACCCAGACTAACCACCAACGGAAGAATGAAGCAGAGACTCCATAAATGTAACTGAGATTTTAATTGGCCAGAGAAAAGCCTGAGCAGAGGTGACAAATTTATTCTTAATGTATTTGAAAGGGTTAAATTGTGGAAACTCCTGCACTCATGCCCTATTGATTTTACAGTTGTTGATGAGGTATATGCAGCTTTCTTTGCTGAAAGCATACCCACCAGTATTTAATTGGATTCTTTGCTTGCTTCATAGAAAGCTTTCTAATCAGTTCTTGCCTCTTGAGGAGCTTTAAGAACTGAGACTTGAAGCTGGGAATGAAAACTTTCAAATATGAAAGCCTACAGAGTACATTAGAAATTTAAATACAAATGTGTTTTGCTACTTTTTATAGCATTCCCATGTCTGATTTTATGTTTTATTATGCTGATGCACGCAACTTGAGTTTTCAACTGGGCTAAGTGCACTTTCTTAACTAAGTCTTCTGAAAAATTATCATTTTGAGTCCAGTACACTTGGAGTTATCACCGGGCCTGTCAGCAAATTAATATGGTGGGGACAGGGAAGAAGACAGCAGATGTAGAGAAACAACAACACAAATCTGAAAGTCTTGCTGCAAAAAGCTCTCCAAAATGGCTTTTTAAAGCTGCTTGGGAAATGTTTACAAATGGTCATACATAAAAGCTGAAGCTCTCACCTATCTAACCAAATCCAAGTAATCTCAATAGCAGACTTCTGAATAAGAACATCTAAGGACAGACTAGGTTGTAAACTGTCATAGCATAGATATCATGTTTTCAAACCCAGTCTATTCTCTTTACAGAGATGTTCATGTCTTGTGAATATTCAAGTGCCAGTTAATAACAATCTATGGAGATTTTTGCATCTGCCTGCTTGTATGACATAGCTGTGTTGGTAGGTACCTACAGTAGCTGTAAAAAAAAAAGAAGAAAGAAGCCAAAGGAAAATTTAAAAGCACAAAACAAATCTGTAAGCATAAAATATTTACATAACAGACCCAGTAAAATATTTATGAAAAGACATGTATATCTTTGGAACTTGTTTCCTTTTCTTAAGGTCGAAACAATTAAAAAATGCATATTAATAACACTCAAAATCCAGTTACAGCCTAGGCAGAAATGTGTAGCCCAGGTATAGAGTCCAGGTACATATTATCCTTAGCAGTAGTTAATCTGAAAAGAGATTAAAAAATAGTTTCTTTATATGTTTCTTAATTCTGCTTTTCCTTGTCTCTACCCTCACCCATCCAGAGACCACAATTTATCTAGTCCTTCACTGGAAAGAGAAAACACTGATGGTGGGTGGAAACATCCCCCCTCCCATTCCTCCTTCCCACAGCCACAGCTTAGGTAAACAGGGATAAGATAGAAAAATAAGTCTGCCATCATCTATTCATTGGAAACTGAATGAGTTTTCATAACAAAGAAAATGCCTTTTCTTTCTCACGTGCTGATTTTCTTTCAGTCTTGCTGATTTACTTTTATGTATCTCTTATCAAGTTAGTAAATGCCGTAATAGATTTTCTTTTACTCTGAAGCTCTACTGCTGTCTTTAGAGAGGACTACAAACCCTCCTTTCTAATTGATGCTGTAAAATATAGTAAAGTGTATGATAAATTATACTTTTTGTGTGAGAGATCTTCTTTATGAATAATGGATTAGACTTTGTTTAAATCATATAGATTTTCTTTGCTTTTTATTAACTTACTACATTTGACACTGCTTCTGCACTTCCCCACCCCTTCTCCCTGTGGGAATGTTTTCTAGTAAGGCATTTCACAAAATCTGTGATTTCTTTTTTATTTATCTTAAGTAGCCCTAGATGCAAGGCAAATACTTCGCTGTTGTAGAAATGGTATGTTTACTTCCCCTCGGTGGGTACTGCCTGATATGGAACATTTTAAATTCATTTGTATCTGTATCAAAGATCACCTCATTTTTAAAACTTTGGGCCTAACTGGTAAAACTTCTTGCTGTGCAACATATTTGCTGTTTTCAGGGCCCGGCTCAGGTATTTTTTAGGTAAATATGGTCACTTATGCACACAAGTTTAATAAAAGAATGGGGGGGGGGGCACAGCTGTCACACATACACCTATTACAATAGCCATTTTTATTTATTATTTTTTTGTCCAGTAGTGCATTGGCAGAGTTGTGGTCTTGGACTCTATTGAGCTAACCATTGCTAGACCTGTCTGAGCATTTGTCTGTTTGCTACTGCCTGAGCAGTTAAGCCATTGACTGATTTTACTGTCCCTATCTGTTATGTAGGTGGGATATGCTCACTCCACTTCACAGAGAGTATTTTTTAAGAAGGTCATGGAGGCACACAGTTGAACCATGAACTAAAATCTGGCTCAGGTATTTCCAAAACTGCACTGCTGGCAGAACCATCTCCATTTAGGTATATGAACAATGTAGGGTATGATATACAGTAAGAATATGTGGTAGGTATATGAACCATAGGAGGCTTTCTTCTGTCCAAGTCATACAATTTACTACTTGGAAGAAGCCAACCTACTGCTTTTCAAATGGGTACCAAGCTCAGGAGGGCTTAAGTCTGCTTTCAAAGAATGATTGCCTGTTAGACTGTGACTCTTTTTATCACTGTTCTAATCCTTCCAGCTTTCTCCATGAGAGCATTCTTCCTGTAGCAGCTATAGTCTACCTGACCTCTTCGGTTGTTGCTGGATAAAAAGAACACAAAAGACTCAGTGATAGACATTGAACCTACTGTAACTGTTTACTGATGTTTCAGACTTTTTCTCTTATGCGGTAGCATACAGAACTGATCGTGTGTTCATCTACTCTGTTAAATATCAATTAAATAGTTATATGGCTAAGCTAGTTTGTTTGAATTTCTCAATATCTAGATATTTCCTTTTGTTCTTCACCGAATATCCAAATATTTTCACCATCAGGGCTGTAATGCAGGTATGAATATGGCAAATAGACAAGTAAACACAACACAATTTAATGAGAAAACAAGAAAGTCAAATCCATGGGTCATGAAATAGTTGTAATACTAAATACATAATTGCACAATTTTCAATAACACATTTCAGTGACCAGTACAGTATTTGGAGTTTTTCATAGAAGATTTGTGTTAGGTCAGACTTCGCAGCTATTGGAATGAATAATTCAAAATGCGTAGCTCATTGAGTATGTTTAGCATACAGATCGAAAAATCCAAGTGCATAAGAAAATTCTTTCTATGTTTTGCAGTGACTCTCTAGATGGGGCACATCTCAGTTCACCAAAACAAAATTATGGACATTTGTGTCTGAAGCTAGTTGCCCTTGGTGTTCTTACGTCCATGAAACAAATATGCACTTCTGGGACACAACAGATATTGTATCATGCTGTACGAGCGACTCTGTCATTCTGCTGATTATAAAGGCAGCCTTAAGGTGATCACAGAATCACATTTCAGATTTTGATGTCTACTTAGTTCTTTGATCTTGACATCTGTATGCTTCATGCTGATAGACGGGCTGATTACATTTAAGCAGAGTGGCTCCTTAAAGCTGGTAACTTGGTCCTTATTTGCTCCCATGGAAAGCTAATTGTGTATTACACCTTCCAAAGCATTGCTTACTGTGTAGGAACAGCACAACCTCTTAAAAATTGAATGTCAAACTGATGAGATTTTTTTCACTTAGCTTTGTATTCTTCGTATTTATTTACTTATATTTTAATTCAAATTATCTGGGAACTCAAATTTAATTTAAGAAAGAAAACATATATTGTGAATATTTAGGTGGAGACTGGAAAGTCAGTAAGAGAGTGAGTGAGAAATGTGAACACGTGCGTATATAAACACCGATGTATTCATTTCTGTCAGGGTGCTGCATGGGTAACACAGGATATCTTCTTGCATTACACATTATCTGAACACAGAAGAAGATGCAGTTATTTCAGACAGTTGTAGCCAAAGCTGTTGCAGGTGCTGTAGTCAGCCCCTATGCTAGTTACACACAGGAAGAGTTTAACTCTCAACTCTCTTAGAACCTGCTTTACTCATGTATGGACACAGTGGTACCTAGCTGTAATATTGTTTCATCTTCCCTCAAAATAGTCTGTGTGTGTCCCTGACCGCTTCTTTTACTCCACACCACCTAGCCTCTCTGCTATGTTTTTGAACAGGTTTACAGGAGATATAAAGCCATCACCCTGCTGTTGTGTTTCTAATTCTTATTTACTGACAGTGGCTTTTTTTTACCTCTACACTTCATCTCTCTCTTTGGTTTCAAATGTCTCCCTTTATGATCTCTTCTTCATTTTTGGCCCTTCGGGGAAGACTGGGCACTTAAGTATATCAATCTGAAGAGAAAGAGCATAAGCCTGGAGAAACCAGGAATATTGGATACTAGTCAAAGTTCTGTGGAAGTAAGTATGTGATTTCTTGCCTTTGACACAAAGAAAAAAGGACAATAGGTGCTAGACTATAATACACACTGATAATGAGTTTCCAAATCAAACCATGAGAACAAAGACATCTCTAAGTTTTAGTTTCCAGGGTCTGGTGTTTTTTTTCGTTTGTAAGTTTTATTTTTGTTCCTTATAGGACAGGGTGAGAGACAAAAAAAGGAAGGAAAAAAAGCAAAAGATGAAAAAGAACAAGTAAGTGCAGGGGTGGAGTGTTTCTAGATAGGAATTCCATAGAGTTGGTGTGATCTTTTCCCCTAAATTCACATAGTTCTTCAACAATAAGGAGGTAGATGATTATCCACTATTTTTCAATAACCCAGGTAGGAATCAAATGCACTGAAATACATTCTCAGTATTCCCTGAATAGATTTATGCTTGCAACTCGTTTAAAAAAAAAAATCCAAAAAATAGCAGGAGTTATGCATTTAATTCCCTAATGTATGTTTTATCTAATATATTATCTAGAAAGCGGTCATTAAAATGATGAATTTGTTTTAGTTTTTTTCACTGCAGAGCATAGCTGTTTCGTGCATCTGTGTCCTAAGTGCATAGGCACAACAGCAACTTACACACTAGTTATATTGCACATGATAATTTCCTAACACATGCTAGTCAACAAAAAGATGTCACTAACCTTGCAGTGATACTTAGCAAAAGATAATACTTCTTAGTATAACATTTGATAATATAAACACGGTTCCAATTCTTTTTTACAGGACTAATGTTGAATAATTTGTTTCTATAGATGGAGGTTTGCACCCTTAGATGTGTTCTCAGCCACATATTTCATGTTCTACTGGTATAAAATCCACCAGTAGAACAACCCTGAAAGGTTTATAATCATACCTATATGAAAGCACATGAACTGAGATACAGAAAGGTTATGACATGCCCAAGTTTATGCAAGTCAGTCTGAAGAGCAAGAACAGAACTCAACTGGTAACACAGTCAGCCCTGTCTCTCATTTTCTTCCCTGCTGTGTCCCAGCTGTCCTAATATTTGAGATAAATTGGTGCCTGGAAGAAACCCAGGGAGCTCAAACTGAATGTGAATAAGATGTGGTGGATATACCAAAGAGAAGGAAAACAGTTTGAGGAGCAAGCTGAAATTATGGCTTTACTTTCGACTGAGCAGAGTCACCTTCTGAATCTTAAGAAAATGCCTAATTTTTCATTGTTTCTTTAGAAAGTGAAACAAAGCATCCAGAAGAATACTTTTGTCAGCTCTTAGATGAGTGATGGGGCTTTGTCTTCTGTTTTTCTGATAATACTTTCATAAAGTCCACAGCTAGATAGCAGAGAAAGATTAGCAGAAAAAGCAAAATTTCTCTGCCTGATGTTACATCCCCTCTTCTCAGATGTCAGAGCTCTTTAAACATACCTGCAGTAAGCCTCAGGAAACGGATTCTCCGCTGCAGCTTCACGGGAGAGCTGTTGTCATGAGCTTCTTCAGGAACAGCCACGGATCCAGCAAATCAGTCCTGCTTCTGGGACGTGCACTGAGAGATACAGGGACTGAAAAGTTTTCTTATTTTCAGGGGTATTTGATATTTTCTTGTTTATTGATCTACCTACCCATCACTTTCTACCTCTGAGGGAAAAAAACTAGGTTTTTTTCTCCTAACTTTGTCTAGGAGCTCTGCAGCTGGAAGCCTGCCCTGGTTAGGATCCATTAGTGAAGATTCTGAGTTTTTTCTAAATACAAGCAGTAGCTACAGCAGATCTCACTAGCAAGGGACTCTGCCTCATCTCCTTGCTAAAGAAAAAGAAGTCTTATGTTCCATGAAATGGTGCTAATCAAAGTAAGGATGCATATATGTTTATATACTGCTAGCAGTATAACATAAACCTGAGTCTCGCCACTGCTCAGATATCCCATGAAAGATCTCCTTTGAATAAGCTTGCTTCACGTCCAAAGAAAACTGCTGTGCTGTCAGAAAAAGCCATATCTACCACTACCGAATTTAACAGAATTTTTGCAGTGAGCTTCACCTGGACCAAGACATGACTTCCAGCCTAAAAAATACATGAGACAGGTGTGTTTTGTAAGGCACCCAGCAGTCTTGCTTCCAGAGGGTGCATCACAAGTTCCTCCTAGCTGGAGTCTGCAGTTTCTCTGCAACTGAAACAAAAAATGGGGAGGAAAATGAGGATGGAGTGTGGTCCTCTAACAGGATGCAGTAAGGACACACCTTGATGTATTCTTGGACTGAACAACTGGGAAATGTTCACATGTCCTGCAGTTTAGGAGTAACAATAATAAAGAATCTCAGGGAGCAAACTTACAGAGAAATCTAGTTTGAATTTACCAAGCAGAGTATTTATGATTTTAGCTGTGGACATGAATTGTGAATGCTACAGAGTAGGTTTTCATTCTTTCTTTGTACCCATGAGGTCTTCTTGAATGTTATGACTTTCTATTGAAAATACAAGATTAAATTAGTAGTCATTGACAGTGAACAGTAAGAAATGTTCCTGATTCTGAGGCCTGAAATAAGACTTCCTTTGATAGTACTGTAATTTACATAATTCGCCAAAGTTCTCAATGTTCAAACTGGTAAGAAAGAAAGAATATATTGGTGATGAACTAGAATTAATTTAGTCTTCTCTGAAGGTAATAGGTTTTAGTAAAAATTAAGTAGTATGAATGGCCACAGCAGAGTTAAAACAGCTTTAAGAAGTATTGCATAAAATACGTAAAGAACTGTGTAACCGCAAAAATCAGAACACTCCTATGAATAGAGAAAGCCAACAAGTTAAAAAGCTGACAGTATATCAGAGGTCTATAAATTGTTCTACTCAATAAATAAATTGATTTGCTAAATAAAATACTACTATTACATCATCCCTGCTTCATCTTTGGTTTCTGTTCTTCCCACTTAGAAATTAATTGCTATCTTTGGTTAAGATTTGTAGTGTCACTGACAAATGTAAAGAGTCATTGCAAAGACTAAGGAGAACTAGTAACAGTTATTATTATAACCTAACTTTTAAGAAATGTTTTTCTTCTTTGGTGCAAATAATCTTGTACAACCATTCTTCAAGCAGGGCCCTGAGTTTTTCATTCAACTTTAATACCAATAAAAATAATTTTTTTAAAGCTCCTGTCATGTTAGAAAATAATTATGCATGTGTTAAGCAACCTTCTGTAGGCTTCAGATAAAAAGTAGCAATATACATGTAATGACAATGTTAAGCAGCCACACTGTCCTGTCAAATGTAGTCATACTATTGCAATAATTGCAGTGATATTGTGGTATGAATTTGTTGCATAGTTATTATATGAGTTTAACTTCTACAGAAGATCCATACTGGTGCTTCCTCTTTGAACGCTACTGAAAATAATCCAGAATATAATAAACTGTGGCCAGTAGAGTTAGAGCTTTGGAGAGGAGAAGGAGATTTATAGTCATTTCTGTTGATTCATTTAACTGACAAGTAAGAGAAAGAAAAAAGACTGAAGGCTAGTGAGAAGCTATAGCTGCATGAGGGGAAAGCAGTGGAAGTTGTGTGCCTTGACGTCAGCAAGGCTTTTGACACTGCGTCCCATAACATCCTCATAGGGAAGCTCAGGAAGTATGGGCTAGTTAAGTGGCCAGTGAGATGGACTGAGAACTGGCTAAATGGCAGAGCTCAGAGGTTTGTGATCAGTGGCAAAGAGTCTGGTTAGAGGCCTGTAACTAGTGGGGTTCCCCCGGGGTCAGTACTAGGCCCAGTCTTACTCAACTTATTCATCAGTGACCTGGATGAATGGACAGAGTGTACTCTCAGCAAGTTTCCTGATGATACAAAACTGTGACAAGTGCCTGATACACTGGAAGGCTGTGCTGCCATTCAGTGAGACCTGGACAGGCTAGAGCTGGGCAGAGAGGAACCTGATGAAGTGCAAGATCCTGCACATGAGTTGAGGCAATCCCAAGCACAAATACAGGCTGGGGGATGAAGGGATTGAAAGTAGGTCTGAGGAGACGGTCTGGACTTGGCGGTGCTGGCTGACGAGAAGCTTAACATGACCTGGCAGTGTGTGCTCGTAGCCCAGAAGGCTACATCAAAAGAAGTGTGGCCAGCAGGTTGAGGGAGGTCATTCTGCCCTTCTACTCTGCTCTGGAGAGACCCTACCTACAGTCGTGCATTAAGCTCTGGAGCCCCCAACATAAGAAGGGCATGGACCTGTTGGAGCGGGTCCAGAGGAGGGCCACAAAAATTATCAGAGGGATGGAACACCTCTTTTATGAAGAAAGGCTGTGAGA
>Ga0181612_181254_pt1 | contig 13800 bp, 8 predicted proteins | sample HoacroProtozoa21_FD_119630 | JGI IMG/M metagenome (GOLD analysis project Ga0181612, IMG submission 119630) | Hoatzin crop microbial communities from Cojedes, Venezuel. Combined Assembly of Gp0051906, Gp0051904, Gp0051908
ATTTTTAAAATCTTTTTCCAATGTTAAAATGATGGGGGGGGGGAGGCGAGGTGGTGGGTTTTTGTGTTTTGGTTTTGGTTTTTTTTGTAGTTGGTGCTTAGTTTGCTGGGATTGTAAAACACGGACATTTTTTAATATGCTTCTGTTGATATGGTTTCTGGCAGATAGCATGCGAGGTGCTTTATAGCAGAGTATGGACAACATGGGAATAAATAAATCCCCTTGAAATCCCAGGTGACCAGCAGAGACCCATGAAGGTAACACTACTGACCATCTCCTTTGGAAATATAAGGAAACACATGCAGCTTCACAGTTACAGGTTTGAGTACAACTTGTAAAGAGTAAAACAATGTTTGGGTTTTTTAGGGCTGAATATCAGCTGGAAGGGAGTGTTGTTGCTATTTAAAAGTAAAAATAAGCTGCTGTTTTGAAATACACGTAGATTTTAACACTGTGTTTGTGAGGAAAAACTTCTCATCCTAGAATGCTTTGCGTCTGCAGTCCTTGACTGAAATCACCAGATGTCAAAGCAAGCAGCACTGGAGCTTGCGGTGCCCGGGGGTCACCGTGTTGCAGCAGCCTGACAACAGCAGGGCCTGGTACCTGCCTGACAGCAAACCGCAGAAGCTGAATGAACCTCTTCGACGTGCGTAAACTGGCACAGTTCCACTCGAGCTACTTTAGATTTTGGCCTTTTCTACCATCTGCTTGACTAAGCCAACATATTTAGGTGACACCTGTAATAGTGTAGAGACTTCGGTTGTCTCTGCCTGGTTGTAAAGTGCTCCTGGGACTGAGCGGTGAAATGCTTCCTATTCCAGTACTGATCTCCACAAAGCCTGTTCTTCCCTTGTGTTTGTTTTCTTTCAGGCCACTCCTCGGTGTTACTGAGGAGCTGAGAGGGGCAGAGCAGGAACTGATGACTTCAGCTGGAATAATTCAGCATACTTGACAGTTAGATTTTCAACCCTGCTACCGGGGTGTTGAGTTGTGTCTTTAACCTTCAAATTCATGAGCTCATCTAGTTACTGGTGAAACACAGCTGAAAATGAATTTTTTCTGTTTCTTGAAGTGTTTGTAGATATGTATGCTGCCTTATCTATCTTCTTAGAGTTTCTTTTTTTTTTTTAAGTGGCTGATTAGTTCTCAAGCATTTTATTGTTTACATTGGAAATGTGGTGTAAGTAGGGGGCAGTGGAAAATGAATAACCAGGAAATGTTATTCTCTTCTTTCTATAATGCTTTCTGGGGAATGTATGGGTAGTAATTCTTCTGAGGCTTGATTTTTGAACACATGCTTTGCTTTATGTTCCTCGAGTTCAAGGTGCCTTCTTTATGTTCCTTTCTCGTTGTGCTTCTTTCTTTCTTCTCAGCCATCTTACACAGCTCCCTTAAGATAATTCTTTGCGCGTGGAAGAGGAGAGCCTGGTTAGGCATCACTGCCCAGAAGTGGCAGTGCATGGTCTGAACAGATAAACTTGTGACTTTGTGATTGTGCTGGCCCTCTCTTGAGGCTTTATTGTTGTTTTGTACCATGATTTCTGCTTTGATGCACTGGAGTAGCGTAACAGGGGAATTATGCAGAGCCGGCTCTGGCCTTGTCCTTTAGAGGAAGGAAATGCAAATTCTCTCTGATCCATCCTTCCTTTGTGTTTGCTTTGCTTCTCACCCTGCTTTACCAGGGGATGTACAAGCTTTAAAACTGGATCTTCATTGTCTTCTGTCCGTACTGTTGTTAAGGTGACGCTGTCTCTGCTCTGTTGGTTGGAACGGAGACTTCAGTCAGTCTGTGATGAGTAGCTGGGTGACCTTCGCAGCAGGGACAGCTAAGTTGGGAGGGTGGTTTCTATCTGCGACCCACGGTCTGCATACTGTGTGATGTTCGCAGTGCTCAGGGATCAGGGTAACAGGTGTCCATATGGGATTCTGAGACTGATCCTTTTTTCTGTGCTTCATGTTTGGACAGTAGTGTTCTGAAATTGTTCACATAATGTATTTATTTTTGCATCTTGATACTAGGACTCTTTCTGCTGTGTACATGTCAAGGATACCGAGAAAGAAGTGTTTTTTGAGTGATTAGCTAATATATTGGTTCTGATATTGATTTTACAATGCTGGGCCCGTATCGTTATGATATGTTGCTTATAGCATCCATTTTCTACATGGGATTTTGTGCACAGTCTGATATAACTGTTATTTAAAAGACTGGTGGCAGATTGGTGTTTTTATACGCAGTAATCCTGTTATGATTTTGAGCCTTGAGGCTCGAAGGCTGGGATTTACTGGGCTCATTATGTACCTCTTTACTTTTCTCGCAGGGCTGCCTCACGGTAGAACATGAGCAGGTAATGCACAAGGAGCACCACTGGGAATCATGTCAGACGAGTCAATCTCAGGGAGTGATCCGGACCTGGACCCGGACTTGGAGCAGGAGGATATGGAAGAGGAGGAGGAGGAAGATGAGGAGGAGGCGATGGAGGAGGACAATGACGGGGATGATGAGGAGGACTTACTTGATGAGAGTGGTAAGTGAATGGGGTTGTGAATCTCTGCGTGCTTTTGTTATCCAGAACTGGTGTTACTAACTTTGGTGAGTGACATCTTGGTACATAGCATAAGGGTTAGGATTTGTCCAGTGCTTGGTAGGGAGAAGTGCTTATGTGGGTGTTTAGTTTAAATAGGGATTTAATGTAGGTTAAATTTGGACTCCTGGCCAAAAAAAATTTCCATCATGAAAACAAGCCACAATCATAAGCTGTAAGTAGGATAGAAGTTTTAAAATAGCTGCAGGTTCTGGGGAAGCAGTTATATAAAGAAGTAAATAAATTGATTTACAATTACTTGTATTATTAAAAGGATCCAGTGAAATTAAATATATTTACTTCACTGGCTTGCCCATAGGTAAACAATTTAATGGATGCTATGGGCAAGTGTTGCTTACAATAATCGTCTTCAGCAACTGGGAAATGTTCTTTTCTGACAGCATGGAGGATGGGTTTATTTCTGTTTGTTTTACAATATGAAAGGTGGCACTGCTGACTAAGTTGTCACCTTCTATCCTCACCTAGTTGTAACTGCCTCACTCTCCTCTTCATTTGGGACCAATATAGCTGTTTGTCAACCTGTGCTGTGCAGGTTACGTTTAAGCAAGATTAGGCAGCTGTTCTGGTTCGTGACATGATCCTAGAGCTATTTTTGTTGGTCCGGTGGAAGGGCTGATGTTCTAGAGCACATACACAGGAGTGCATGGCTCAGGTAGGAATTCCTTTTGCTGTATTTGCCACCAAACGCCTTGTACCATAAAACTACAGCCTGAGCCTAAGGGGATGCTGTATTTGCTTCCTTTAAAATTGTGAATTTTGATAATTACAGAGGGTGTGTAGATTCTTGAATGCACGTACTTCAGCCTACTAAGAATAGTCTTCCTTAGCATAGAATTAGACAGATACTTTTCTTCTAGTTGCTAAAGTATTTTTGGTTTCAAAGTACATTGTTGTCCTCAAGTGTTGTTTGTGGGTTTTTTATGTTCTTTCAGCCACATGCTACTTGGAGATGCTGTTTTGATTTAAAATCCTTGTAAAACGTTTACACAAATGAATTTTATTCTTCTGGTTTTATTGACGTGATGGCTTTTTCTAATGAGAAAGCAGCAGAAATGGAAGTGTTAGTTCAGGTAAGAAACAAGGGAATTCCCGGGAGATAGAGGGCCACAGATTACTTTGTCTCAAAGAGACTGGCAGTGACCTTGTTGCTTTGTTCACAGGAACCTGCACCCAGCAGAGCAATAGGAAGCTTGATGTTGTAGACAAACTTTAATGAATAGGAAGGAGTGGCTGTATGTCATGTCCAAGTGGGTCATTCCCCATGGTTATTTTATCATAGACCTTGTATTTTATCATCTACATCTATATTATTGTGGCTGAATACTCATAATCATTTGTCAGGATTATTCTTTCCAAAGCAAACAAAATTAATGTAGCTGTATCAGAACATCGCTGATTGTTAGTGACAGCTGTTTATTTTCATCTTAAAACACTAGAACTGTGTTTATGTTTTATATTTCTTTAGTGACCAATTAAAAATAAATTTTAACAAAGGTAGGAAATAATGAGGAAGAGTAAAAAGATAATTTACATATAACTAACATAAAGTATTTTTATAGTTGTTCATTACATACAGGAAAAACTCTCTCTTACACAATCTGAGCAAAGCTAGATTGCCTCTGAGGTTTCTTATTGTCTCAGCTTTAATTCTGTCTGCCAGGATATCAGGATGTTTTCTGTGTGCTTAGCTGTATAATTATTGTTTTCTGTGGAGGTGTCCACTCTGCTTTTCCTGATACCTCTTCACAGCTACATACTGTCTCAGAAATGTCATTTGACATCTGTGTTACCTTAGACCTAATATAAAACCAGTATCCTGCTATTTGGCCTATGAAATCATTTTGTTTTGCCCATCTGATGTTTATAGTCCGGTCTCTTTGTAGCTGACCCTCATTCATAAAAATACTCTGAGGAACAGAGAGTTACATTTATTCACAAGAAGGGAGTGCTCTAATGTTTACACTATGAAGCTTTTTAAAAGCTTAATTTTAATAATTGATGTTAAAAGGTTGTTCTTCCCGTTCCCAGCTGTGCTGTTCTCCCCTCCTGGTATTGTGGTTGTTCTGTAGATGTTCCACTGGGGGTCCTGGGGGGATCCTTCCCCTGTGGATGGGGTCTTGCATATTTCTAGTACTAGAAGATTTAGAAGATTAATAATCTTCCACAGTTATTTCCTTGGAAAGGCAACAGGCTGCATATACGTTTTCTCCAAACTGAAACTGATTACTTGTTTTAAATAATAAAGATTAGAACAATTAGAAAACTAACATTGTTACTGCTTGCTTGCAGACTAGCGGCTTTGTTTGAGGAACGTAGGTTTTCCGTGTTTTGATGGTGATTCAGATTACTTAAGAACCTTCCAGGGTTAAGTAATGTTATCCACACCTGTGGATGGTGGGTAGTGTAGTCTCAGACTTAGCACTGACTTGTGTTTTGCGCGTTTAATCTGTGCAAGGGGAATTAATACTTGTGGTGGTTTCAGTTTCAGAATTTTCTTGGAGCTCTTTTTACGTTCTGGTAATGAAGAGTTTTTCTCATTTCTGCGCTGAGAGCCTGACGTTTTGTTTGCATTTAGTATAGGCTGTCCTGTAGACGGTCTAGAGTGTAAATTAGTTTGGACTTTTATGGTACAAACTTTCAGTCTTGATGAAAGTAAAACCTTCTCCCCTGTCCTCAAGGAAGAAAAAGAGCACAGATGGCTAGTTTTCTGAAAATTTCTGAATTTGTGAGAGTTAATAACCACATGGCTTATGTCCTTTGTATACTTCTTCAGTGCTGGTTGGTTAAGGAACCTCAGCATCATTTGTAGGAGCCCTTATATCTGTAGTCTTTTTTTCTAGAGCACTTCTTCCAGGATATACCTACCCTGCGACTTCTAGCCCCTTCCCAGTGGCTGCCAGACTGCACATCCATCCTAGCAGCGCGCTCCAATCCTAGCTGGAGCCTTCCACTGCTTTTCCAGCCTTGTCATCCCTACCCACTGCATCTGTTCTCTCATCACTTGTGGGTAGCAGCACTTGTTTTATCATGTTTGATGCTGTGATATCAGTGCGTGACTGCTAAGAATTTGTTTCATTAACTCTCTAAATCCTTCTCACTAGAAATGTGATGTACTGATGACTGTAGAGATAAAGGGCTGCTGCAAGTCCTGCACGTTTTCTCTAGTCCTGGTAGTTGCTCAGGGCTGTGTAGAACTCTAGGAATAAAAGCTAATTTGGGCCATGAGGCAACAAACCTCCAGTATGGATTTTACAGATCATTTCAAATGCAGGCACTCTTCATACCTCAGAGCTTTCCTGAGGAAAGCTGTTGAATGTTTGAACGAATCCCACTGCAGTGCTCTGTTTTTCCACTTTCTAAATGCCTTTGGATTATTCTGATTGAAGTCTCTGGAATTCATTGTCTCTTAGACACATGGCTGTAATTCTGCTCTTAATTGTGATGGCAAGTTGCTTGTTTTTTTACCTCTGAGTATGTGGGTTAAACACTTATTTTTTTAAGTGTAGTTCAGGAGTAAAAGTGTAGAGCTGGTTGTTTCAGTTCTCTGAAAGAATGAGCACAGGCGTTAAGGCATGGTTCTCAAAGGCTGCTAGTTGTGTTTGTATTACAGGGTCTTGTGGTACAGCAGACAGGGATTGGATTCAGTACTTCTGGGTTATAGCAGTGGACAATTTTCCAGGACCATGGTAGCACTGCAGTTCTTAATGTCCAGATATACCAGGCAACACCAAATAATAGCATATGAGATGCTAATATTGTGATATGACAATCTCCACACAATTGGGCTTGTCTTCTGCCCTGTATTGTCCACTTTGCCTTTTTTCTCCTTTCCCATCCCCTCCTCCTTTCCACAGGGCTGGGGGCATGCTAGCTCTGTGGCATCTCTGTTTGGCTAGTGGAGAACAGGAGAAGATGGAGGCCAGCTACACTCCCTCTTCCTGACAAAAAGCTGGAGCAAAACAAAACTGCATTGTGTGGGGTTTCTGTAGACATGTGGACCCTTAAAGAGAAGTGCATGAGGAGCACAGTTGTGTTGGTGGTACAGAATCACAGGTCCCAGGAGAGTGGAGGACACGCAGGTGCGCTGCACTGCAGCTTCTTAGTAGGGTGAAGACACCAGGGTCAAGTCTCAGAACCTCTGAAAGCTTGGCGCAGGAGGTTAGTGAGGGGAGAGAGAGACCCTTTTCCTCACCCTAGCCTCTTAAAGCTGTCCTCATTCTTGTCTATGACATTTGATAATATCATGACAGTTTCAAACAGAATTACCTCTTGTTTCTGGGGCATGATCCAGAATGTGTTTCAATGGCTGCTTTTTGTTTGAACTTGAGTGTGGCACTCAGTACTCAGAGTTTCGAGCTTCCCACAATAACAAGGCAGGAATGCTTGACTTCAGATGATAGCCATGGTTGATTCAGATTTGAAAAGTTCTTTGCTTTCCTTGAACTCTTGCAAAAGGAAGACCTGTTTAGTTACAGGGGTCCTGCTAGATCAGCTTCGCATACAATTTTCACTTGGTCGTTGGGGAAAAAAGTGTTGGCATGAAATTGTAGCAGGAGTGTATTTTGTTTCATGTGATGTTCCTTTGTGGCTCATCATCATGGTGCGTGCAGCAAGGGATGCAATTACATTGAAAGTGAAATCGATTTGTAGCTGCCTGGATAATGTCCTTGTCTAACCTGATGGAAAAAATCAGTAGTTAATGCCATACTTACTAGAAAGTTCATTAACACCTGGAGTTATTAAAGCTGAAACTATTTTGGAAATCTGTTTTTAAAATCATGTGGAAGTGTGGGTTAATATTTTTTTTGAATGATACATGAATGCATCCTCGAGATGCAGGGAACTGCTGCTCATCTTGAGAGATCATGTTATTCATGTGCTTCCCACCCTGAAGTCATTCCATCTTTTCTTCTCCCCAGCAAAGTGCTGGAACAAAACAAAACTGTGGTGTGTGTGGGAGAACCCAGCTGGATGTGTGGGGTTGGGAACAGAGCAAATTTCTGTCCTTACAGGGAAAGAGAGGAAAGTCTTTGGTAGAAATCTGTCGATTTAGCAGGCCCCGCCTGCTCATGTACACGAGTTTTTGCTTTTCATCTGAAGTTATTCTTATAAATTAGGTCATGTTATACTCACCTATATGAAACTGAGAGGCAGAGTATGGAGACAATCTCCTGAATGATACCCAGCTAAATGATACTCTATTCTGTATCATTTTTTATCCAGATTTAGGAAGGCCCATACTGAGGAAAAAAGGGGAAGAAAAAAAAAAAAAGGTGGGGGAGCTGCTGTTAAAAAGTAATTTACCTGCACTTTTCACTTGAATTGGATAGTCTTGCTTGTATCGGTAAATGGAGATTAGTTCCAGTAACCTGAAATCTTTTTGCTTTCTACTTTTGACCAAACAGCGTACCATTTTCTCTTAGGAAACACTGGTTTTAAGTTGTCCTGCCTATCTACTAGAAAATGAAATGCATTCCTTAAAAGGAGGAGGAGAAAATACATACTTATTTGTTTAATCTCTCAACTCCTTTTAGAAAGTAGCTTTTCACAGCCGTGTCTTTGGGTGGTATCGAGGGTAGATGGGCATCTCGAGGTCGAGGCAGCCTCAGAGACTATAGCTGCTCTTTGAGGAACCCTTTAACAAGATCCTTCCATCTGCTGCAGTGCATGGGCACAGTGGACTTGATTGCTTCTTGCTTGCTGCCTCAGACTGGTGATACATGTCCATGGATCTCTTCTCCTTGTTGTATAGCTGGAGGCTGGTGGCAGGGGCTAGGGGAAGGTGCAGGCCTGTCCGAGTAAGCTTGGAATGGAGAGGAGGCTCTTTTTGTTGATTGAAAGTGGGTTAGTCAGAGAAAAAGGTGTGGGAAAAAAACAAAAGTCAGGACTTCCCTAATTCTAGAAAAGCACTGAAGATGATCGGGAGGGTTCCTTCAATTTTAAGCTCTGCTGTATTCTGTGTGTGCATATGCCAGAGTGGTGGGTGCTAGTAAGTAATAATGCTGTAATTTAATCTGCAAGTTACTGTTTGCAGAGCGCAAGGTGGATTTCCTGGTGGGGAGAGAAGGGTGGTGAATGACATCTTTCAATGTTTTCCTTCTTGGCATACTTTTATCTTGATGCTTTTGTTACTTGTGGCTGGATGCAGCTCCCTCCAGAGTTCACCAGTACTGTGTCTAAAGAGGATAGTAGGGCATATCCTGGGGGAAGCAAACCTCTGCTCAAAGGTAAATTTGTTGCCTCCACAACAGCCCTGATCTTTATAAGCCTGGGAAACCAAGCCTGAACTTCTGACTACCACTGTGCACTTCACTGTTCTTAAACAACCAGATAGATTTTAATGCTTACAGTGACTTTTCGTAGACGATCTTCCAAGCCGATAGTTGCATGCAAGGAGAATGGCATGTGTGGTATCACAGAGATGCAAAAGTAATCACTACATATGAAACAATTGACTTGTGAATTAATATCCTGCATATTGGCATGTATTTAAACCTTATCAAATTGTTATGGGAAACTGCATTACCTTAGAAAATGATCCTCATGGATCACAGTATTTAAATATGCTTTATCATCTGTGGGGCTCCACCTCAAGTGAGGTGGTGGTGGTGAACTCAGTCAGCAAACCTGTGTTTAACTGCAGAAATTGGATGCATTTCTCAGGTGACTTGCTATATAACTATGAAGTTGTGGGGTTTTTATTGTTTTCTCAGTTCCTGAAAGGGTAAGAGCATCTCCAAAGTTGCCTTGTGGCTGTTAAGCGTAAGCTCTCTGCCTCCACAAATCTTACAATCGAGACTAATGTTGGTTTCCTAAGACCCAGAAAGTTAGGAGCTGTCTGTCTTAGATGTTTCCACAATCCAGCTGAATAAGATACAAAAGGTATAGTTAGTATCAAAGGTGAAAAGAGACTGGATACCAGCATTTGCAGATGTAGCAGTCCTGGTTACTGAGTAGTGCGGAAGGGTTACACTGGAGTTGCAGGGAAGAAGGTTTGCCTCTCATGTTTAGGCGAAAGCTCCACTGATTTCTCTGGGAACTTTGCTTCGTTACAGAAGGCTGCATATTTTGCCCATTATTTTTATTCTGGCAGTTTCCCTGTGGTACAGTCTGTCTTTCAGAACAAATGGTGTTTCTGTGTGCAGTCTGAGTGGTTTCGACCTGCCTGTCTAGCAAGTGGCTGTGTACCCAGCACGTTGTGTGGGGGCTGCTAATGCCCGTAGAGACCCAGTGGCAGGCACCCAGCTCCCTTGAAGTGGCTTTACTGGACTCACTAAATGGTGACATTAAAAAAAAATATCCTCTTGGGTGCTTTGCTGGGAACAGCTAGTACCATGTGCTTTGTTCGCTCCCGTTCTGTTAGCTCTCACTGCAGGGGGGTTGGACTAGATGACCTTTAAAGGTCCCTTCCAACCCAAACCGTTCTGTGATTCTGCCAAACCCAAAGCTGCAGATTGCCTTGGTGGGATTTTGTTTGTGTTGGGGCAGTTTTGGTTGTCAGAGGGGGATAAAGGCAGGTGGAAGTCCCTTGTCTACAGGTTCTTTGCCCATGAATCTGGGAGGGATAGGGGAAGGTGGCAGGAACGGAGAGGAGTGTGGGAGGCGTGGTGCCTGGGGTTTGTGAGGGGTTTACTGACCGCTTCCAGCATTTTAACTAACCCTGTGAACTAGGTTGCTCTCAAGGGGGTGAGGTGTGGCTTGAAGGCTGCTGTGGGAAGGAAGGATGAGATCCTGACGAGCGCTGTCCCCCAGCCCCCTGCGCAGGGAATTACAGACTGACGATGTTGCAGGTCAGTCGCTGAGCCTTTTGCCGCCCGCCTGCTCTGTCTGAAAGCACGGACTCTTTCCTGGTCTCCTCTGCTTACCCTCAGCAGGGGGAAGCTCCGAATGAAAACGTTCGTGACTCCTCTGCCCCTCGCCAGGCTCTCTGAGAGGGTGACACAAAGTCGGAGTGTTATATAACCCGGAGTAATGACTTGCTGTAGTTCTTTAAAAGGAGGTGATGACGCCAGAGCTCTCCTTCCTTCAGACCCGCCGACTGGGCACAGGGACTGGCTAATGTCGTGAAATTATGTGGTGTTATAGCTATCTATGCTTTTTTTTTTCCTCTTTTCTTCCTCCTTCCCTTTGATCTATTGCGTGTGATGGAATACAAAATAGAAATCATTCTACGCAATTCAAGAACAACCCACACCCATGGCTCTGCATTTTCTATATATATGTATATGCACTTTTTCAAATTTTTTTTTTTTTAGCTGTAGCTACATGCTCGCTTTTCATAAAGCTGCCACAAACGTGAGAGTAGCATGAATGCACGGGGAGCAGGGTCAACGGGCGAGTGGTTATTAGCTGAACAAAGAATTGCTGCAAGACTTCTGTGGGGAGAGATATCTTGTTTCTTCCTGCTTTTCCGATAGGCTTTGCAGGATATGGAGGTTGTGCTTTATTGCCCAAAAACTTGGCTTTTCTGTTTGCACAAAGCAGCCAGAGAATCCCTAATGAGGGACAGTCACACTTGCTGCTCTGTCATGTTTGGTACCTTTTCTCCCCATGTATTTCAGTAGTCAGCTTTGTGCCGCACCTAGTCGTTGCTAACAGATACCATGCTCCGTCATCTGCAACTTCTGAAACCACAGTGAAATCACAAGGAAACTAATTGGCAGACTTGTAATGTGGTATTTTCCCTCTTGAACAGGTAAGGAGTGGCAAAGTGACTTTGCCGAGGTCACCTGATGAATGTGATGAAGCTAAAGTCAAAATCCTCTGCTTTACATTTTAGGCAGTGCACCTTGTATTTTCAAATGTACCGGGTGAAACGCTTCTCTGTATTGCATTTGAGTTTAAACTGTGCAAGGGGTCCTTATTTTCATTTGTCCTTAACTAATCTGGTATTGTACTGTTTTTAATGACTGGTTAAATAAAATGTGCATGTAGCTATATGTTGTACAAGTATAATATTTTTAGCCAAGACGCAGCAGCAAGTTTGACAGGAGGAGGAACTGTTTTAATCAAATTACAAGCATTCTTCAGATTTTAAAACACAATATCACATCACAGTTACTGTCTTTATTTGTCATTTTAATTTCCTGCTTAGACTTTATAGAAATCTGCAACACTGAACTTTCAGAAGTGTCTGGCTCACCATTTGGATTAAAGTTTATTGATACAATACTTGGTTTTTCTTGTAATAACAGTAGTTTGTGCTACAGATGTTGAAAGTGTCTTGTTCACATTTTCTTCAGCATGCAGTTCACTGACTCAGTCTGAATAAAATTCTATGTAGGAGTCAGAAGACATTATTTTCACTTGCAAATATGCAAATAGGAATGAGAGGAGAAAACTACAAGATAAAATCTTTTTTGAGCTAGGTGAACAGAAACTTCTGGTTTAATTCTCTGTCAAAACGAATTTTGCAATTAAAACATCTGTAGGTAACCTTCAGCTATGTAAAATATTTAAATACTTGAGCTATTGGAAGCAATTTTAAAATGGCACTTTTGTATACTCTTAGCTTGTGATTTATGTCAAGTTTGCACTTAGATGAAAACTGGAATGAAATTAAAGTTGTACAAAAGCACTCTTCTAAGGTGCACAAATACATTACGTCATCATTAGCAGCAGAAGTATAACAAGTGATAGGAAGAGATGAGAATCAGTTTATTGACTATAACTGGGATTGTAACTCAACGGATTTAGCTTTGATTAAGATGATGATAAATCTCTGTGGTATAAATCCTTCGACTTAAAATCATTACATCGTATATAATAACAGCTTGTTTTCTTCAGTACATTTAAACAACCTTTGAAAGCCTGTGCCTGAAGTCTGAAGTGGTGCATGTTTTGTCACAGTGACAATCTGAAAAGCATTTGCAGAAGGCACTGCGTTTCATCACTACCTGTATTTTGTGTGATTAGATTTTTGTCACGTTATGTACAACTTCCCCCCCAAGTTCTGATTTAGGTTAGTGTGGGAAAGAAAATAAACCAAGATTTATATGACTACAAGTAAAATGAGAAAAAAACAGATTGATGAAATTTTATGCCTTAGGGTTCAGTTTGAAACTCATTAAAATCAATGGAAAGACTCCTCTGGTTTTCCATGGTTGGTCTAAATCTTACTGCAGAAGAGTTTGTACTTACAGTGCAGTGTTTGTTTAAAAAGCAAATCATTCGCAAAGCCTAGCCAACAGTCAGTTGCAAACAAGTAGTATTGTGGAGTTTGATTCTGTCTGAACTGTTTTAAGTTGATAAACACCACCTGTACCATAACCAACTCAAAACTCATATTCCTGTGGGTTTGCTGTGTTGCTAAAACGACATGGAAAACAGGACAGGGAAAGTAGCCTTAACAATATTTGTATGTGCTAGTAGCAGCTGATAATCAAGAGTGAAGTTTGGCTGTCAAGCCTAGTTTGTGTTTAATAACTTATAGACAGTTCAGATTTGTAGACAGCCTCCCCAGCTGCTGATCAGAGGGGTGTGCAGAAGGAGCTGGTGGATGTGGAGCATGCCTGTGAGAAAGCTGTGGGATGGGGAAGGGACTGCACAGCCAGCGAGGAGCAGTCAAGGATGGGTGAAAAGGTCTCTTCTGTTCTGCAGGGTGGTGACGAGGGTGAACAGCACACGGGGCAGTCATCGGAAAGAGGGGAACCACCCCAGCTTGCAGGGACTGAGAGCATGGTGGCACATTATGGATCCAGTGCTTCTCACCCGTGCTGCTCTTGGTGGGCTTGGATTGGGTCAATATTGAGCAGTTTTGGAGCTACTTGGCCTGCAGAGCTCAGCAAGGGGAGCAATGCTTTGGGAGAACCATGTTCAAGGTGGAGAACAGGCATGGGGATGGGGAAGGAGTTACTCTGGCTTAAAAGGATGGGGAAAGAGAGTCACTTGTGATATGTTTTGGGATATTTTGATGAAACATTTTAGTTGAACTGAGTTTAGTTTGAGTCCCTCCCCCATCTCCAATGTTCTCTGCTATACAGAGCAGCTAGTGTCCTGAAAAACCTTACGATTGAGCTTCTTGTGTGTGTAGTCAGATTTAGGTGTGAGTTTTAACCCGTATGAATTTGCAGTTCTTAGGGATGCTGACATTGCTGAAAAGACTTGTCAGGTGAGTAAAAAACCATGTGCTGAAGGGCCTTTATCTTGTTATGCTATGAAAATACAGATTTTTTTTTTTTTTTTTTTTTTTTTTAAA
>Ga0181612_117534_pt1 | contig 13799 bp, 11 predicted proteins | sample HoacroProtozoa21_FD_119630 | JGI IMG/M metagenome (GOLD analysis project Ga0181612, IMG submission 119630) | Hoatzin crop microbial communities from Cojedes, Venezuel. Combined Assembly of Gp0051906, Gp0051904, Gp0051908
AGGATGAGGGAGGAGTTCTGTATTTTATGACAGAGCAAATTCAAAATTACCAAACACGTCCTCTTAAAATACACAAACGTTACAACTTCTCTACCACTCTTTTTTTTCTCCTAAAAGAAAAAGCTGACTTTGTGCTAAGCCTGCACTAAATTTTATCTACTGCTAGATGCTGTAATTGTACTGTCACTGCTGAAGAACTATCTGATCTTTACTCTTGGACTAACAGGATTTTCTGACCTCTTATGTCAGCTTATTTAGAGTTCAAACATACAGGGTGACTAGATTTTCAATGTGAAGGACTAGAACCACCTGCAGCAGGGGAACCCACGAAAGATACTTTACGTGGCGTTCAGAGAAGCTTTAAGGTGGTAGCTAAAAAGTATAGCAAGTTTAAATTTTGGTGTTAGAATGAGGGCAGGAAAGGGAGTGGGAGGGAAAACAATCCCAGCAGTAACACTACTGTCACCAGAGATAGCACGGTGGCCACACATCACTTACAAACACAATACAGGCTCACAATACCCACAGAGGGAACGCAGGCTAACATGCAAAGCTGGCTGCTTGTAACCCAGTCTCTTTAAACAAACCTTTCTGACATTTGGTCTCTGTGGAAACCTATCACAGGTTAGTTCTTCAATTTCATCTTCGGCTTTAATACCTGTTCTTTACCTGTTGCCTCATTCTGCCTTCAAGGAACTACACCACACTATACAAAATAAACAGACGACCTTCAGCTTCTATCCGAGGAACAGAGTTTTAAGGAAATTCATAATTCTCTGCCCAGAAATGTAAGACAGTCCTTCCAGAGGGGTAAGACTTTGTAGGTACACACTAATTCACAGATAAAATTGAATGCATGAAAGCGTTTAGGTGAATTCAGTGACATTGTTGAGGCTAAAATGCCGTAAATTCTAAAAGTCAGTGCTAAGAGCTTCTCCAAATGACTAGAAGGGAACATTACAGAAAACAATGCAGAATGGCTACTTTAAACCTGCTAAGATCTTTTTTTTCCCTGTGCTTTTTATTAAGAAAGAGAAAAAAGCCTTGCTGTGTTGCAGTCTGGATTTTTCTTTTAATGAATGCAAGCATAGCACAGACATATAGACAATTACAGAAAGGTCAAGAGGAAAGCAGGCGACACTGACCTTATGAATGGAAGAACAGAAAAATCACACTAGAGCATCCTCTTAAAATATTCTGCATTTTTGGAGGAAAGAGCTTCGACAGCACAATAGGTGCAGTCTCCTCAAGATTTTCAAGAGTTTAAAAAAAGTGTGAATATTAATAGAGCATGAAGCTGAGCTATTAATAGATTAGGCCTCTGGGGTGAGCATAAAAGAGACTCGAGCGATACACAGCATGTTAAGCCAGCTTACTAATGGTACCACTGCAGGAAAGTGTAGATCTGTACTATTTAACAGCTGCTTCTCCTACAGCTGCGTTTTGGGGATACTGGGCAGGGCAGGAAAGAGTAGACACTCAAATCAGCCTCCTCTTATGATTTGTTATCAAAAAAATCAGGTTAAAAAAATGCATCGTGTTTTGCAGCAACAGGTAATTAAAGATGTTGACAGTGTGTAACACGTAAGGGGCACAGTCAAGCCCATTTTATCCAGCTAACACTTTTGCCCTTCCCGATTCCTGCATCCTCCACCGTGTGGGCTTAACGTTCTCTCAGTGCATCTTGTTTTGTACAGACACCACTTCAAGTTTTGATAACACCTTCTACACATTCTCAAAACACATCAAAACCAACAGAATTCATGCATTTTCCCAGCCTTCCTTTTATATAAGCATTTTCCTTGTGACAAAATAAGGAAGACAATGATACTTTCATAAACAGACATTGATCTCTAGTTAATACCTTGAGGCATTCAGGGAACAAGAAATTCGTTGTCAGTAACATAAAATAACACACACAGGATAGAAACCAATGCAAAGTTTGCATAAACAACGATGGGTCTCTGAATCAACCTACTCTGCTCTGCAAGAGGTTGTGGAATTATAATAGAAAGTTCTGGTTCTCCGAAAACTTTCTCAAGTGTCAGCAGTGGTTAAAAAAAGCGCAAACTATTATAGCAGTACTTGGATATAGCTGTTACAGGCTACAGACATAAGTAGGACAAGTTTTATTAATAGACTTGACATCTTTGCACTGTATTGTGCAAACATCCAAGGATTCCTTGGATGTTTGCACAATACAGTGGCAAATACCGTGTAACAGAAATGTCAAGACTTCTCTGTCCCATACCCACATTTCAGGAATGTAATATACTTCATCTAACATACAAGGTGGTAACCAAATGGGTGAAATTAAGCAACCACTGCACGTCAGGGAGAATTCACCTAGCCAGTCTACAACGGCTAAAACACATCCATCTGCCTGTGGGTTAACATCTCGCATAAAACAATCACTCCATCTCCAATTTGCCAGTCCTTTTCCTTAAGGGAAACCTATAAAACACCTTTCAAAACAAGCCTGGGAACTAAAATTCATAACTCCACTGGGTTCAGGAAAAAAAAACATGGGCTCAATAGAGATATTGGTTTTATGGCACACTATAACATTACCTCACACTAACCCCTCCACATGCCACAATGTATAATCTACCAGGCTCTGTCTTTCCCCTAGGAGATAACCTTATCATCTCTTTCCTCTCCTACCTCCCTTGTAAGGAAACAATAATTTCTTTCGGCTTGAACAGAGGGAAAGTAATGACATCTTGTGTAGCTACAATCCATTTTGCTTAAATGAGCAGGTCACATACTGCACTCTTTTTGTTACCTCTCCCACCTCAATACAAACAGAAATTCAGTCAGACCCTTGGTTATTGTGGATGGGATACTGTAAACAAAGAGGTGTGAGAATGTAAAAGGGCATGAACCACAGAGTGAAAAATGAGCAGGTGTTGCAGATGAAATATTTCCTAGGGAAAGAGCTAAGGAGCCAACAAACCACTTTCACTTGGATTCCTCCAAGACAAATATAGACAATTGGATACGATAACACTGCATTTCAGAAGAAAAAGCCCAGCTAAAACCACAGATGAACACAAGCAAGATGGGATCTGAAGAATCATCAAGTAAGCAGTAACAGCCCCCCTCGCCTTGTGACTGGAAGCTTGGCTGACCAGTTGTGAACAAAACCTTGCTACCCCACACAGGAGACATTGTTTTCTTATTTTATTGTACTAAAGAAGGTAATGAAATGTAGCCCATGTGCGTGGAACAGTCTTAGGGGCATTACTTATAACCGCTTGCCCACCCAGAATTGTTGGTATACCACACTCAGAAGCATTAACTACTTTCAGAAATGGTCCAAGGACACCTACTTCACTAAACTCTAAACAAATCTGAAATACACTTAGTTTTAAAATCCATGACTTCTATTTTAGACCTGAGAAAGGACTTGCATATCCAAATGCCTAGTTTTTCATACTATACTGATTAGTCTAATAAAAAGTATTATCACTACCCACAAATCTTGCACTTCCAAGAGAATGTTAAAATTATAAGAATATGCAAAAGAAAAAGAACGCAACACTGTGCACTGCACGAATAAGTAGTCTGGGTTTTACCAGCTACAAAAGAAAGCAAGATGAAGCAAAGAGCTCAGCTGGTGATACTGTAAAGAAATTTTTAAGATTAAAAGTCAGAGCACACGCTACCAAGAGGATCCTTCAAAAGGAAAGTCAACTCAATTTTCTTGCATTCGTAACTCAAATATATGAACTAGGGCACAAACTGCTTTTGAACTGCATTTGAAAAAAAAAACCCCACGGTAAGGCTCTTTAAAGAAAATTAGGATTTCCAAAGACATAACACTTACACCATCATGGTGTGCGTGTTAATGTGCAAACACACAAATGTTGGCAGAAGACTAGAGGTCTCAGAGATGCCGAGTTCTTGCCAGCCTCCTGAAAACAGACAGATAGAGGAAATAAATTTATTACAGCTTCCACTAAGGAAAAGGCTCCAGAGGGAGCCCCACTGTATTACTGCATACCAAAGAGTCCACGTGGGGCTCTGGTGTCTAACGAGCTGTAAAAAAAGTCACAAGAAAAGGCTTCATTAGTTCTGCTCCTTATAGAACTACCAGAAATGCTTTTTAACGCATTATTAATTCATTGAACACACTGCCAAAAGATGGATGCTAAGGAGTTAATTCAAAAAAATGAATTCAAGGAGAAAGCTAGCAACCTTTATGTTTAACAAGCTAAGGGATACAAATTAAAGCCTAATTTTTAGGACAGTAAAATAATCACAGGAGGTAAAGAAAAAGCCTTCTTTACGGACTCTTTGTTCCGCAGCATCTGGTGCCAAGTCTCTGGAGAAACAATTTTGCAATGCACAAACTCTAATTCCGGAACCACGCTGCAAGAAGTAACTTACAAGTCTTTCAGAAATTCTCTTACGCAATTTGAACCAATTCCTGCTCAGGCAAGCCCTCTCTCCTAGGATACAAGTGCAACTGTCAAATTTTGAGACCTCGTCACTGAACTAGCACTCATTTTCCATCCAGGATTCATAAGAACTCAAGTTTTTCCAATTATAGTAAATCGAAGTTGTCACATATCAGGTCAGAGATGCATCTTCCCTCTGCCCATAATCTCTTTCTCTCTTTCTAGTCCTTGTGATCACTTGGAGTTTGGGTTTTACTCTATCCACTGGTTGGTTTTGCTTCTGGTTGTTTCTCTTTTTTAGTGTTTCATTCTGGAGAAGCCACAACTTTTGAGGTTAAATTTTCTATTTTAAGTCGTCCCCGCCCAAGCTTGTGCAACCAGCACAAAGTACTCAGGCAATTCTCCTCATATCACTAAGCACCTGGGGTTTCAGATTATATGTGGACCATGACAAGAAGTTGCATCCTTAGATAAAAACAATACGCTCATGTTTTCTGCTCATTGAGAGGCAGTGATTTCAAGCACAGTTTGATGGATGGCCAAGTTCTGGCTTCATTCAAACTAGTATGACTCATATTCTCCTAGGGTGAACCCAGATGTTAAATCACTGAAAAATATGCAAACGAAGCATGGAACTGAAGTCTGAAAGTTTCAGTTACCCTGTTTTATCCCACCTAAAAAAAAAGGCTGTATGTGTTGGAAGACATCTCCACCCAATGGAAAATATTTGAATAATGAAGAATTTCATTGCTTACTGCTCTTCTCTTTTTTCTACTCTGACGAGTCCCTGATCATTTCCCTCATTGCTTCTACGTAACAGCACTTTCTGGTAGGTGAGAGGTTTTAAAACAGGATTACCGCTTTGGAAACCATGCTGCTAGCTGGCATTTTCTAACCCATTTCCCCCCCGCAGAAAATGACTTCTACATTGTATTTGAGACAGACTACTCGCCCATAAGACCGAGTCCTTCAGAAACAGTTTACCATAATAAAAATTGTTGCACCGCCATCATATTCATTTTATATCATATTGTCATTCTACTATCTTTCTTTTGCAAACACGATAAAACAATTTCTCTCAAATAATGCAGCGCAAAAAGCCCAAGCAACACCAAGTAGCAGAACACAAGATGGAAAGGTGATTCTCCTATGGAACACGTATTAAATGCTCAGTATTTAAATTTCAGTTCCAAGAGGATTCAGCTTCCTCCCCTCATTTCGAACATTTGAAACAAAATAAAGCAAACAAACAAAACCTAAGCCAGCTTGCACATATTTTTATTTCTGGATAAATATTAAGAAATCAATGAGAAATCTGGAACACTGAGTAGGTATTGCCCTTGGCTGCACATTTCTACTTGTTTTGAGTTAATTCATAAGGAGGTCAAACCAGTGGAGAACTAGATTTACACTGAAAGAGTAACACTCCTTGTATAATGTGTATGACTTGCAAAGCGAGTGATAATGTTCAGAGCTGCCACACAGAGTCGGGAAAGTTTCACACAATGTTTGGGAAAAAAATCAGAAATAGTCCAATCCCTGGCAGAGCCACCATATGGAGTTTACTGCAGTAACATACGTTTTGGCCACTCAGCATAGCTCTGCTGCCAACAATGATAGACTGAACTATTTCTTTACAAGATACACTCCTATAACCAAGCAGTAAATCCTAACCAGAGAGGCTCAGACATAAGGAACAAAAGAAAAACATCACACTTCAACGAACACTTTAGCATCCACAATGGTAAAAAAAAGATGAAATAGAGTATAAGCTCTCGGCACACGGCATAGGATGCAAAAAGGTACTCAAACCTATTTAGACAGCCATGGATTTATCTGTATCAGATCTCCTACTACATTATGAGCTATTGTCAGTGTGATCCAAAAAACAAATAGGCAGGTATCTGCGGGACATTCATCAACTTCCTTAAGCCTCTCAAATTTCTGCATGCCTAATGTATTCAAGTATAAACAGAAAACAGGAAAGCAGAGACACAACAAGCTCCCAATGAAGGCTCATGACAGCCATGCCACCTGGCATGGATATTAGCTACCTCACACGCTGCAACCACACCAGAACACACAAACAATTTCAGTGCAAGAGCTGATCTACTATACCGGTGTGACCTTGCTTGCCTCACTGAACCAAGTGCCCACAGCCTACACCAATGCAAGGCCAGCGGAGAGCCGAAGGATCTAGCTGGTGTAGCTTACCAGACTGCCCCCACTGCCCTTCCTCCCACCTTCCCCTCTCTTGTTGCTCAGCAGCAGCTGTGAAGCCCTCTTGAGCTATCTGGGCACCACGTTTGGCTGGGTAACACTCCTACTGACTACAGGACTTCACAGCAGAGTTGCCAAGGAGCTTGTGCATACCCTCTTCTGCCAAAAAGGTTGAAATGACTTCATCCATCACAGCTGTTTCCACTGTGAACATCAGCTTAAGAGATACTTCAATTGCTTTAAAGGTTTTCAAATCAACTATCTTCACACATTTAGATACCATGACTTAAATTAGCTGAAGTACCTTAATGCCTTTTTTTAACTTAAAAGGAGATGTCACGTGGTAACTGCTTACCCTCCCACTGCAAATTCAGCTCCAACTGCTTACTGCATGTTTCAAAATGCGGATGCCTCTGAAATCTGGCCCTATAAACCAAATGCAAAGCCACTGCAGTCAGTGCAGAGACTGACACTGGCTACAGCAAGTTTTGGATCAGACTCTACAGCTACATCTTTATATCCTAGTTCTATTCCCTTCTGCCATATTAAATTCCTTTGAGTTGAACTGAAGATTGTCAATCAAATTCTACCTGAAGTTATCAGTTCAGAACCTATAAAGAGCGTAAGAGTTCAGACCAGAAGAGAATGGGAAAATCAGCAGAATAAAATGCATTAGAAAGGCTATCAATTTGCTTAGCCCATTATTGACTTTCCCTGAGTGTAAGATGAAATCTGGGAGGCTTAATTGATTTCTTCATCTGTCATTCTTACCTAAACTTCTCATTTAAAAATAATGGCTAAAAGCACAGGATTTTACTTGCAAAGAAGAAATCAACACTGGTAGATTATTCTTGGGAGTATCCGTGCTTGTTTGTGTATGTAACACCTACAACCTGGAGTGCACGCACCGAAGACACAGTACATCTCACCAAAAGAAGCAATGAACAAGATCGCTATCTGTCAAGGCTCCAGGCTGGATTATCTCCTCCAGCCACGAGGCACTTGTTACCTTTGGCTTCCTACACGTGCCCACCCCTGCGTTTGTAGAGCTGCAATCTGCAACGACAGCTACTATCATGAACGCAAAACACTCTTAATTCCAAAAGGTGCCTCTTAAGGCCTTATGATATTTAAGAAGAGAGGAAAGAAACAAAGACCATCTGTTACTGCAAGATAAATAACAATTATGTTATCTACACATAAGGAAAATTACCAAAAACTATCACACACAATTACATCTCCAAAACATCATTTACAGTGCCATCTTCATTACAGTTTTTCTCCACTTTTTTTTTGTTGAAAACACTAAATATTATAGAAATCTTCCTGTAAAATAGGAATTTGGTCTTTATTAACATTTTGTAGAAAAAGAAAAAAAGACAAGCAAAGGTTTTAAAATAACCATTCTGGATGTAAAATTCTTAATACCAAATTCCTGACTAAAAGCAAAAAGGAAGTGAAATAGACATTTAAACTAAATGCATAGGATGGCTGAGGTATTTGTATGTTGATGCAGCTCTTCACTGGAAGAAAAAAAGAAAACAAATCAAAAGCCCCACCAATGTAAGTCATTTAGCACTCCTTACCTTGGAACCTGCCAACATAGTTCTCAGCATTTTTGTTCCTCTTCCAATACCAACCACTGCAAAGACAGAAGGAGAAATGCCACTTCAAAACCAGCTCTGCAGTGCCCTTATTCAACACCATTCGTTACCAAATACTACGCTAGTCAAAAACACAGCCTTTCATGCTCTGTTAGCTACAGTCAACGGTTATGAGAAAGTATCTCTGCCGTTCAAACACCACAAGACTAGTGAAAGGAAAATAGTCTAAAGCAGACGATAAATAAGCTTCATCTTTTGTTAAAATGCTTTGATTCAACCCCTAGATTTATTTACCTTTTCATCACCAAAGAATGGGGCAGTGCAATTAACACCCTCTCTTGTTTGATGAAGGCTATGGCTCACTAATAATGAATCTAGCCTTCACTGTAAGTAAATGTCCCTTTTAAAGGTTGATAGTGACCAAGACTAATAGAGCCAAGACAGTATAATGAAATTATTTATCAGGCTTACAGCAAGAAAGTAAAATAAGCAAAAGGTCCAACTGCCTCTGTCAACTATCTTTTATAACCAAACCCTCCTATTATTGTATATGTACAGAATACTGTCTTTTCAATCTTAAACCAGTATTCTGCAAAACAACAATTGGTCAGCTCTTCGTAAAAAGACAAGAAACATAGGTCTACTTTATATTTTATTTTAAAGCTTTTCACAACCAGGTGCTTTCCTTGAACATGCTTTTCTACCAATTTCTCAGCATACAGCAATCCAAAGAAACAATGACAACAGAAGGATGATGGGAAACAATGAAAATTTTACAAGGAAATTAGTTTTGTGTACAACTCATGGACTACATAACAGCTCATGTCCTTGCTTTTAATAAAACTACAGGAGTTAAGGGAGCGTGCAGAAAATCAGTTTTGTGTTAACCAGGAGCCAGTACCAAAAGCATGAAACCAGACAACGAACTTTTTTTTTTTAAACAAACACTTGTGCTCCACTGCTTCTCAGTCTTTACATTCTGAGACTCATTAGACTCCTTATTCTCGATTACTTCTCCTCTTGTTCCTGAGGGTTTTTAGTCACACGTGCCCTTGTGCTCGCGCTTTTGTGTACCTTCAGCTCTGCCTGTTCCTGTCATACTCACCAGACAGGAAAGAGCTGCAACACGACTGAGAAAAGAAGATAAGCACACAGATAAAATTTTATAGCCAAGCACTTTCCTTGCAATTTGATGACATCACTGACACTTTAACATAACTGCTGAGCTGAAATCTGTGGAGTGTCACGAGATTCAACAGAAAAATTTTAGAGTGATATGGAATGCTTTTGTGAACAAGACACTAACAATTTTCCCAATTAACCATCAGCTTGTTTAGCATGTGTATTACTGAAAGGTGACATAAACCAAACTTGCCACACTACATAGGGTGTAACAAGGTTTAACTGAATTTTTAACTTTTAATTTGCCAGTCTCTAAACCACTTCCTGAATGGCATTTGCTACTTGGCTTAAATAATATCTACCTCAGTTTCAAAACAATTACCGTCACTCACTTACATCTGCCCTTTTATAAATTGCTTAGATCCTCCCAGGACAGAGGACCTCCAATCTCCCCTACATAAGGTAGAGTGCACATTACAAAGATGTGCTCATTCTCAAAAGACGTCATCATAATTCTCCTTTGAAACTTCACCGCTAGGTTTTAATTTTGATCTTTTTTCATCTTTTCTAATATGGAAGCACAGTTCATACTGTCATATAGAAACAAGCCAAATATTTACAATTCCCATTGTACAGCAAGAAACACTAAACTGGAACCACAGCTTTAGATGAATATTAAAAGAAGCTACTCACTAAAACTTGACCTACAATTCCTTGCTTCTTTTATCTGCAATATGAGACCTAACAGCAAGAAGCAGTTGAGTCCCGGCTCCCACCACCTTCCAAATGCAACAGAAGCCACAGACAGGGAAAGACAAGAGACTTTGCCTCTCACACAGCAGTCGCTCCATGCTCCTACCAGTGCAGGGCCGTCACACACCACCTGGTCTCTAAACTGCCTTTCACTCACATGCTACAGATTACTGCTCCCTGTCTCCAAGGTCCTTTATCACGTACGTTCGCTGTCAGCAGGAAAAGAAATATAAAAGCATACTTTCTGATGAAAAGCACTGCTCAGTTATTTGCAGTACACCTGGCACACCAAGGAAGACTCCGTATCGACTAATTCCCATGAACAAAGTTATAGATATGCAGTACAGAAAATCTGGGAAAGAGCAATATAGATCAAGAAAGGAAGATTAGAGGTTTCAGAAAAGAAATACTTCTACTATGCTACCGTCCATGAGGAAAGAAACCTTCCTGCTCCACCACCCTATGCCAAAAAGCAGCTCATACTTTCTGAATGTTTCTGTTGTATCCTCCCCCCTCTCTTCATTATCTTACCTGAACTCACAAGAAATCTGGGCACATTCCCCTTCCCACTCCTCTCCAGTTTTGTCCTTTCCAATCTAGTTACTATTGATTTTTCTCTGTGTGTTTTGTACGGCAGCGGACTGAAAGACCCTATGTCGTTTTTAATCAATCCATAGCATATTAAGACGATGCACTTCTCTGTCTTTACCAAGCACATCAAGCCCAGGTACTTTTTGTCATGCCACAGGAGCAGACTTCGGAGACTGCTGAATATCAGAGAACAGCAGGAGAAGAAATTAAGAAGTACAACTGATTTTTCTTTTCCTATGGATCAATGCTGTTGACTTCCCACAATGAGCAGTAGCACACTCAAAGACAACATCTGTGTAAAAGGAAAATGCCCACTTCAGCAATACACAGAGTATTCTCTGGGGAGCAGCCACACAGTACAGGAAACTGGAACAAAACAGGCTAGTGCTTACTTCTAGCCCAAGAGTCACATTTTGCAACGTTCACAGGTGACAAAGACAATTACCAGCCTATAGGCCTCTGCTAGCAACAAGCTCAGCAAACAGCAGCCCCTTGCAGCAGAGGTGTCCCTAGAAGTCAGTACACAAAACTCAGTGGATTCACTTCCAGTGTATACTCATAGTTGCACCTGTTGATTTTCAGTACTGAAAAGGTACTGCTGTTCTTTCTTCTAGCCAAGCAGAGCTACAAGGCTATGATTTCAGCAAGCTGTAGTCTGCACGTTACTCATCAACAAAACTATTGGTGACAATATATGATGTGGGAATAATCCAGCCCAACGGTCACACCCACAGCTGAGTTTTGCCACAACAGCAATTGACACATCCTGTTCCTTAATAAAACACAGCAATTCAATAAATGGATTGCTATCAAAATTAAAACAGAAAATCTCTTTGATGACTCTTCTTTATTGAGCAAGACAGGCAGGAAGTGAAAAAGGTTTCTGTGATGAGCCTCAAAAAAAGCAGCAGCTGAATTTTCTTACATCTTTCATTTGGCGCATATTACAACCCAAAAGGCTCCCTCAAAATCCCAGAAAAGCATTAGTTTAAGAACAAGTACTTCAGAAAATTATGACGACTATAAATCCCCAGCTTAAGTAAAAAAGCAATCAATTTCTCAGGTAATTTAGAGTTCATTACACAAGAGTCTGTATTTTCATGTAATAGCCCACAAGTTTGTTCAGGAATTTGGTGGGGGGGTGGAAAAGTCAGCCTTCTGTTAAGAAACACATTATATGCACGTAAACGTATATACAGGGGAAATTTAACTCAGACCACACTTTCACAGTAGCCTGTCCTTCCCACAAACCCACAAAGCCTGCCATGCATATTCCAAATTGTTTCTCTGCGTCTGATTTCATGTAGGCATGAAAATGCTTCCTGAAATCATCTTTTGATGACTGTATTTATATTTTTCATTACCCAGAACTCCTGCCGCTGCACTGTCCAAAGTCCCACCATGTCCAATTTTCAAAACCTGGTTTCTTTTATTTCCATTTGTTTGCACACCAGCTTCTGCAAATAGAAGTTGAAATGAGACATTATAGGACAACCTTACAACACAGGAAAAATAGCACATAATTCCAGATGGCTAAAGGAGATAAAAATCAATTATTTAAACTATGAATTAGTAGTGCAGAAATTGCTGTACTGAATAAGACCAACGTTTCACCTAGACCTCCTCCCAACCCCAAACAATTTTCAAGCTATTTTCACTTAGATTCTAATCAAGTCTTCTGCACTATTATAAAGCAATGGTCAGAAAAAACTACTAGAAAACCTGGCAGACAGTTCACCTGTGAAGTTTCATTAAAAAAAACCATGCAAGAACTAGCAGCAGAGCCCCCAAAATCATCTAGTATACACAAATTTTACACTACATAACCTGAAAAATTTGTGTTGCATTTACTCCCATGTAATGGGCCATGTTTGTTCACATGTATGCAGCCCTGTGGAAACCCTGCAATGAACTGAACTTGCTCACTGCTGCTTTCACGCTGTCAGAGCACCTCAACCCACCATACTTCCTACGCAGCTGATGACTCCAGTAATTCTGCAGAGTCCAATGTCCCTTATTTATTAGTATTAAATATGGCAAACACTCTAAAGCTCCCTGACTTCTTTCTATTGTGTCTTGATTATGCCTTTCACTGCAGGGAATCGGACATGATCCAGCTAAATCTCTCCCATGCACAGCTGAACTAAAGTCCGTGCCTACACTACAGTTCATTACAGAGTAAATCAGCCTAAAGAGGCAACCACCAGCCTGTAAGTCTACATCCACTTCATCAACAAGCGCCCCAAAGCCCAGATCATTAGAAGGAGAATCTAGGCCATAGGTACTCACAGCTTTGCAATAATAACACTTTTTTCCCCCCTAACACCCAAGGCTTCCCTGCATTCAGACAAAACAGTTTCCGCAGACTGTGCCCAGCACTTTCAAACTCCTTGAAACACTTTTGTGGTTTTCACTCTTGTGATTTTCAATGGCACCAGGCAGTGGGACTGCAGCACAGTGACGCTGCCGACGCCCGTCCGGGCAGGTGGGTGCACGCTGCCCCGGGACCACGCTCGGCAGCTCTCCAGTGACGCTGGGATCCCCCACATCGCCCACCGCGGGGCTGGAGCTTTCCGCTGGGGCACATCTTATCCCCCTCCGAAAGGCAGGCCGGCCCCGTGCTGTACCCCAGGCAGCCACAGATGCCCGACGCAAACGAGCAAGCGGAGAATGGGGCCTCGCAGCTCACCCTGCAGCGCGGCCGACACGCTGAGTCTGGCGGGGCCAGCCAGAACGTATCCAGGAACGGCTCCACTCCGCAACCCGGGCCGCGCCATGGCCGTGGGCTACCACCAAAAAAACCACAAAAAGAAATCGAAAACCAGTTCTCCTTCAGCCTCCTCCCTGCCGTGGCCTCCTCGCTTCACCCCCAAACCCCGACCTCGACCCTCCGGGCCCAGCCCGGCAGCCCGGCCCGCCTACCTGCCGGCAGCCTCTCCTTCAGGAGGTTGAGCACGCCGGCCGAGGTGGGCCCCTTGGGCTTGTACACGGCGAACAGCCCGCTCAGAGAGAAGAGCTTCTCGGCCGACCTGCCCAGCGCCACGCCGCCCGCCTCCCGCGCGGCCACGCCCCCGCCCGCCCCCCCCCAGCCGCCCCCCACCCCCCC
>Ga0181612_117859_pt1 | contig 13799 bp, 10 predicted proteins | sample HoacroProtozoa21_FD_119630 | JGI IMG/M metagenome (GOLD analysis project Ga0181612, IMG submission 119630) | Hoatzin crop microbial communities from Cojedes, Venezuel. Combined Assembly of Gp0051906, Gp0051904, Gp0051908
AGTCTTGCAGACAGAACCCATCAATTATAGCCCTCCACATGCAAGCTGCACAACTCGTCCATCACTTACCCAAGACAGGACAAAGATCAGTAAAAGGAGCTCAGATGAAAGTGGGATGGGTCAGAGGTTTAAAAATGTCTCTGGCAGGAGGGTAAGGAGATAGGAACAGGTCTGAAGGGTCCCATTCTCCAACGTGCAGCAGCCAGCTGGAGCTGAACTCACTGGCCAGACTGTCTTGGGTACAGTAAATAAATAAAAGTTACCAAGCAATCGATAAAATCAAATGTACTTGCACTGAGTCCTACAGGAAAGCTAGATAATCCCAAACCTGTGAGTGACCAGCAAACAAGGAAACAGGTTTTCCTTCTCCTCGGTCTTGACAGCCTTATGCCAAGCTTTTTTTATTGCCTTGGTACTACAATGCCACCCAGCTCTTACCCTTCCAGACTGCCCCAGGTCAAAATTTCTTTCTGTGGCTTATTACTGTTTCGTGAGGGCTTTGAACTAGTATCGGCCTAATCGATGCCCAGCTGGGAGATCAGACAGCAGAGCAAAGCCACAAGCCTCACTGCGGTATGCAGCACATGGTGTTCAAAGTCTAGGGCTTTACTCAGTGCAACATAAATACCAGAAGCCCTTAAATTCCCCCTTCGCCATTCCGCCAGAGGCCACTCATTCTGTTAGCAAGTTTATGTTGATTTCTTTCTGGTTTTCAGTGTTCCTGTCTGAACTTTAGAGCCTGATACATCACTCAAAATATCTTACTGGTGTTTGCTTAGAGACAGATGGAGGAGCAATGAGAAATGCAGTGAGGAGTTACCATCAGCTTCCCTTTTGTTATTAATCCTGCAACTGAATCAATTACTCACTAGCATGTTGCTGGCTTTTGACAAACTCCCCGCTGCACTCCTGAGCTATGTCTCATGCCTGGGGCTGGTATTCTTAAAGGACGCTTCCAGTAAATTTACTATTTTCGTCTTCTGTACATTGTCCAGAATATTCTGGCCGGCCGTGCTGGCCTATGTATCCACTCCAGTGAGTGATAGACATTTATTTTGGGCCCAGGAGGGAGCACAGACCAGCCTTGGTTAGCTCAGTCTGATGACTGCAAACATAGGATGCACCGTATGCCCACAATATCAGCCATCCCTTATGCGACTCTTTTAAAATACCAGCCACTGCAGTTCTCCGTACCTCTCTGCCCTTCTGCACCGTGGAGTGCATGAACTGGTCATGCATCCTGGGAAAAAAGATTTCCCAAGGACTTTTTTAAATCTGGCCACCAAGAGACCCTATCTGGTAACCTTTTGCCCCCTGGAACTTCCTCCTGCCTCCTGTTTCGTCTGTTTGCTTATCTTCCCCATCAGCAGTGGGTACTTCACTGGAAAAGCATTGCAACCCTCACTTGAATTCAAATCCTAGGGAGAGGCAATGAGCACATACAGCCTCTATCCCTGACGAAAAGACTGGGACTCCAGCTGGCAAGAGGAATCTAGACTGAGAGCTGCCTAAGGCTTTCTTGGAGATTTGGAGTAATTACAGGGAACAAAAAACTTCGTACTTTAAAATGTCAAGCTGTGTTTGTCTGAAATTCTTCCCAGCTAAAGGGAAATGAAAGAAGATGCAGCAATAAAAAAGAGGAATGTCAAATCCAGCAGCCTGGAAACGCATCGCCTGGACTGCCTGCCTGCCTGCCAGACTGACCCTCTGGGCCCTAATCCGTAAGCGCCATCCAGCCCTCACTGGGGTCAGAGAGGGGCATTAACACACCGTCTTTCAGGAAACATCTTAGAGTCGGCACTTTTACAAATATCTCTCTGCCTCAGTGTCACTATTCCGTGTGCGTAAGGTCAGAATCCCCTATTTATATACAGCCATCAGAAGAACGAACATCTGCAAATCAGAGCGAAAGGCCAAAGTGTTCTGCTTCCCTTCCCACTCAGAGACGTGTGGTTCAAGGCAACCGTGAACTGAGCTGTAGATACTGAGCGAAATGGGATGTAACGTACCCATCATATATCTGGACCGAAAAGAAGTTGGGCATTGTGTCTTCCTCACACCGCAGCCAAGCCTCAGCTACCCAGCCTGGCTGTGAAGCAAAAAAAGGAATGGTGATACAGTGACAGAAGGTAAATGTATTGCAAAGCTCCTCAGGGCATTCTGTTTGAAAGACTGTCTTGAAATGTATGAAATGGTCCCATGCTTGTTACTGCCCTGGCAGAATGCCAGACGTGAGGCAAAGTGGAATTGCAGCTAGCGTAGATTTTTGGCGGTTGAGTCTGGTCACAGGGGGCAGTCGCGGGAGATTAACTACCCCAGACTGGGATGTCTCTTTCTGGACACTGAGAGCTACCAGGTCTGTGCTTACAAAACTGCAGCATTACCAGGAATTTGGCTGCTCCTCAGACAGCAGATTCCTCTTACATTCAGGGAGCGACGTCTGGGCCTCTACTCGGCCACCCTTCTGCACAGGAGAGCCAAAAAGGGGATCAGCTTGCTCCAGCTGCCGGCTGGCAGGTCTGGAAGGATGGTGCTCTTACCTGCGGCTGACACCCCGTGCACAGAGCTTTTCGAATCCTTACTCTGGCCTCAACATAAATGCCTGTGGTTTGTGGTTTCTCCTGAGGCAAACGCGAAGACATGCAAAGCTCTCTGTAAAAATGGACCTGGGCATCTGACATTTCAGGGCAATCCTCACGTCCATCTGATTGGCTGTGGTGAGGGTCTGCGCGTCTCCTGACGTCCACAGCACCTGATAGCCAGCAAAGGACGCCAGGGACATGCTCAGCTGCACTCCTCCTGCCCGGTGTTCCTCTCTCCTTGTCAGCTTCTGTGCAAATAAAACCAGGGCAACTGCTGGGTAAAAATGCTGTATTTTGCATACATCACCTCCATGCTGCTACCAAAAGAATACATGGCACTTATAAAAGCCTGTCTGCACTTCCCACCCTGCACACCCTTCACCTTGTATTTGAGCAAGAACTGGGCTGTCTGAAACAGACACCTGAAGTGGATGAATTCTGCAAATGCCGGCTGTGGCAGACTGAGTACCTGGAAGGTGTCTCAGACTGAGAACAGACACTGACTCAGTCAAATCGGCCCTTGCTTCTGTTCCGAAACACCAGGCTTAGCTGTCTGTTTGTTCCAGCCCAGGCACTTAAAGCAGACAGACCCACGAGGCTGCATCTCCCCAGCCCAATTCCACCCCCAGGAGACTGAAGCTCAGGAGCAACAACACGCGGTGAATAACATCATTCCCGAGCAGGGCCGCCTCTTGCCATCCCGGTTTGGGGAACAGGAGCTCTGCTGATACGCAGGCAATCCCAGCTGCATGCACTGAAACCCAGGAGTGCAACACACTTCTCCTCAAAAGGAGTTATCTGGGATTTGTGAGGTGCTTGAGCTCAGCGTTGTCCAGCATGTATAGTAAGAAGCACCTAAACGGTAGTTATGCAGCAAGGGAGGTGGAGAGGATGTGGTATATGTGATTTTTCTATAGAAAATGTGTTTAGGTGCCAGAATTACATGAATGCACTTCGTATCGCTGTGTTCTACTACATGAGTGCACCTGTGGGAGAACTGTACATTCCTAATACAGGCACTTAGAGAAAGTCACATTTGCTGCATTAAGACGACCATGAATTTTAAACTTACACAAGTAACGTTGCAGTTAGGAACCCGCATTTATTCTCTTTTATGTGAGCAGTCTGAGTACCTATTGATTGGATTTGCATACACAGTGGTACGTTGTGTTTTCAGCAGGTATATTTGCATATGCAATTGAGTTGATGCGCTCCTGTAAGTGCAGCAATTACTGTGTGAATCTGGCAATGTATTTGTCTCTGACTAATAGAATTTCAGGCTTCCTATCTTGTTGAACGGATCTAGCTGCTACAGTTCATATGGAAGCAGTAACCAGATAGAAAGATGGAGGTGCGTAATTGCATAATGGCAGCGTAAGAACGTCTTGTCGAGCAAGAGCCCTGTTTTGGCAGATCCTGCCAACACAGACGTCTGAGACAGTCTGAAAGACAAGGAAGAGATGAGCCAAGTAGGGATGCACTTGAGTACAGCAATAAGCAGGAATAAACAATGTTTCTCTGTCACACAAAAAGTCTAAGGCAGTGTGTGGAGGAGAGCTGGTCTCTCCTGGCTCCTGCAACGGGAGCTTCCCCACTGAATCTCTTTGTCTTCGCTTGTAACTGCTCCTAGTCCATAACTGTGTCCCTTCCCCATTTCCAGCTCTGATGAAACAGTGGTTCTTCCTGTTAAAGGCTCTTCTTCAGACACAGAGAAGATGGTCTCAGCATGGAAGGGTGACGGACAATTCTTTTTCACTTATTTAGCTGTGCTCTGGAGCACAAAGCACTGCTCTCCTGGCCACAGGGTGCTGCTGGTCACGGTACACTGGTATCATAAAAGGTAGTGCTTGTCCCCAGGGTGTTCTATTCTTCCCTGAAGGTCCTTCACCTGTCAGATTTACCAGCACCCTTGCCAAGCCTCGGGTGAGCTGTCAGGTGGCAGAGAAAATGCCCCTCTGGAGAACATTGCAAACGCCCTTGGGTGTTTCGCAGGAACCAAGAGTTGCTCCGTGTCTCTAACCTTGCCGCAAGCGATCGGTGGGGATTCCCCCCAGGACTGTCTCTTTCACTCCCAGCTTTACACAACAGAGCAAATTTGCTGCCTCTGCCTTATTGCGTGTTGCCAAGTGATAGCAGTTTTGGAGAAAATAAACGTGTAGAAAAACCGATCTTTGAGAGGAGCCCAGAGGAGGTGGCAAACTTCATAAAGACAAACCTAATGAGCTGGAAACTGGCAAAAAGGCAAGACACTGCCAAGTTACAGTTACAATAATTTCAAACAAACAAGGTGTCTGCATACAAGGGATAAAAGTCCCATGCAGAGAGGAGTCTGCCTTGTTCTGTTGCGCAGCAGGAACTTGAGAAGGGTTTTTCTTTCCCTTTTGCTCAGAAGCTTTGGTTGCTGTGGGCATGGAGACAAGCAACTGTTGTTTTATCTATTGGAAACCACTATCACATCCTCACTCACCTTACTTCTCTGTCCACAAATCATGCAGCCCCATTACAGCCGACAATTTATTAGTCTTCTCTACTTTTCTGTTTTATGCTGCTAACAACGTTTGGAAGGTTATTTGTCCTTACGTACTTATAATTCTTCGACTTACTTCTAATTCTCCGCTGCAGGAGCATTATCAGTCATTAGCAGCAGTTTCTGACTCTAATCACAAAGCTGTTACTTTTGCTTCATCCTAACCATGCTAAGTATTAATTTGACGTTTAATCCTCCTGGTATCCGGCACTATTGCGCTATTATTATTTTTATTGTTATTATTAGTATTATGACACAGTGCACAACTAGCACTGTAGTAGTCATATCCTTATTTATTTACCATTGCGTACATCTCAGTTGCTCTCTCTTGCCACCTTGTGCTGTGCAGTCTCTCCGTGCAATGTACCCAAAGGAGCGTCCTCTGTGTACAGAGGAGTGGCAGCGTGCCCAGACCAAGGGACAATGGTGATGCTTTTGAGGAAAGGGCCTGGCAGGAAGGCTGGCAGCACAAGGGAGGGTGCAGGCACGTGGCCTCACACCATTGCAGCCCCTTGAGTTCTGGTGACTGCCCCAAAGAGCAGAGGGCTGAGGGCACAGAGTGCCAAGAGCTGGTGGAAGAAAACCTGTGTCCCTGCTTCGCTTTTCCCTCTCTCTCCTGAACCATCATCTAAATGGTTACGAGTTGAATTCTGATTTAACATCTGTGATCATGGTTTGTGTGAAAATATCGCTCCAAACTCACTCTGGTTTTCTTCTTCCTCCACCATTCTTTGACCAGCAAAAAAAAAAAAGCCCCCCAGCAAACCTGTTAAGTTTTCAGATATGAAGCAGCCATTATTGAATGTTGAAAACCTCACCAACAGACAAGTGACAAAGCCACTGCAGTAAATTTCACAGTAGGAGCTATTTATCAGGAATGCCATTATTAACGAGTAGTTATCTGCTGTGATCAATACAGCTATTTTACAAACGCAACTTAAGAACCCCTTAATAAGGCTACATTCATAGATAAGAAATACCATGATTTGCCCTAAAATGAGAGGCTAAAAAGCTCTTTTTGATGCGATGATGCTCTGAAGAAGTCATCTGGTATTCTGTCCATCTTTAAAAGTGAAAGACGGCAGTCGTGCCAGACAGACCTTTCTTCACTGGATGCGTTCCCTACTGCTGCTCTGTAACACAAACACAGGAAAAGAGAAGAGACCAGCGGGAGCACACTGCATTTCATGCCAAGATGGGCCTCTAGTCAAGCCAAACCCTCCTGACCCCGCAGACCTTACAGCTCAGTCCAACCTCTATTGCTACACATGTTGACCTAACAGTCCTTTCTAATGGGAGCATCAATAGTCTTTCTTTCTCCAGACACATGTACAGGGAGATGAGAATCACTGTGGCCTCTACAGTGTAAGCACAGAGCACAGAGGGTGAAAAGACCTCTTAGTGACTCACCTTGCTTAATCATTCAGCACTCACTGTGAAAACCATGGCTATTTGTCACAGCCCCTTCCTTCTTTTTGCTCCAGCATCATCTCTGAAATGAGTTACAAGGTGCCTTAGTGTGGCAGGCAGTGTTGGCCCTGGGCAATGAGCAGCAGTACAGATCGGTGCCCAGGGCCCTTTTGAGAGCTGCTGGCCCACGCCTGACCCTCAGCCAGCTACTCCTCTGCAGAGTATCTCTGATGCTCCAGAAAGCTACTGAAGTATTTAATCAGTATCTGACAGTTGTGCATCCTTGCTGTTACTTACATTGTTATAACAATGAAAATTCATGCAGGAAATGTATGTGGGGATTTTCATATTTATTTTTACAGTAGAACCTGTCATTTCTACCTGAGGCTGAGAAAGAGCAGCGAAGACACACATAGGTTGGCTCACATGATTTGGACGCATTGTTACAATATTCAGGAGTCTGGTTTCCCTGCTGAGCAGCAATTCATTTACTACTTGGCAGATGTAAGATGAACCACCTGGACCATGGAAGAATTTGCTCCCTTTGTGGTCTGCAGTGAGAATACAGCAGCACCTCATTTCATACATTGTTCAGAAAATAGAGCCACTCGGATCGCAGTTCCCCTGATAGGTGACGCAGCTGCCCGAGATCCCCCCAGCAACCCTCTGGAGCTTCCAGACAGACCCCTCAGCTTCAGCCCATGCCCTCCTGCGTCTCCCCTGGTGTGCGTGAGCCTCGGCAGCCGGGAATCCACTGCTCATCAGAGCCTGATAAAACACTCTGGTAGATGGATATCTCTCTCTTCCCCCAATTAAGAAGGAAGGAAAAACAGTGCCATTTTGATTATTTCCAGTCAGATGACTTGCTATTTAGGACATAAAAGAGTTGGAATTAAGAGGAGCAGTCAAACGTTTGTGTGGGTTATTACCCACATGATGGTAGCAGAGCAGGGTTTCCCTGTACACAGCTGGTAAAGATCTAAATCTCCTGGGGTCTGCCAGTGCGACAAACTCAGGCTGGCCGTCTGCACCAGCATGAAGCGTTCTTCCTGCCAGCAGCCACGGTAAATGTGCAGTTACTGCACCGAACAAGCCAGCCGCCATGCCAGCAGCGTGACATGCAGAGTGTGTGTGTCACGACACGTGTGCGCAGCAGTGCGCAGGTCATGCCGAAGGTGCGGGTGTGCCACTAGTGCTGCAGAGCTGGGTGCTGGAGAGGAAATGAAAGGCAGCATGCAGCTTGCAAGCACCAGCTCCCTTTGTATGAATTATTATAAAGTCTTTGTTATGTGATTATACGGTAGGGTATTTCTTAACCAGAGAAGAAAAAGACCTCATTCCCAGCCCTGTCTAAATTTTAAGTGCATAGCTTTGAAAGCTTAATCATATTCTTTTCACAATGCCTTATGGTTTATATATATTTGGGTTTTTGTTGCTTTTTTGTATTCACCCATTTCACTGTCAGTTGAAGCTTAATATTATTAAAATTGCTCTGGTTTGCTCTACTTAAAATTCTCCAGTTACAGTGTTTTTTGGAAAGAAGTGCTAAGTCAATTTCTTTCTCCTATTTTTTATTTGTCTTGAATGACTCATTAGATTAGCACCTTTGAAATTGCCAGCAGGAAGTAATAAGCCTGCTATCAGGAAAAGTCTTGCAGAAGGCAGCGGCAGGAAGCTTTGCAGGTTCGGGGCCGTGCGCTGGACCTGTGGGCTGGGGGGGCTGGTCTTTCCTTAGGACGTAAATATACTCCAGAGACATACGACATAATAGTGTTCCTGAAGAGATGTTACGGGTCACAAGCAATAGTGGGTCACAGCCAGCATCCCGCAGCCTCTCTCCTGGCAGAGCAAGGCTCAAAAGCTTTTGCTCTCTTTGCGAGGCGAAGGGGGCAAATGATCACCGGAGCCCCGCCGCCTTGCCCAGGGGCTCCGCATGTTACTGGCAGGGCGTAGTGGAGGAAATTTGACCTCTGAAGGGAAGGTGGGTGAGAGAGAGCAGCAAACGCGGCGCAGGTGGCAGAGCTGCTGGGCAAATCATTGCCCTCAGCTGTGGCTGGGGCAGGGACAGCCCCAGGCCCCTATAAAAGGTGAGGGGGAAGGACTCCCCCTCCTTCCAGGCATGGACTAGGCTGAGGTGGAGGTGAGTGTGGTGGACATGGTGGTCTATGCTCTGCTGGACCTGCTCTCTGTTGCCAGTCCTCAGCTGTGGCCACAGGGATGGGGGAGCGGGGCCTCCCCACCCCCAGGGCCGCAGGCTGCGACCCCTCTGAGGGAGCCCTGCTGTGCCCCAGCAGGGTCTGCGCTGTGGCTGCGAGCTGTGCTTCGCTGGGTCTGGGGGCTCCTCCAAGGCTTTAACCCCGGCTAAAAGGGCAGGGGGGGAAAGGGCAACAGGCGCCTTATTGGCAGACAAATGCTTCCCTGTCAGGAGGCAAAACTGAGTTTGCAGAAATATGTAGTTGTACGTGTTGTGGCCTCTGGCCTTATGGAAATGTCTTTTTTCAAAGGGTGAAAATAATAATGTTCCTGTAACACCAGCTGCTACCCCCTTTCCCTGGGGTGCTTGGAACAACAACCAGCTCTGGTCTGTGGAAAACATGACAAATGTCAAAAGTCTTTGTTCATTGCCTCCCTTTCACTTCACAAAGATTGACAAATCTTGCTCGAGTGAAAAGGAAGGAGACAAATCTGTTTACTTGCACAGGCAGCTCTCGACTGCGGCACTGAAACCTGCCTGAATTCCGAGTGCCGAGTCAGAGCTGGCTGTGGAGCAGTTACGTTGTGGTAGCCCACGGACTTGGGTGGCACAGGGACAGGCGTCTGCAGCTGCCTCTTTGCTGCTCATTGCCACAGAAAAGAGCTGCTCCTAAAAGTATTTGTAAGTGAAGATAAAGAACGTTTTTTCCTTCCTTGCCTGTGAACGTGGGGCTGACTCATAATCTCACATATGAGAAAAGCAAATTTTCCCTGGTGTTGGGAAAAATTATGTTTTCTTGGATGTGCGAACCATCTCTTTGCAATATTGGAGATGGAGTAAGAAAAACAATCTTTCGGCTGAAATAACAGCAAATTTGTTCCAGCGTTCTGTTAAGGGTGATTTGCTGGTGAGCTGCTTTTCAAAACTTCGTGTCTTTACCGAGCGAGGTAAATATGCAAGGAATGCTTGCTGTGGAACGGGGGTCTGGTAAATGGCCCCTTCTCTTGCGCCGTCGGTGTTCGTTGCAGGACGAGCAGCGGCTGCGTTGCTGAATCAGCCGATGTACTGCAGACCCTTCGGGCAGCTTCGTCCGCGCTCGGGCTGAGGCAGCGCCGGTGGCGAGCCACGCAGCTGATAAACGCCGCGGTGTCTGCAGCCGGCAAAGCCCGCTCCCGTTCCGGGTGCCGGTGTCCCCTTCCGAACGCTTTGCCCTCGGGCTCATTCGCATTCCGTGAGGCTCCTGCAGCGAGCGTCCCTGAGTCACGGCTCCCGCGCCGCTCTCGCCGCTGCGGGCTCTGCGCTGCGGGGCGGCTGCCGGACCGGCCGGAACCGGCCCTGTCCGGCACGGGACAGCCCCAGGCTCCCCTCAGGGGCCCTGCCCACGCCTGGACATGGACGCCCACCGTGCTGGCACACTGCAAGCCCAGTTTCTGGGGAGTACGCGCTATTCCACAGACTCCGACTGGCTGAGGGTCTCTGCTGCAGGCAGTGCGAGCCGCTGCTGCGCTCCCCGCCTCGCAGGCGTGAGCCATAGCCTGCGTCAGCTCCGCCACTTGTCAGGCCACGTCACCACTGACTCAGTCAACTGAGCTCAATTAAAAACGGTCTTCTCCCCCATGTGCCGCCCAGCCGCTTTCTGCTGGGCCAGTCAACTAAACCGGCGCAGCGCGTGGCCCCAGTCCTCGGCGCAGACGCTGGCACGGGCCGGCACGCCGGGGCCCGCAGAGGCAGAGGCTTCGGCTGCTTCCAGAGGGCTGGAGAGCTGCGGGGGGGAGGCACGTCCCCACCTCTCACCACCACCCTGCTCAGAGCCAGCCGGTCACGGGAGGCTGGCGCAGGCCCTGCACTTACAGGCACAAGGCCACAGACACAAAAATCCGCTTCCCCCCATCTCACAACAGGATTTTAGGTACTTAGTATTCACCCTTACTGCAATCACATCCAGAGAACACGCATAAAATTTACAGGGTTAAGTGAACTTGTGTCATCAGAGGAGACAACAGGACCACGCTTCAGGACGTTAAGCAAAGGCACGGCTTTCGTCCCATGTCTTCACCCAGCCGAGGCCGAAGAGCTCCCACCCACAGCCCGTCCCAGCCAGTGCCATCCGGTAACACAAACACCCAACAGCAACATTTCGTATGCCAGAACACAAGGAAAAAACAAATCAAGCCAAGAAAACTCTTCCTTATTTTAGAGATGATACAATATTTGCCATCACTCATCACCTAAGATTAAGTTCTTGGATACAAAGATGGCTATTTGTCGTAAGAATGCATATTAAGATGGATTTAAGAAAAGCTAGTGTGTGCAGAGGTTAGTGGTTGCCTGTCAAAGCTCTGCAGCTACATCTGTAAAAGAGAAGGCAGCTGCTTTCAAGTAAGGCACGGGGAGGCTGCCGACACGAATTACCGAAGAGAACAGCTTCGAGAACACTAATCAAAAACCGCTGAGAGAGGGAGTTCAGTTTTGTTCTTGTGTGCTATTACTCATTGCTGCAGGGAGGTTTTGATGAGATTCACCACCACGCTTTCCACCTTATCACACTGCTCCTTCTGGCAAAGACCACACCAGGGAGGACAGCGAAGCATCAGGCTAAGATGAGCGATTTCCCCACAGCACAGTTTCACGTCAGGCTGCAGTGTCCCACTCAGTACATATTTACACATCTCCTCGGACATACAATTAACTGCTGAATGTGCCAAAAGGTGATCTTTTAAAGTGGTTAGTTTTCCAACTCTGGTCACGTAAGTCAACATTGTCTCCCAAATACAGGACTCCTGAATAAGCCCCATTCTTCATTTTATTTCTACTCTCTGTAGATATTTATCAAATCTGTATAAATTTACAAAACATTCATGTTCAATGCAGCATGTCAGAAGTTTGCTGTGTTAATAATGGCATTGGGTAGAGAAACAAGCGACTAAGCAGCATTTTGATTGCATCCAAACGTCGAAGCAGAAGGAGAATGAGGCCATCGCCCTATGCCAGCTGTGCCACAACCTAACTCCGTCACTACAGAAATACCTCCCACCGCTCTGTCCACTCAATGAACTCATGAAGAAAAGGACCTTGGGGTCACCACGCCGACCACGAGCCAGCAACGTGCCCCTGCCCCAAAGGCAGCTAATGGTATCCCAGCTGCACCAGGCAGCGCGTTGCCAGCAGGCTGAGTGAGCAGATCCTTCCCTGCTGCTCAGCGCCAGTGAGGCCGCATCTGGAGTGCTGTGTCCAGCGCTGGGCTCCTCAGTGCGAGAGACATGGACCTATGGGAGAAAGCCCAACAAAGAGCCACAGAGATGCTTAAGCGACACTGTCGCACAAGGACAGAGAGAGATCTGGGACTGGTCACCTGGAGAAGGGAAGGCTCAGGGGGACCTTATCCATGTGTATAAAAACACCTTATGGGAAGGGATGAAGAAGAGCGAGCCGGACTCTTCTCCACGGTGCCCTGAGAAGGGCAAGATGCAACGGGCACAAACTGAAACACGTGAAATTCCATCGGAACACACGAAATCTCTTTTTCACTGTAAGGCTGGTCAAACACCGGCACAGGCTGGCAGAGGCTGTGGAGTCTCAGCCTGCGCCGATACTCAAGCCCAGGCGGTACGCGGTCCTGCGCAACCTGCTCCGGCTGACGCTGCTTGGGCCGGGGTTGGCCTGGAGACTTCCAGGGACTCCTCCAGCCTCAGCTGTTCCGTGATTCCCTAATAAGACTGCACAGAAAGGTTCAGCGGCCTCTCACGTCAGAGAGCTCCACTCTGCACCTCAGAGTTGAGAAACATCTCACAGTACTGGTAGGAACTCTAATTTTAAGAGAAATGCACCTCTTTTCAGGGACCCTGTTCAATGGCGAAGCTGTTAACTATACGATCACTCTGTACTATCAAACTAGAGTCAGCTCCTGAAAATCCACCTCGGGCTTGGGTTTCTATTTCAAAATACAAGTTAGGGGAAACAAATTTTTAAATGAAATCTAAAACTTTTCAAACTATAAGAAAATTCTTAAAATCTGGATATGCTGGAAGTTATGCATTAGCTCTGTGCTCATTTCTATGGTAAAGTACACAAGTACAGGTAAAGATATTAAATGTTAGCAGAATAACATTTGTGTCTTCTGACAATCTATAAACAATAGTGCAACGCTTTAATACCATCACAGGCTTAGAAACCTGTTATGTTTAATTGCATTATATTATTTATTGATCTATTTCTGCATCAGCTTATTCACATTCATTTTCAATTAAAACAGAGTATTATATATTTATTCACAAAGTAATAGTTCCAGAGCAGCACTTCCTTATATCTACTTCAAAGCTCTCTACAAAGGAGCCCAAATTTGCACCCTTCTTCATGCTGTTTGGGAGAGTAAGGAACAGAAAAGGAGAGCCAAACCTCTGTCACCCACCCAGGGTCTTTCACTTTTGCTGCACAGCTGAAAGTTTAGCACTATGTTTCCTGATAGGCATTATTGAAATACCTTCTAATTCACATTCTGTTCATTAAACAGTTCAAGGACATTACTTTATTTACTTCTCAGAACAAGAACAACTTGGTTTTCTGTAGCCCAGAAAACTGTAACCCAGCAGAACTGCTGCTTCGTAGAAACGTGAACAACATCAAACCCAGGATAGTTTTATTTTAGCTAGGGTAGGGAAAAGAAAAAAAGGAAACAGAGTGGATTTTTCCTCATAATTTTGCCTCACCCCGCTCCTGAGGTATGACTGTTACATGCAGCCATGAGGGCTATACGCAGGCACACACTTGCACACTCTCTGCGGTTCTAATAAGTTGTCTAAAAATGGGAACTGAAAATTACATCTGCCACCCTGTCCCTAACTCACCCGACAATAATTTCATAGCAAAGCCCTAAGAAAACAGCAAGATTGACTGCTTCTTGGCAGTGTGTCCAAACCGAAGCTCCGGGCTGCGCGTGCACATCACTTTCCTCCCCCCAGCAGTGGAACAGTATTTATGGAGCAATACTGCCCTAGGGGGGAAAAAGAAAAACCCCAATCTGACTTTAAAGCCGGACGGAGCGGCAGTGCGCAGTCACGCAGGCTCACCGACATCACGGAACGGAGCA
>Ga0181612_129009_pt1 | contig 13799 bp, 10 predicted proteins | sample HoacroProtozoa21_FD_119630 | JGI IMG/M metagenome (GOLD analysis project Ga0181612, IMG submission 119630) | Hoatzin crop microbial communities from Cojedes, Venezuel. Combined Assembly of Gp0051906, Gp0051904, Gp0051908
CGACCCAGGCGGGCCCGGCCGCCCCCCCGCCCCGGGTGGGGGTGGTGGGCCGTTTTTTCCCCGGGGTGGTGGAGAGGGGGTGTTTTTTTTTTTTTTTTTCCCCCCCCCCCCCCCCCCCTTTATTTTTTTCCCTCTTTCTAGTCGTCCCCAGGCTTGATTTTTGAGTTTTCAGGCAAGCTTTGGTGTCAAGGGAGCATCAGGGGCTGCTGCTGGGAGCAGTTCTGCACTGAACCTTAAGCTCAGCTCCTCCCTGAAGTCCTCCCAGTTTGGGGTGTTTTCTCTTTCTTGTTAGAAAGCGTTGATTTCTTAGAGCAGGGCTTGGGGGCTGGTCTGGCTTTGTGCACCTCTGGGGTGACGCCGGAGTGTCCGAGCCAGTAAAGCAGGTTGTCCCCCGTAGGCACAAAGTGACTGTACTTGCTGGGCACTCTGCTTCCTAGAAATCTTTGGATGTGGGCTAAATTGAGATTTTGAGAGTCAGAATATTGTTTCTTTATCCATTAGTACCAAAACTCTGAAAAAAGTGGATAAAAAAAAAAATTGACAGCCAAAAAAACCTTTAATTTCCTCTAAGCGAAAATGTTTTGGTGTGGTTTGTTGGGCGGACCCAGGATGCTCCACTTTGAGTTGATTCAGCAGTGAAATAGGGTGCTTTGATGCGTAGAGGGAGCTGGGAGTCGTGATGCTGGTCGGTCACACCTCATGGTATGGCGTGTCCCGTTAGATGCCAGGAAGCCTAGTTTTGGTGAGCCACTCCACTTGGTGGAGGACAGCTCCAGGTTGTGTTACGAGAGCCAGTTTTGCCCAGATGTCCTTCTCCATGGGCGGGATAACAAGGCAGACCGGGACACGCTGCGCAGCACGATGGGGATGAGAAGTCCCTGCAGCAGGACCTCTGCTTGCAAAGAAGCGAAACGCTGCCAGTCAAATTTGATTTGTTCAGGTGGAGCAAACGTCTCTGTTTCACATTTTTCTGCACTGATAACTTGGCCAAATCAGATTTTCCTGGGGAAATTCTTTCCTGTGGAAAACTCTCCCCGTGCCCTAGCCAAAGGTGATATAAGGGCTTGTTGTGCTGCGGCTCGGCCAGGCTGAAGAAGGCATCTGCAGAGGCTCCTGCGCTGGAGCCCTATCCAACCTGCACGCCTGCAGTGCTTTCCTCAGCCTGGGGTTCTCAAAGCATCTCCCCCAAATCCAGCCGATGCGTTGTGAGGAGGCTGTGCCGCAGGGGACCACTGTGTGTGCAGCGAGGCAGGGACCGGCCAGCCCCGGGGCATGCCCTGGTGTGGCTCTGCTGCTCTCCATCCCTGCTCCATGCTGCCAAGATTTGGGGTTTTTTCCCCAAGCCAGGGGTGTGAATAAGGCTTGGAGGCAGCTGCTGCTCCAGGGCACGCCAGCAGCAGGAGCTGTGCTGGCTCCCTAGGGACTGAAGTCATACAGGGAGGGGGCACAGCAGGTGCCCACCGTGCTCTTGTGCACGCAGCTGGCTCCCCAAAAATCCCATCAGGCAGATCTTGACCCGAGCCAGCACCGGGTGGGAGGGAAGCTGAGCTCTACCCCGTGGGTGCGAGAGGGGAGGTTCCCATCTGGGGGGAGTGAAGATGCAAATCCCCCCCTCCATTACAACAGCTCCTTCTTGCTCTCAGTAACCTGTTGGTGTCGGGTATTAAGTTTCAGCATTAGTTAAATGGTTTGGAAAGCGTCCCACTGTTTCTGTATAAACCCACTGTGTAACATTTGGAAGGGAGACAGAGAAAGCACTCAGAGGCTTGGGGCTGATTTTTACGCCTGTGGGAGCCCGATGCCACCAGGCCCATCCAGCTCGACCGTCCGGGGCAGGAAGGCTTGTGCTCGCTCTGTGGGACCAGGGCTTCCTCCAAAGTCCTCGGTTGTCTCGGTCGATTGGGTTGAGGGAAGTCAGAGGGGTTGGAAGGGATCTGGAGACTTTGCCAGCTCGGGTTGGTCCTTGGCCAACTCTTCTCTTGCAGCTTAATAGTGGTTTTTCTGCCCCGTTGGTTCCCGTTAGGGACTCGGAGTGGCAGGAGTGGAAGATTTCAGGCCTTTGGGGATGTCACAGTGATGGGTTTGGTCAGCGGGATGGACAATCCTCTGACAGAGACCAAAGATCCAGCAGGGTCCCTGCTCCGCAGATCCCACCCTCCTGCCTACATCATTTCTTTTTGGAGCCATCCCACAAAATATTCTCTGGGCTTTGGGTTTTTTTAAGTGTGCCTGTTCATCTGAGTCGGGAAACATCCATGTTGTAAGAAATCGGTGACCGTCCTGTGCCAGAGGCAGAGGACAAGAGCCTGAGCTGCAGAGGGACTTGGAGCAGCTGACTCCAAGGTCAGCTAAAGGCTCGATCTGCTGTCCCGGAGTGTGTTTTGTGGCCTGCTGTGCATTATATGGGCACTTTGGATTTTAACCAGAGTAGTTCAATAGAATGGTTAAATAGTTGGGGTTTTATTCTGTGACCATACACGTGTGTCTCAGGAAGAGCAAGAGGGAAACAGGGGATTGGTTTTTTTTCTTCCTGGGCACAAACAGGAGCAATGAGGCTGTAAGAAATGCCCGCTTTTCATCCCGGGCTGCAGGGACGATGCGCCCTGTCCCAGCCAACGAAACGGAGCAGGCGATGGCTTTTCCCTGGCTCAGGGCAGATGCAGATGTTGTTGCTGTGGTCAGTGACTGATCACCGCTTCCTCCCGGAGGGACCTTTTGCCTTTCCCTTCCTTTCCCCCTGCCTGGGCTGAATGGGTTTTCGTCAGGGTATTGTTGGGATGTCGCTCAATCGGGCACCGGCCCCATCTGAAAGGCTTTTCTTTGTCCGCTGTCCTGCCGGGGCTCCGGCCAGCCTCAGCCACCCAGAGAGGAGCAGGTGCTGGCAGGGAGGTGCAGACAAAAGCAGGGTATTTCAGGAAGAATTACTAATTTGCAGCCCCCTCAGCTGGGATAAGGCTTTATGATTTCGTGCTGCTCTCCTTGCATCAACACTGGTGCACCCCACCAGCTCGGGTCGGTGGTGTTTGCTTCCTGGGGCTCATGCAGCGACATGGGACCCACCAGGCAACGTCCATCGGATTTAAGGAGTTTCCAGAGGCATCGGTCCTCCCATAGGACACATCAGGAGGATCGCTGTGCCATGGAGCTGCTCAGCCCCGGCAAGGGGGAATATCTGGGGCTGCAGGAGCTGCCTGTGAACTGGGGGAACAAAGCTGTGCCATCTGCCATGGCTTCTTTCAAGAGGCTCCTGCATATCCAGGCTAACAATACGGTTTTTCTTCAAAGGCTGAAATCTTGCTTGCACGCTCAGAGAAAGCACTTGCAAAGCTCCACATAATGGCACCATATGGTAGATCTTGCTGTAACAATCCTCTCTATTTTCTGCCAGCAGCTAGACTTTCCACCAGATGGGTAAATGACTGATGTCCTTTATATCTGCTTAACACTCCTTGTCACTCTGCGGTTTGCAATGAAACGCTCTGTGTGTGGTGGTGTGCATCGGCCCCGCGGGATGTGCACCGGGCAGGGGGGTGGAGGCACGGGGGGGATTGAACGGCTCAGTCCGGAGAGGGCAGCGGGAGCCCCGGCATGACCTAGGACCTCTTCCCAGTGGGGCAGGTCACAGCAGCATCTCTGTCCCAGCAGTACGAGGGCGATGGTTCAGCGACTCCTCAGACCGCCTGGATGTTCGGAAGAGGTGCTGGGTCTGGCATGGCTTTGCTTGCCCCTGGAGCAGAAGGTGCCACCTTTCCCTGGTCCCGCATCTCGCTCCCAGCCTGCATCCCTGCCAGCGGAGGAAAGGGCTCAGAGGAGATGCTGCCCCGGCCTCGCCTCGAGGCTTGTCCTCCCAAATACCCAATCTTTGGGAAAATTCCAGTTACTGGTCCCAATGGGGCTTCTCAGACTTGTCTTCAGCAATGCAGAAGAAATTAGAGCAGCCTCCATCTAGCCCTGCCTCCCGCCTGTGACGTGCAGCAGCCCGCTTTCAGCCCATGAAACCAGAGCAGGTAACCTTCCCCAGGTCCCTGCGTCCAGACTCCAGCAGCCAGCAGCTCTTGGAGACCTGGGGAGGTGACGCCGGGAAGCAGGTGGCTGGTGGCTGTGTGGTGTCCCCAGCTCCCGGGCTCAGGACGGGTACAGACCCTTGCTCGCTGACGTTGCACGCTGTTAGTGACTGCCTTCACTGGGATCTGCTGGAGGGGAGATGTTCACACATGGTCTCCGAAGTGCTGGGCTTTATACCTTCCCCTCCCGTGCCGTGGAAGGCTGCTCCATCCCTCCCTGATGCTTTATGAAGTAGTGGAAACTCAGGAGCCTAGGGAACAAAAATCAGTCTCTGGCAGCTTACAGGATTTATCACAGCATTTGTTTTTGCTGTACTTGAGGCAGTTAATGCATTTCATTTTCCGTCTGAACATGAGGAAGAACTTCTTCCCTCTGAGGGTGATGGAGCCCTGGCCCAGGCTGCCCAGGGAGGCTGTGGAGTCTCCTTCTCTGGAGATATTCAAGACCCGCCTGGACACGGTCCTGTGCAGCCTGCTCTGGGTGACCCTGCTTCGGCAGGAGGGTTGGACTAGATGACCCACAGAGGTCCCTTCCAACCCCTACCATTCTGTGATTCTGTGATTCTGTGATTCATCAGAGCTGCTCTTTGGAGTAGCTTATATATATATATAAGTTATATATAACTCTTATATCTGTTAGGAGATAGCATCCCCCATCACAGAGATTAATTCTGTGTCACCTTTGAAATGCTTCACGCTGGGCGATCGGTCTGTGGCTCACGATGTGGGGTGCTGGGTCAGATGCTCCACGCATTACTTTGTGCAGACCCGTGCCTTCCCGCCCTCTCGGCGTGCCGGGACGATTGCTGTTTTATATGCGACTCTAGCAGGGAGTGGAGGACAACCTCAGTGCGAGGAGGAGGAGGAGATGGTGTGGTCGGTGTGAGCGCTGTTACGTGTTAATAGCAGCGCCGGGCTGGGAACTCATTGCTAGTGATATCCATTTTTACTTAGGAACTTAAGTAATGTGCTTTTCCCCCAGTTTCTAATCCAATAAGGAGAAAGTATGAGGTTTTGGGCCTTGCAAAACAACACAGCTTTTAAGTAACAGCTGAGGGATCAGCTGCAAAGCCAAGCTTTACATTTCATGCTTGCAGGTCAGCTGTCGGTTTTGCTGCCTGGTCTTTGCAGCATTAAGGACTTCAGGATTTTGGGAACCAGTGAACGGTGGCCAAAGCCATTTTCCCCTCTACCTGCAAAGAAAAGCATGCAGTTGGTACCCAGGAAAAATACGATTGCAGTAGCCCTTGTGTCCTGGGCAAAACACCCCTTTCTGCAGAGTCTATCCGGGGTCAGAGGTGCAGCACGGGGCTCCTGACCCTGTCCCACCACTGCCTCCCAAGACCAAGCTCCCTTGAGCTTATGAATCACTTTCAAGGAAGAAAACCGAGTGATTCGATAATGTCTGCTCTTAAATTCATTCTGTGGGGAACCCTGTGGGTTCCAGGCTGCCCAGGTTCTGCTCGCTCAATGCGAACAGCGTGGGCGTGCCACGCAGTCGTCCCAGCCCGCCGCTCACAGCGCTTGTTTTTGTCACCTTGTGGCGTTACACCCTCACAGATAATCTCTTAAACATATGTTTTGATAGGTAAGCATCTGATACAGCAGTCGCACACCTACTCAGCGAGAAAATAAGGTTTTTCTGCCTACACACTTTCCAGAAACCTGAATGAAGCAATCCACCGAGGAACACTATATTTCAGCTGAAGCATTCGTGTAATTGCAATATCTGGTACAGCTACAAACTAGCGCGAGGGCTTGCCCGAAAACCACGCTGTTTCTGACCCGTAGCTTTACAAAGGAGGCATGTTATAGCACAGTGTGAACCCCAGCTGAAGGCAGAGGGCACATAAGAAACCCCTTTGTTTCCAGGAGAAGTACAGCTGAAGTGGAGAAATTATGTGGTCTACCTGCTAAATGCTTTCCACTTTGCGCTTCGTAAAAGAGGAGGCCACATCCCTGGGAGATGCCTGGGCAGCTCATTTGGTGACATCTCGGTGACCTTAACTGGGCCATTTAGGTCTTTGGCCTGCACCAGCTCCAGGTGTTTCTGGCACAGGTCACCACAGAGGGTACCAGCCTCACTGGATGGGGCATCTGCTCCAGCAATGGTCTTCTCCTTCCTGATTGCTCGGTAGTTGGGTGGTGTTGCTGGAGTTACGGGCGGGATCGAGCAGCACGTGGGTTGTGCTTCATCACGAACCTCAGCAGGAAGCGTTCCTGCTGGGAATAGCCTGTGCCTGCCTCATATCCATTGGCAGATGCAAAGGAAAGCTGTGGTATCTGATGCTGGCAGAGTCTGGGCGTTCTCTGGCGTGCGAGCATCACCGAGGCTGGCTTTTGGCAGCCGAGGCTTTCTGCAGCCCCGCAGGCAGGATCCTGCCTGAGCGCCCGGTCGTCCTAATTCCCATTAACTCCAGTGTTCAAGCCAATACTGTTATTTACGGGGATCAGCTTCCCTGCCCCAACAACACCTAACCTCTATAAGCCCATCTGATGCCTGCTTGCATTAGGCATCTTGCTGGATGTCAAACCTTGGTCAGAAATTGCCCCCTGGCAGGGTGATGCTCAGCTTTGCCCCTGATGAAGTTCTTAAAAATGACTTCAGGATGCCAGTTGTGACTAAGCCAGGGTTGTGGGGAAATGAGGACGACTTGTCCCACCCAAGCTGTGGGTATGGAAGGAGTCTATTTCCATCTTACATTGCCAACAGCATCAGGCTGTAGCTGGCTTCTGCTCCCCTCAGCCACATCTTTAGGGTTCCATGCACAGAGCGGTAAATCTTGGGAAGCTTTCAGGATCGAGTTGGCGTGGGGCTTTGCTGCCACTAATTCCCATCCAGCCCCTTTTTGAAGCCCTACCCAGGGTGTTGCCTGGGAAAACATTGGAGAGGTTTAGCACCAGATCAACCACGCACAGCTTTCCTACATGAGCATCTCGATCAGGCAGGGGACATCTGAAGCCACATTTGACCTGTTGGCTTGACTTCCAACTGCAGTAGCTCTCAGGGATGCCAGCAGCAGAGGTGATATCTAAAAACTGGTTGAAAAGGGAGCAGCTGCTTTCAGTCCGTAAATAGGTGGGAAATACACATCTGAAACCTTCTACTTATTTATTTGCCAGCTCTGTGCTTTATTATGGTAGGAGGTGCACCCACCAAAGGGCAGCCATGCCCAGCTGTGGTTGATTGGATTTAATCCATTTTGGCTATCACAGTAGTAAATAATGGGCAAATACATCTCATTTTGTCGTTTTCAGGGTTTAGGTACAATTGTGTGGAAAATGTGTGCTGGGGATCCACCTGCGGGGCTGCTAGATCTGAGCATGCTCGTCGGGATAAAATTGTGCAGATCAATAACTCAGCCTAGAAAAGTACCCTGTCTTAATTAAAATGGGAGCAAGGTTTTCCAGATGATGCCATTGAAAAAAATCACAGAAGGCCGAGCTCAATAAATAAATAAATATATGCAGTTATAGATATATATTGCAGCAAAAAAGATTGAAGAACATGAGTGGATACTTTTATTTTAAAATACACTAGTATTGGAATATGAACACCTTTAAAACCGTTAGCCTGTTAAAATAATGACTTCAATAACATTTAAGAATTACATGGTGTCTGCCTCGGTTAGGCGTTTGAACTGATGGGAACATGAACCAGCTGCAGCGCGAGTTGATTGAGGAGCTAAATCAGCTATTGATGGCCATAATCCTTCCTACAGAAGAAGAAAGGAATACATATTTTATTTACATCTGTCCAAGGCGTTCAGGTCAACAACTGAAAACTGCAGAGCAGGGTGGATTGGGGTCTTTTCCAGTCTGGGACTAAAAATTCAATGTGGGAGGAGATTGACTTGGTATAAGCACTTTGAAGTGCTTACATGTTATTTCTTGTTGCTGCTGCTCATTCCCTTGCTGTAAGCAATTTCCTTTATTCAAAAAATTCGTTACATGATAAAGGCAAAATTAATAAAACCCTTCTATCTGTTATGCCTATTCATTAAGAAACATGAATAGCCGATTTTTGTTCATGTTCTGTAATCTCAGCTGCAGGTTGTCACAGGTAAATTAAAAATATACAGTGATAATATTGGCTGGGATCGGTTTGTCTGAGGGGTTATTTCTAAGGTCTCCGGGTACTATGGCTGAAAAGATGTGTGCTAGGGAGGAGCTATTTTTATTACTAATACTGAAAATAAAAGACTTTAATTCACTGCCTTCCTATTTAAAGAAAAACTCTCTAAGATAAATCTGCATACGTTGAGAATTGTCTTCGTCTAAAGAAACATTGCAGAGAGAGGAGCTCCTGCCGCGGTGCGGGACGCGTTTCACGGCAGTTGTTGTTTGCACTGGAACGGCCACCGACTGATCAGTCTGCTGCTTCGCGAAGAAAGGAGAATAACGAGCTAAGTAAGATGGATTCGGAGGTGGAGGTTTATCGCGCGCCGGTGCGGGTCGCAGGCAGGAATGGCGGTCACAGGCAGGGCTGGTGGTCGCAGGCAGGGCTGCTGGTGGCAGGCAGGGCTGACAGTGGCAGGCAGGGCTGGTGGTCGCAGGCAGGGCTGACAGTGGCAGGCAGGGCTGGTGGTCGCAGGCAGGGATGGTGGTCACAGGCAGGGCTGGTGGTGGCAGGCAGGGCTGCCCAGCTGGCCGTGCGGGCAGCGCCTTCACGCAGCGGAAGGCAATTAGATGAGGTACGGCGGGAAAAATGCTGATTATCACTTTCCTTGACACTGCGGCGTTCTGGGATAAATCAAACTGGTGAACTTGGAGAAGAATGCCTGGAAGAGAGTGAAAAAGCGATACGACCCCTGAGAAAGGAAGCTGATGCAGACTTCAACAAGCCTTTTTTTTTTTTTTTCAATTCCCATGCTGTACCAGTTAATGCCAAATGTTGCCAAAGAGTTCCTGCTTGTTTCTTTCCGTGTTTTTTCTTTTTTTGAACAATCTTGGATCTCTCGTGCTTTATTTGAGGATGCAGGACATCTTGACTGTATGTGCTGTAGTGTCACTCACAGTACCTGAACTCTGTGCCTGCATCCACCAGGAGTAAATTCAATTGCGCTTTATGATGTTGGTCATTTATTGATCCGGTGTTGTCGTTCTCTGTGTGTGTGTGTGTGTATATATATGCACACATATGTAAGTATATATAAAACCAGAACAAGCCAGTGAATTTTAATTAATTTTTATTTCATTTATGGCAATGGATAAGATAACCTCCTTATTTTCCCTGATCTCCTCTATGTATTATGGTTACGCAATTGGTCAGCCAGAACGATGCATAAGACTTAAAAGTTTTTCATCTTTTTTCACAGAATGACAGAATGTTCGGGGTTGGAAGGGACCTCTGTGGGTTTCCTGCAACCTCTGAAGATATTTTGGGGGTGCAGACTTCTGCATAGGGAATTGTCCCTTACTTAATCTCTGCTCCCCAGCTACTTCTTGCAGAATGTTTGGTGGGATGTAGGGGAAGAACCTATGATGGTTGTGCTGGGGCGTTGCGGCCGTGGGTGGGCAGTGCCCAGGCTCGCCCAGCTCCGAGAGCCCATTCTGGAGGTCAGTTCTGAAGTCAAGAGATGTGCAGGATCCTGCTGGCTTCCTGCTGTTGCCCCCATTAAAAGCTGTGGCTCAGCCTATGGTAGAAGGTGCTCATTGAAACATCCACCATGGCATGGGTGAAGTGGCAGGGGCAGGAACTTGCACCAAGGACCACACTATGAGTCTGGAGCTGGACTTAATGCCCTTTGTGCTGGAAGGGTCAAATATTTCTTCCAGTGGCAGTGTCTCGCTTTTCTACTTGATCTGACTTTGCCTTCAGGAGATGGTTGGAGACTATGGTGGCTGCAGACCAGAGGGGTAATGGAGTCTCCCTCTTTGGAGCTATTCAAAAGCCATCTGGACATGGTCCTGGGCAATGGCTCTAGGTGGCCCTGCTTGATAGTTGGACCAGAAGACCTCCAGTGGCCTGGGCTCCTCATACTGCTCGATTGCCAGCTCGGGGAGATACAGACCATGGGAACATCTTCCCCTGAGTGTTGCAATGTGTCCTCCAAGAAAAAGGTATAAAGTCCTGGATAAAAACTTGGTTGGCCCATGGGATTGTGCTCACAGCGTGCTGAGCTGAGCCATGTATTTCTAAGGCAGTTTTAGGAGAATGGTGTGGGATCGCCTTCACTGGCACTCATACCATACTCAGAGGGAGGGGGAGGTTTGCTTGATTTGAGCGGAGAGCCATCAGCAAAACGAGCTGCACGGAAGTATTTTAGCTCCTAGAAATAGCAAATACACGCTGAGAATCAAGTCTCCTGTATGAGGGTTTTTTTAAATCATATTGAAGTGGAGATTTAATGTGGAAACATGTTTCCTGATCTAAAGGTGAATAGTTCAACTGTACGGAATAAATATTTAAGAGTAGCGTATCTCTTTCCAGTAAAAACACTCTGGGCAGAAACTTCCTTTTGGTAGCAAAATGAGGCTGTTATTTTACGTGCCTTTGACCTGATTCCAAAAAAATATTTAAAATAGCGAAGTTGGCAGATTCTGCCATGAGAGGCAGCCAGGTGGAAGGGGCAGAGCTGTGAAAGGTGAGGCTGAAGCGAGGGGTGAGGGCTGCGGGGGTGATGGACACCGACCCACCGGTTATCTTCTCCCTCCTCAACAGCCGCCAGCCTCGCATGCTGTAGCGGGAGTGCACAGCTTGCAAATGGCCTATAAAATTAATTGCCAGTTAGAATCACCTAATTATCGAGCTTGTGATTATTAATTGAAGGCACATATGGGTTTGAGGTTGTTCACGGGTTCTCTGCTACGCTACGACTCTGCTGTGCAATTGCAAAAGGCTTGGACACAGCTGCATTTGTACGGTGGTCTGTGAACCCCCAGAAAACAGCTGATATTCCTGTCCTCTCTTGATCTTTTTGAGTTTGAAGGGCAGTTTCTGAGCAGCCTGCTTGGGCCCAAGGAGTACTGAGATAGCCATCAGTGAGTGTAAGCGAAGGGCTGGAGGTGAGTGCAGGAATCCTCGTACACATAAAATGAGCAAAGACCTGACTCTTCACAGTTAAGTTGCTGTTACGACTCGACTCGGAATAACAGTCGTTAGTCACTGTTTGATTAGGAGGATTTTTGTATTCACTGGGTGCCACACAGTATTTATTTAAACACCTCTCCCAAGCACTCTGCAAGATATCATTAGGTAGGTGTTGCTGAGTGATGCAGGGCTGCGGTGACTGAACATGTTAGAGCCAGGACACAGTCAAAGGAGCTGTGTGGGGCTCAGAAGCATTTCTGCACCTTTTTTGGATGTGTTTGCACGTTGTCATGTACCAGTACCTACTATGTTCTTGTGCTTTATCCCTTCTTGCTCCCGCTTAGGCGTCAGCTCAGTTTAGATTTTTTTTTCTTGGTTTATAAATCTTTGCATTTGCACAAGTTGGGTTTTTAGGGTATGGGTGTTTTGAAAGTTTCAATAAATATTTTTCTAAGAACCTAAGTACAGATGTGTGTGGCTGGCGCTTTCATGCCTGGGTCCCAGATTCACGTGGCAGGGAAGCAGGGTCGCAGTGGAAGCACTTTCCTGCACTCGCTCAAACCCTCCCGGCAGAGGTAAATATTTACCATCAGGAGACCCTCGTCCTCTCCCACATGCCCAAATGCCCTTTGCCGACGCGCTGAATTTCAGCCACGTGCCTGTGTCAGGTGTCCTGTCGGCTGCCTTCAGACCTGCTGAATTGGGGCTGAAGAAGGAGCTTGGGTGTCTGACCGGCTCGCAGCCTGAGTGACAACGGTGAAGGACATTGAGTGCAATTTCTGTTTTGAGTCACGGAAGGGTGGCGAGACTTGCCCAAGGCTGGGAAGGAGATCGGTTGCTGGCTATGAATCACTGATCTCCCAAACTGTAAGGACTTGGGGAGGTTTCAAAGCAGCGCTTGTTGGAGGAATCCCTAAGCCAGGTTCTCCCCCCTGGGTGGAGGAGGAGGAGGGGTGTCTCAGACAGGGCTCAGGCTTTCTCAGTCCTCACTTTTTGCGAAGTCTCTGTTGTGGCAGCACGTTTATTTCTGTTGTAAGGGTGTCTTGCAAGTCTGCTTCCAGGGTTCCACCAACGTCAGCTCTGTGCAGCACGGTGGTTTGAAGAGTCAGTCGATATGGCGGGGTAGGGGGAGGAAGTCAAGGCAGAGGCAAAGCTTCTCCATGCATATGTCACTCCGTGACACCTTTCCTTTTGAGGAGTAATTTCATCGAGAAGTGAAACCAATACCCCAAGTGGAGGTATAAGCCTTTCCGAGATGTTCAGGACTGCCAGCAGCCCTCCATCGCTGTGTGTTGTGCTGGAGGAACCTTGGGTTTGGGTTACAAGACAGCTGAAGGCTCCTTTCCTTGGCTACTGGGTGCAATATGAGCTTGAATTAGATCAGCTGAATTTCTTGGTGACCTGTGGGCTTGCTGATGCAGGGACCCATCTTTCCCCATAGGCATCTTGCTCAGCCTTCACCAAATGGCGGTTTTACCTTTGATTGGGGTACCAGGGGCTACCAGCTTTAGTTGATAACGGTTATTATTCGAGCAGGGAAACTTTAATCGGTCTCTATGTGATTTCTTTCCTTTTTTTTTTTTGCCTTTTTTAGTTGATGGAATTAAGTATGTAACTTTTAATGGGGATCATCTTAATTAAATCCACTGACTGGGTGGGATGAGTTGGCTGGAGGCCATGGCAGGGCTCTCGTGCAACCTTCTGCAGCATCTCCAGTGCTCCCACTGCTGCACCAACACCCCTCCAGCACAAGGGCTGTCATCAGTGGTGGTGATTTTAAGAGAGATCCATGGTTGTAAGATCAATGTTGGCTTTAGCAATGAGCCTCACAGCCCTGCCTGAATGTTTTATTTAGTTAGTTCTCTGATAAAAGCTTTGACCTACATCTAGCGCCAGGAAACGACAGGGCTTTGATAATACTCGGGCATCCCTGCGGAGGGCACGCTGCTAACCGAGCCTCCAAGTTGAAAATGGATGTGTCTTTTAAAATCAGATCAGATAAACCAATAAAGATCTCAGTCAGTAAGCAGCTTTATCTCTGCCAGACAATTCATAGTCCAGTTTTGATGGAGAGGATGTACCTCTTTATGAACCGTAGATACTAGCAAAAGCACTTTCTGCTTTCAGTTATAGGAAAACAAACCAAAAGCCAAAAAATCCACCCCAGTTTTCAATGATATGATGGTGTTGACGATGGAATGGGCTTGACCGCTTGGGGTGATCAGTGGTGAAGCAGTCATCTGGGGCGTTAAAGAGGAAAGGTCCTATCTGAGTTGTTTGTATGCATCTTAGACGAGGTGTGTCACCTGGAGCTCTCAACCCTCTGTGCGAGCAGCTGTAACGGCTTCATAGGTGTCCTTTCTAAAACGCTTGCCACCTTTAAGAGCACTGAAGGCAATGTCCGGGAGGAACGAGGCGGGGAGGTTTGCAGCGCTGTCCTCCCGGCAGCCGGCTGCAGCCTGGGAGTCGGGGGGCGGTCAGGAGCAGGAGGATGGGAACTAGAATCATTGCTCTGACAACTCGATAGTCACGGGGCGATGCTCCGGGAGCACTGCTGCGCTGTGGTGTGGCCCCATGTTGATTTACACCATTTGTCTGGGGGGTTGCGCCATGCCATCACCCGTTTGTGTACTCATATTGCGTGTTTTGTGGGTTTTTTCCCCGTTTCCAGGATGAACTCGACCTCACGGACAAGCACAGAG
>Ga0181612_121111_pt1 | contig 13798 bp, 7 predicted proteins | sample HoacroProtozoa21_FD_119630 | JGI IMG/M metagenome (GOLD analysis project Ga0181612, IMG submission 119630) | Hoatzin crop microbial communities from Cojedes, Venezuel. Combined Assembly of Gp0051906, Gp0051904, Gp0051908
AAAAGTTTTCCTCAAATGCAGGGAGTTTTAAAACAAGACTCTTTCACAGGACTATTAGAAACAAAGCAGGAACAAGTTGGAAACAGCAAGTGAAATTGCCCTGTCTTTTATTTTCACTGAGCAAAACTGCAGAAAGTAAACAAAAAAGCACAGTGAGAGAATGCAAAGGTTAGCTCAAAATGCTTTTAGCTTTAAATTATCAGCAGCACATTGGCCAGAAGTTTTAACTCCGTGTGTGTCTCTCTGATAAAGGGAAGCTTATTTTAATTCATTTTTGTTGGAGTGGTCCAAAGTTCTGCCTCTATTTGCACCATTGCTGTGTGGGTTATTCTGGCGTTTCGTTCAGCGTATGCTTGCCTTTCTGACACACCAGGGCAGTCAGAGCAATGCGCAACTCAGTAGCATTGAAAGAGAAGAAAACCACTCCAGAAATACACAGCAGGGATGAGTAAGCAAGCCTTGCTGGTTGTTGATCTGCGATGTACTCAGCAATTCCAGCAGAGGAAATATTTATCTTAGAAGGGCGCGTAGCTTCCGCTGGGTTTTCACTCCAGCACTAAAACCCGGTGCTGAAAGCTTTAATGATCAGATGGTTTTCTTTCCCCTTCGAGTCACAGCAGTGACTTTTGCTGTGTGCTTTACCTGCTTAAGCAAACAGCGAGTGCTGTTTGGTGTGTTTCAGGGGCCGAGCAGGAAATTTCTCTCAACGTGCAGTGACAGCGCAAAATGTTTGCCTCCCTTGCAAGTTAGCAACACGGACAAATAGCTGAGCACATTGGCTAGGTCACAGGTAGGCGACCTCCCCTCCTCCAATAAAATCTGCCTTCCTAGGCTGGGTCGCTGGAATCCTGACACTGCTGTTAGGCCAAGAGCAGAGATCCTCATGCCTGTGGTATTTGCTCAGAGGGCATGACCACTTTGGGCAAGTCTTTCATGTGAGTCAGCTTTAGCTGATCCATGGGAAAATTCCTGTGTGTTGTCAGGCAGGGTTTGCTCACAGTTTCAAAGGATAATCCGACTGAAAGGAAAATGCATCTAAATTTTAGCATATTTCGGTCAGCTCTTCAGTTAAACCTGGTGCAAAGCAAAGGATGCTCAGTTTTCTTCTCGGGTCGGTTTTAACAAGGAGAGCCTTCAAGAAGGAACCCGCGCTTTCTGAAATACACCACCCTCTTGCTGGATTCTGCATCATCCCTGACCACACTAAATGTCATATGTGCAAGTACCATTGAAATAGATTCAGAAGAAAAGTATGAGTTCTGACTATGATGCCTGGAGAAAGTAAATTAAAGGGCTAATCTTGCAAGGATTTATTCATTTGACTACCCTGTGTCCTGTCAGGTTCTTTAGTCACCAAAGAAGAGGCAGCAGCATCGAGGCAAAATCAGGGCCAAGTACCTTCCACTCACCTTCCATGTTCCTGTGTGAGGAGCATGCAGAAGTTCTACTCCCCCATCACTGTGGAAGAGCTGTTCATTCAGGACTGGCCAAGGGCGCTGGAAATCCTGTTGTTTTGTTAATTGTGTCATTTTATTGGCCTAGTCAACGGCTGTGACAGTCAGGTCTCCATCAGTTGAATTCACTGCTGATATATGTGAGGCTAAGGACTACGTGCAGTGTGAGTAAGAACAGCAGAATGCAGGCTCACCTTCTTCTTAAAGAGCCTGTGGTAATAGCTGGCTTGTGCGTGCTCGGGGTGCTAGACACTACTGCCATGTAAGCAAATGATGGTCACTGTACAATGGTGAACATGTACCGGGTGTTCAGAAGCATTCTGCACTGTATCTGCAACCTGGCTGAATTCTATTCTAGTGCAGTTATTGCACCCCTGAACAAAGCCCCATTCATTTTCTGTGACGCCTCACCTAAAGACGAGGTCAGGGACTGGAAGAGTTTCAGATGTGAGTCAGCAGAGAAATCCTACACTTCTGACACGAAGAAGTTGAGGACACCTGCAGGGCATGGAGAGCTTGCAAACTGGGTGCATGGGCATAGTATTTTAGTACTAGACTCTTGAGTGGTATGAATTTTTATATCCCGTTGACTTCGGTGGGTGAAGTTGCACTATTCTACACCAGCTGAGAAGGGAAATTTAATGTATCATAATCACTCAGTCATCAGTCATGTCAAGAAATAAGTTGCTAATCACACTTTTTTTTTTTCCAGTGTGAGCTGCCAGTACTTTTTTTATGAAGATAACCTTCAAAATGCCTTCAAACTCACTACAGCTGAAAGTCTGTCAAGGTGAGCTTTCTCACAGCAATCAGTCACAGCTCCTCTTACCTGTTCTCACAGCAGGCTCTGAAACTTCAGAAGGTCAAAAGCACAAGATCCTGGATCACAGTCAAGCCCCCGCATCCACATGAAGTGAAGGTGGTTCACAGATCTGAGTGCTGATCTGAAGATGCATTGCTCTGTTAATGGACCTCAGCGACAACATTGGACAAGTCACTTCAGGCTGAGTTACGTGGAAGAAGTTAGCACAGCTCACCAAATTGCTGGACATCCACTGAGCTCTAAGGAAAAGCACGCTCTTACAAACCTCCTCCACAGGAACTTCAACATTTGACCCCATGCTTGCAGGGAGCTTTTCCTGATGTGGTAAGTCACATGTGAGGTGAACTTGTGGGAAGATTTCTGATGGCCTGCAAATTCAGAGAGTGGAAATCCCACTAGATGTCCCTCTGCCCCTTTATGCACTTGCATAGCTGTAACATTATGAATGGTTGCAGCTGTGTTCAGGCACTGGACCTGTAAAATGGGATCAGTAGGTACTTCCCTGCTACATGAAGCTTAAGGAAAGAGCAATACATAAACAGCTATGAGATGCTTGGATACTGCAGAAATGGCAATTCATAAACAGCTCCTGTACATGCCTGGTGTCTGATGGCTACTCTTGCAAATAATTACAAATTACTAGATTCTGCCACGCTTGCTTCTCATAGGAGTCTCCCTGGAGTTTCTCTTGTCGGACACCACAACAGTACTATTTGCAAAGAAGGAGGAACAGCCTTTGGTCCTCTGGTGCTGTAGAGGATGTCCTGAGGGACATTGGAACACTCTGAGTGATGAAATACAGTATTTGGTATCCAGCCCTTCTGGGGATACATGCTGACTATAAAGACTTCAGTGTCTTGCTAACATTTTCACTGTTTAACAAAGGTTTTATGAAAATCTATTTCAACTTCTAGGCTGTTTATGAAGAATTTCTCGTGGCTACTATTTGCATACTTGCTGTTCCCACAGGCGTTTGCAAAGACTTTGTGTGTGTGTGTGTTACTTGCTACAGCATGAAGAACATGAAAAGTAAATACAATGAGAAATTCAGTGCATAATGTTCTTCAACACAAGGCACTGGAAAATCATGTGGAGGTAGTGTGCCATATGTATAGAGGTTTCCAGAGTTGCTCTCTATAAACTCTGTCGAAAGTCTTGGTCTTACAAAGGCTCCTATGCAATCAGTCTAAAGTCCCACATGCTCAGACTGTTCTAGTTGCATGAGGGTCCTCTGAGGTCCACTGGGCTATCGTTTTGGTACCATGGCCCATCCACTCAAACTTTGGAAGATGGCTGAGTCAGTCCCAAAGTGTGTAGGCATCTAAACCCCATTCAAAATCATTGACAATTAGACACTTAACCACACTAAAGAGTTGGGTTTTTGGGTAGTGCATCAGGTGGAAGATGGCACAACATTCACATTCACAGACACAAACAGTAAATAACAAACCGACAGCTGACTTTGTTATTATCCTGGAATCGGGATCAAAGTGGTCACTTGCACAACAAATGCGAACCAGCAGGGGCAAAACCCCTAAGCAAACAAATGATTGCTGAATCAGATACAGCTGTAGAACCTGCATTAGATTCTCATGCACAAGAGTCGTGGGGCAGTCTTGTGTGAGAATCAGACTCAAATTTCTTTTTCACAGCATTTTTCTGAGATGCGGTTAGAGTAGGAAGGCTCTCTAGAAACTATCAAGAAGTCCTACCATCATAAATAAAAAAGTGAAAAATGAAGTTGCTAAGCCAGAGAACATTTGCCTTGTATCTCAGAAACTAAGCTCAGTTTTTCTCAGATAGCATTCCACACACAAACCATCTCTGCAGGGATCACCACTTACTTCAAGACCCCAATGCTCCAATGCTGATCTATACAGCTTTGAACTCTTAGTCTTCCACTGCTTATGTCCTGCTTTGGCAGACATCCTTGACCATCTTATGGCCAGCTCTCTGAATTTCCTCCAGCAGTCCCCCAAACCCTGTTTTGTAGCTGAGGGGAGCGGATTACATAAAACTTTCCTCTCTCCACCACTGGAATCCAGCACCCAACTAATTGGCATCTTTGGCTCCTCTGGAAATGGATGTAGACATCCTCTAAAGACTGAGGAACTAGAGGACTGGATGATAGATTATTAAATACCTAATCATCTAACTGTCTTGCATTCTAAACAAGTTGGTTGTTTTATGGGAAGATGACATGTGGTCATACAACTGTAAGCTGCATTGTAATGTATATTCACAGAGCTGGGGTGAGGAAGGACCAGAAATAGACTGGGGACTGTAGCCTTGATTCTAGTGTTTCCCATCTTTTGAATATGAGCCACTGTTTAGACAAGGTGTTTTCTGTAATAGCTATTATTTGCTTACTTAATTCCTTATTGAAGGGACCCATCTCTTTTTGGTGATTTTAGGTCACCTATCACACTTCTGATGACTGTGGAAAATTACTTGGAAGTGACCTGAGTGTCGTTATGAAAACACAATGGCTTGCCTACAAATGCTGCATCCATATTAGATGTACTATTCATCTGTTTCATCTTTGATACGTGTAATAATTACTGTGCAATTTTTTCAGGCTTACAAACTAATAGTAGCACTTTCACCAGTCAGTAAGTCAGGTAACCCAACCCACCCTCACAAGCATATTAAGTGTAATTAAAGCTAAAGGATGTTTACAGATATGTGCTTGCTAGTATTTCTGATACCAGAGCTAAGAATGATTTGCATATGAGATAGGATCCAGTGCTCAAGTTTGGGCCTGCAGAGCACATGACTTTTGCCTTTAGTTTTGAAAGCAGGGATTGCTTTCTGGGGTACTGGGATTACTTTCACAGAGACTGGCGGGGGAGTCTTGAAAGTAAAAAAGCCACTTGTCTGCCAATGCACAGCTTCTTTTTGAGACCCTGCACTACACTGCTGTCCAAAGGCCTCGCTGAAAGGCAAAGCTCTGGGCTCCCAGACCCACCAGTGAAAAGGAGACCTGGGAGGCAGTGCAGGTAGCCGGCAAGGCAGGGAGCCGGATGGCAGGGAAAAAGGCACCATCCCAGCACCTCTGAAGGAGGCAGAGGGGAAAGAAGCAATGGGATCGGGAATCTCTGTTGTGGCGACCTGCTGCGGAAGCGCTCTAGCTAGAGTCCTGAGCTCGCCACTCAGTTTTTGGCATAGCCTTCTCTTTCTCAAAAACTCTGCAGTACAGCTGTATCAAGTCGTTGAAGTACCTGCTTACAGACCGCAGTGCCTTCTGCAAGGTACCCAACCTCGCAAAGGCATGTCTGCAGTAGTTGAAAACAGTGGCCGATTCACCCGAGTAGCAGGATACAGAGCAGAGGACTACCCCAGCAAGTTTCTGGCAGTAAAAAAAGATCTTCCTGAAAGTCTGGAGCATTTTTCTTTCCCCCTTGCTTTTCACTTAGATCACAGCTTGGGCTTTTCTAGCAATGGCTGGGAGCCAAATTCCCTAAAACTGCTAGGAAGGCAGTTCTCATACTATTTACAGCATAACCGGAAGCCAGAATTAGCAGATATCTCATGAATAAGCTCATTCTCATGAGATTTCTCGTCCAGCTTTGCACATTGGAGGAGATAGAAGTGTTATGGCAGGACCATGTTAAGCTCCGTACAAATATTACATGCCCGGACCAGTGTATTGCTTTAAACTGAAATATTTTAATAAAAGGTGTGCCAGCACCCAAGAAATAGAAGTGAGGGAGTTCCCTAGCAAATAGGTTATCTCATGTTCTGGTGGGGAGAGCCTTTCAAAGCCATTTGGCTACGCACTATGCACAGATGGGGCCAGGAAATAAGATGTTTACTGACTGCTTTTGGTGAGGCAGTCCTTTTCCAGGAGACAGGAGATGTGGTTTTGATTTCTCTCACTTTTTCCCAAACAGACCTCTTCCTTTCTCTATGTGGTATACGAATATTTGATTGCTTGGCTATGAGGAATAAAGGAGACACATCCCAGAAAGGTCAGTCCAGTGGCCTTCTCCTGCATGCCAACTTTCCTGAGGATCCCTCTGGTTTGAACTCAGAGATGAGACAAGTTGGGGTAAGAAGCCTACCCCAGAAAGGACAACAGGCATGCTGACAGCTTCAGGATGTGGGGGCTTGCTGCATGACCCCCACTACAAAAACTTCACTGCCAAGAGAACTTCAGCCAAGCAATGCACCTGGAGAGCTAAGATGCAGTAAGAATGAGTATTTCAGAGTGTCAGGGTGCCCAGCGTTGGACTTGAGGACCAAATAAACACTTGTGGTTTTTTTTGGACCAATGTGTGCTTCCTTTTGTCATTTTCTGGATATGCAGATCGGTGTCTGCATTTTGTCCCAATTTATTTTCAGGCAGCAAAAGTGAATAACACACAATGATTCTAGGTGAACTCCCAATCTAAATTATCACTTTCCTTAATCTGAAAACACGAGAAAACTTAAAGTCATAAGAGCTTCCTATTGCTAAATAGATACTTATTTGATGATTCACTGACACTTAAATTCTTATGTCAAATTTAAAGCAGATTGAAATGATGAGTTATGAACTGAAATGGTATCAAAAAGTCAAGAGACACAGAGAACTTCATGGGCCTTCCTCAGAGGCAGCAGCAGGCCTTCCATTTATTTAGTGTCTTTAGTACTAACTTTTAAATTATGTTCACAAAGAGAGCTTTTTTGTTACTATTTTTGTTAGAAAGGAAGATCTGCTCCTATGCATACTAGAGACAAGGGCAAAATTATTCTTTTTTTTTTTTAATGTATGTTTAAGAGCAGGATCAAACCTCTATTTATATATACACCAATTAAAAAGTTCCATCCTTCCAGCTGAGAAAATACTGTCAGACCAAATTTGTTACGTACTGTACATTTTATTTTTGGAGCAGGGAGCTAGCAGTAAGTTGAGAGGTTTTTTTCCCAGCAGAAAAGATATAGCAAATGTTTTTAGACATTCCTGGAATTAGATCAAGTTTTGAACTGGAAAGAAAATAAAGTGGCTCACATCACGAAAAAAAAAGAAAGAAGAAAAAAATGAAATTCAAAATCTGTGCAATTATACTAGGCACACTAGTATTAACAGCAATTATTGTCACTGTTATTTATTGACTGATACCTATCTCAATTGGTATTGTTGAGGTAAGACTGATACACATCTAGCTGAGAGAGAGATCTCTTTGTTTTCAGGAAAAATGTGGCAAGTTTTCTGCAAATTCTCATTCATTCTTTCCAGCAGATTAGTTTCAATTCTGCATCTCCCTCATGCCTGGTCTTCATAGTAATTAGTACAGTGAATATTTTATGGAAAAGGTTTTCTGTTTCAGGGTAAAATCTAAGCAAATGCTGCAGAATAGTTCCATGAACCAGCTGGAATGCACATTTGTGATTTGCTTTAGAAACCTAACTGCAGAATTTACATTCCTCAGGGAATGGGAACATTAGCTCTGATGACTTTTTTTCCAGTAAACCAGCTTGAAGTTCAAATATTTGCAGCAAAACGTTTCTGTTGACCATTGGAGTATGTGTACGGATCACAACACTGATATAAATAAATTTTAAAGAAGTGAATGAGACAGTTTCTAGAGCTAGTCAGGAAACAAGGATTCCGTTCCACACCTAAGACATAATCGAGACCATTGAGAAAAGCACTTTACACACCAGTGAAACAGCATTTCCCAGCCAGAATTACATTGGTCTGAAAGCAAAATCCAGTCTCACAGATGTGGTCTGTCTCTGCATTCTCACTGTGAAGGAGATGAAGTTACTCCACCGCTAGGACTTTAAGAGGTTAGCAAAAAGAAGGCAGTACATCTAAGAATGTCTTTATTATGAAAAATTATAAATCTTGGCTAGTTTTTATTATTCCCAAAGCAAATGCAGGCCATCCTTTCTTTTTAATGCAAGAAACTTTGTTTTATTCAAAAACTTCTAACAAAATTGCATATTTGGGATTCTAAACTTCTATAAAAAGTCACCATTTCCCAGACTGAGACAGGAAAATATCCTCCTCAAAAAAAGACAGCTTTGGAAAGCTGAAAACATCTGAAATCAACACGTTTTAACAGATCACGGCAATTCTTAATGACATCAGACCCAAAAGATGCTTGCTACACTCAGGATGAAGAAATAATCCCATCTCAGTTCAGTATACCAGATGTATTTTCTTTTTTTTAAAATCTCCACAGCTTGCTTGCTTTGGCAACCTCAGAAGGGCTTCATAGTAGTATACTTATCCTGGCCTTGCTATTTTTTTCCAAAATCTTCAGTTTCTTTTGCAGAAAACATGAGCTGCGGGTGTGGGGAGGAGGAAGAGGAACAGGTCCACTTGGGTTCTGTCCATGTCACTTGGTCTCTGAAGTTCTAGTCAGTTTTTGGTATTGTCGTGTTTTGTCAGTGCCAGACACCTCAGTTTACTGATTTTATTAAAGCTAACCTAACTGAGTGGTCTGTAAATGAGCAAATACCCTTGTGTCAGATCAGTGGGACAGAGTAAAAAGAAACAAAATGCTCAAAAAACTTGCTCATTAACTTCTCTCAAAGTCTAGCACTCGTCTGAGCGGGAGCTCGACTCTGCTGCTTTGCAATAGGAGGGAGAAGAATTTATTGTTTGTGATCTGATATCTCGTAAACACCGCTCGAAAGGAGGCAGAGGAAAAGCTGCTTAAATATCCCGGCCTGCTAATGTGCTGATCCTGCACCGAGTTGTGCTCTCCCCCTGCCATCTGCTCCGTGAGGATTCGGAGCGCTGGAAAAGTTCTGCGTTTCAGCCTGCCAGATCGAAGGACACTTTTATCTGGGAGAAACGTGCCCTCAGGGGGAAATGCTAAGAGATAAACCTTCTGCTAAGACTGTGCTTGCTCACGCACTGGCACCGCGGACAACATGCAGGAGTGCTGAAGAGAAGTGGGATTAGAGCAAAACTGCTGACAGGTGTTTGAAGGAGGTGTATGCAAGACTGTTGGTCACGAGGCACGTTGCCTAAATGTGCGTCTGTTCCAGGTGCATGCCATGATCGGTCTCCACAGGGGCTAGGGGCGAGCCAAAGGGAAGCAGATCACAGAGTTCGCGTTTGATATCCGCAGATTTGGTTGCACAGCCACACTTGAGCATGACCTTAGGCTACCGTATGGGTGGGCATCTCTGTGAAGTAGATTCATCTTCACGGCCTGGGTGAGCAAACAGAGCACCGGGAGAGGATGCCGGTGCAGGAAGCCAAAGGCTTGGTCAGCCGAGACTATCTACGGGGGTGGCTGCTTTCGTCATGCAGCTTCACCCTGAGAGGACACATTTTGGGCAAGAACAGCTATTGCTAGAGCTGTAGCAAAGCTGGTCCAGAGCTAGAGCAGGTTCCTTGCATCTGTCCTACCATTTCCAATGCTTGCTAAGCCCCAGTGCACACCCCTGGGGTTCGGCTGCCTGTGCCCAAGGCCAGCTCAGCTGTGGTGCAGTTGTGTGACCTTGAATCTGGCTGCTGGGAAAGAGATATGTGGGGGAGAGCTGGGAGAAGCCTCACTGGGAGACTCTCCTCTTCCCTTGGGAGCCGCCTTTAAACTCAGGCCCTCATTCTTGGTCCTTGCGTGAGCTACATAGCAGCTGTGCCTGTGCCTGGCCAAGCACCTCATGGACCTTGACTCCACACTTGAGTCTTGCCATCATTGTCTGGTCATCATTGATCTGCTGGCTTCTCTTGCTCACCTGCATTCAGGTCCTGTGACTCTCCGTGTTCAGGTGCTGCAGGACTTCACCCTGGTCTGTGACACACCACCCTGCCTGCCTTGTGGTCACCATCAGCTCCCAGATCACCTTCCAGTGGGGAGCAATCCTCTCCTGGTACTCCCTGACATGCGTAATCTTTCTGCTGTAGCCACCTGCTTCATCACACCAGCTGATGGTGGGGACTCAGGACAGAGAATAGCTAAACCAGGTTCATTTTTCACTGGTTTAAATCCACTGGATTTAAGGACCTGTTGCTGATGCTGTACATTAAAGGTGGGAAAGGCTTGCTCATCTGTTTTCACTATCAGCATTGTTCCGTGCGGTGTATTCTCTAGAGATCGGTCCTGCTCATCTTCATGTGACTGAGGGACTGGAAATTTTGCCATGTCCTGGGAAGGCTATAGTACAGCCTGAAAAAATCTTAGCCTTAGGAAATACTGAGAAATAAAGCATCTTCTGGGGGAAAAAAAGAAATAATGTAATAAGAAGCCTGTGAATTGAGCTGCTGACCCAGTAAGAGTTTCTGTGTTAAGCTGGACAACGTTTGTTAATCCTGTGGCCCGTCACAGGTCACCACTGGTGACCTGTAAGCCAGCAAAGCATGGCCACAAAAATCCTAGAGAAACGAAACATCATACTCCAGGGACCAGAAGAAGAACCCAGCTCTCCCATTGCCAAACATGCAAGGACGACCGAAAGCCATAGCAACAATCATATCTGAGTAGACATGTCTGTGCTTTCCCATCACTTTGAAGGCTCCACAAGGGCTCCTAAGCGGCTTGGGGACCTCCACCAATCTACCTGTTGCCTTGTGTTTCATGAAATTGTGGTAAAGGTGTATTTCAGGCAAGATTTCATGGATGTTCATAAAGACGGTTTGCTGTTTAGCGAGAATGACCTTCATGCAGTTCATGAAGACCTGATCCTCCATTAATTTTTCTGTGGTTTGATATGTAAAAAAGGTGCCCATAGCAAACAAATTAAAGTCCCGTGTAACCACTTGCTTTCTTGTTTCAATGACCAACCCAACCTGACACGGCTGTCCTCTAATATCCCTCCCCTTTTAAGGCTATGCACTTATCTCCTACCAGCACAGTATTTATTAACCATTATTGTCGAAAGAAGGAGAGAGAAAAGAGCTTTCTTTCAAAGGCAATGCAGTGCCTGCCCAGAAGCCCCTCGCCCAGCCCTAGTTCAAGCATTGAAGGGTATGTTTCTTTAAGGCTGGTTATGTGTTCATGTAACAGGGCAAGTGCATACGTGAAACAAGCTTTTGCTGAAGCTTTAAGTCTGCGGGGGAATTTTCTAATGATCTTTTTTAGTTAATAGGCACAAGTTGTTAGCCTGAGCTGGGAAAGCCTTTTTTTGTGTGTGCCAATTCCACCCCCTCTTTTTTTTTTTTTTTTGTCATGGATTTAGTTCCCACAGCTAATGCACCTAATAATGAGACTGGGCAAGCGAATGCCAGCGTAATGATATGGAGCTTGTTTGGCCCTGACAAAGAACACAGAGAGCGGCTGGATGGCCTAAACGACAGGCCAAGGGCTCTATTCATCCCAAATGATCTCTTGCCTTGCATGCCACCGAATCCCATAGAAGGAAGGCTGCACAGCCAGGCTGCACCTCCGGATGGGAGAGGTGTCCAGCAGGGACTCGGCTGTGCCCCACAATGCCCCCTGAGCCCCTGTCATGGGGCTTTTCACTAAATGGGGGGTGGAAACAGAGAAACAATCAAGGGTTAAGCCCTTGACTGAATATTTTAGTCACTGTTTCCTAACACACATACACGCCGACCAGTTACAGAGAGGGAAAACATCCTTTAAAACTTACCAGACAGGTTACAAGGACCTTGCCCAGCCCCAGCTCCCCCAGCTTCAGCGACAAGCGGGGGGTGGTGTTCTGTCTTTTTAACCAGCATTTTCCCTTCAGTGATTTTTCTCTCCCCTTCCTCTCCTTTTTCATGCTGAGTTAATAAACACCTAGCAACTTACTCCAAAGTGTCTGTGTGCAAACAGCTCCCACTGAGCCAGTGAAAACTACTCCTGCAAGAATTCGATTAGAGCTTTTTCCACCTCGGCCTCCTAGAGCACTCCACAAAGGAAGGTGGCGTTCCGGCGTACGGTCCATTTCATGGATCAGGCCACCCCCAAATCCCTTCCCACAGGTCATGTCCCATCAGTTCAGTCATGAATGGGACATGAACCAAGCCTTCTGACTCCCAGCTGTCCTCTGTTTCTATGGCTTGACTTCAGTTTTACGGTGATCACAGCCCACGAAATTCTCCTCAACTCAAGGAGGGACGGGCGTGCGAGAAGAGAAGGGTAAAATCATTGCGCATGAGAGACCTTGGGCTGGAGTAGAACTGGCAACAGACACAAGCTTATTAGTGTCTTAGAAGACCTTGTTAGGGCTCCTTTTCTTTAACAGGGATCAAAACAGAGGAAGTTCTTACGGGTTAAGCCTTGAAGTGATAATCAGTAACATTTTGTAATACAGAAAAATTTTTCTAAATGGTACATTTTCCCATAGATAACATTTTTTCAGAAAAAAAATTCTTTTTCCAGAAAAATTGCCTGATATTTTAAGAAAAAAGAAGGAAAAAAACAACATTTTTTTCATGGTCTGTAGATCTTCTTTCAAGAAGGAGAATTAACAGAAAAGAGTCCATCTAATGCTTCTCATTTTTGTTCTTTCAACATTTTTCATAGAAGCAAACAACACTTTTTTTAAGTAGCTCTATAGATAAGAAATTTGAGGGAAACCATTTACTTTAATGTATTTTACTGCTTACAGAAAATCTGCTAGCAAATTGTCATATTCTCTATACTGTACAAAAATATTCAGCACTGAGGAGATTTTTGAATAATTTTCATACTGTTGCATTGTTTTAAACAGATTTCTATCTTTGCTGGAGGATGTAAGTCGCTTTGGTGTAAGTGCTGAGCCGAGGCTATGGCATATGTTTCTTGTCTCCAGCTGGCTGACCGTGTTTCCCCTATGAACTTCAGTGTTCATATGTGGAAATACTGACCTATCCAAGGTTGAAATCCGTATAAACTGGTTGTTTGCGATAAATATACTGTATGAATGCTCACAGAAAGCTGAAAGGAGTGGAATATTCGTATGGCTGAGGCAAATTCATGTATAGATTTTAATGAGTGCTTACGGAGAAATGCTTTCAGAACTAGTCTGATATGAAAGTATCTGGAGAGATGCTTCTATGTACAATGAGCGCTTGACACATTGGCAGGACTGCCATAAAATTGCCTTGCACGTTATCTACCGTTTTGTTATCAGGCACAGGATAAATGCCATTACACAGACACATCAGGTTCATTGCTTCTCTGTGAAGAAAAATACCAATTCAAGCATTGCCTGTGGTTATGATGGACAAGTAGATTGCACAGGAGGTTATGGATTCTGCCTTGCTACTATATGCTCTAGAAGGAAGCTCTCAAGAAACAATAGTCTGGGTTAGAGATAGTATTTGAGATGTAGCATTATTAGTTTTCTTAAATCAATCAGAGCCTTTTACTGTACACTATAAAAACCCCTATTAGCATTTTCTTTTCACATGCTTTCCTGCACCACAGCTGCTATGACTCTGCAGTCAGGAAAGCAGAACTGGTGTGACTGCAATTCAGGAAAGAAGTTGAAAAGAGAGAAGAAAAAAAAAATAAGGCTTTCTAAGACAGCTAGAAGAAAGCATGCCAATTAATTTTTTAAAGAGAGACAGAGGGTGGGAAGAAAAAAAGAACTAAAAAGCTGGAGAAACCTGGGGAAAGTTGGGGAGGGGAGAGGGGAAGGAGCACAAGCG
>Ga0181612_150707_pt1 | contig 13798 bp, 6 predicted proteins | sample HoacroProtozoa21_FD_119630 | JGI IMG/M metagenome (GOLD analysis project Ga0181612, IMG submission 119630) | Hoatzin crop microbial communities from Cojedes, Venezuel. Combined Assembly of Gp0051906, Gp0051904, Gp0051908
AAAAAAAAAATGTTTTCCTTTTCTGCAAGAAATGTTTTCTTCTGAAACACGAGTATCTAGTTTGCATGCATTCCAATAAAAAACCCAAACACAAAGAAGCTGCTGTTTTAGGCTGCGAAAATACTTCATGAATTTGATCATGAGGGATTATTTTGGATTTATTTTACTATTGAAAGATATTTTTCAAAGACCCGAGGCTGTAGACACAGGCAACTGTTGTTCCATTACCATGGAATATATAGGCATCAGGCACTTCTTTGGAAATGCAGATATATGGATCAGCAGTGAGAGTTATTCAAGCAGAATAAATATCAGGATGCTTAGATTTTTGGGTGGGAATTTCAGCTGTGATATTTACTTTGGCATAATGGACCATGGTAAATTATTCAGATTCACTCAAAAAACAAAGACTGTATAGTTAAATTTTGAAGTACAGTATGACAGAGTTTCATGTTGTATGTGTGCTATTTTTTACTGTCATTTAAGGGGTAATAACTGGGAAGGTTACAGGAATAACAATAAATGAAAGGATTTATAAGAAAGATGAACTCATCTGTTCTACTGAGGGGCAGTTGAAAGTCAGGCAGCTGTAGAAGTGTCCTACTGCACTGACAGCAGAGGTGATCTTCCTCATATGGCACTTACAGGACCAATGAAGACGCTTGGAGAATATGTAATTATTAACTCTTCTGATAAGATGTTGCATACTCTTTCCAGACAGCACTGTTGGCTGTACTAGTTGCGTAGAACTGAGACGCTTCCTCCTCCCTGTCCTTCTGGGGTCCTTTTCCTGTATAAGTACAGAGATACAGTAGCTTGCAAAAGCGTAATGTTCTTCATCTAAACCATGCTAGAAATCAGGTTGCGAATAGCATTTGGATTTCCAAAACTCCCAGTCATAATCTTCCTATGAACCATCTAGCACAGAAGAGAACAGACAGAATGCCTGGCATGTTTGGGGATCTTTTCATCACACTGCTACAACCATTCTTCCTGTGCCAGAAAATCTACGTGTTAAATACGGCAGCTTTATATTAGCCTTATCACGTATTAAGTACATCAATCTTCTCCCTGCTGGCTGTCCTTAATTTTCTGTTACTCTGTCTCTGAAACACCACTGAAGATATAATTTTCTGTCTGTGTCATTATAACTTAGGCACTTGTCATTCATGCTTCTTAGCTTCTGTATCACATATATACTAACTTGAGCCTTCTTTGATGTAGTGCATGCCCTTTTCATTATATCCTCAATGACCCTGTTGGATATTCTGCTCCCAAACCTGTGTTTACGAACATAAAGTAACAACAACAAAATGAACAGAAACTTAGAGATTAAAATTAATGTAATTATCTAGTATTTGTAACCCATAAACCATGAATCAAGAAATAAGTATTCTATCTTATTGTTTTACCCTCATCAGTGATGTGACATTTGTAGTCCATACATTGTCTGTAAAGTAGATTGTACGCTTTATGGCTGGTCCTCAGACTTGCAACAGGCTTTTAATTTATACACAGAGAAGGACAAAAAGCAAAAACCAGACCTACATAAGTAGTTTAAAATAAAGCCTGAAAGATAGCAACTCAGTGAGGAAAGATGGAAGAAACTTAGTGAGGATGAAATGTTTACTTAATTTCTGAAATGAATGAGGAGCTGACAGACCTGTCCAAATATGCAGTTGATGTGTTTGTACTTCTTTGTATGTGGAGGATGTAGACAGTAGCCTTCAGCAGAAGCTGAATAGTGGTGAGGTGGGATATGGAGAGTCCATAGAGAAAAGAACTGAAAAAAAATTGAGGTAAAATGAGCATGGGACATATACGTTTGTCATTTGAACAAGAATATTTATGTGGTTGTTTAAGGTCTGTATAAGCAAAGACTATTACTTGAATTGAACAAGTTCCATTGAAAAATAAACTCTGAATGGTTCCTCAAGTGTGTTTATAGATTACTTTGATCACACATAGTTGCGATTTCATAATGAGGGTATTTCTTTTCATATGCAGCGTTAATTCCAGTCATGATTTTAAATAGGATCTAATACTTCTGCTGTGGTGCGAAGACATTTTATCTGGGATTTTGGTAGCAGCAGTATAACACAAGCACAATTTCCATATATATCTCTTTTGTATCTAGATAATTTACTTTTTTTGTGATTTCAACACAATTATGTTTTCTACCACATAATTAAAATGATAAAAAAATTTTTTTGCTACTGTTAGATGGAAGAGGTTCTTGCCTGCTGCACACAGGTTTGTTTATGGCTAGTGGCTTTCCTAGTTAGCTGATACTTCTACAGCCTATCATTTACTTTAACCATCCCTTAAGTATGATGATTTCATCCGAGACATTCTCTTTTGAATTCAGTGACATTACATGAATGCAAATATATATGAGTATCTAATACATTGTTTGACCAGATAAAATCAATGTGGACACCTACTTTTCATCCATTGCTAGATGGTTATGAACTGAAGACTCATAATAGATGAGTATTTTATAAATTGCAAAAGATTTGGAGACCCATTTCTTATACGTCAGAGGCATTTCTTCTGTTAAGTTAAAAATAGGGCTGGCTTTGTGTTATTTTCACTTTTCAGTCAGATTCAATTTAGCTAGGCTTGATGATGTTTCGATTGGAACTGAAACAGTTTGTATGTTGTACACTAGATACTCCTTTTCGCAGAGGGTCACTGTGATGTCAAATTTATGTTTTAGAATTCTGATATTTATGTTCTTATGCTCATTTTAGCTCAACACGCTAGCCTTCAGACTCTTAACTGTATTCCAGATTAATCTGCTTGTTGATCTGCTGCTTAATTTCTGGAAATTTAAAGAGGAAAGGTTCAGGAAAGAATAAAAACAATTTCTTCTCGTTAACTGGGTATTTCTACATGTGTTTTTCGTCTTATAGACATTCAAATCACATAAGAAATTTCCTTCTAGAAATGCATTGAAAACATTTTAGCATACGTATGTTTAAACTGCATGTATAATAATGCTGCAGAAGAAAGGAGTTTTAAATTATTATAGTTGATACTGGTAGTCAAAGAAATTTATATAGTGATAGCGCATAATGAAGAGCTGACTAAAATGAAGTTGTTATAATGTGACTTGAACTATAAGAGGACCTGCTGGTTTCTTAGCAAAATATACCTGCAACACAGAGAAAGAATTTAGCCTATACATTCAGAAAAAGAGGTAATAGGGTTTTCCTGATCAGCTCTGGATCACAGGGCCATAGATTCGGTTTACATATAGTTACATAAGAGAAGAATAAAATTTAAAGTTCTGCGATTGAACGCAGTCACTGGTGAGGAAAGCACCTAATGTTACTACAGTTTTAAAGTTTAGATACCAAGTAGTCTACACATCAAAAATTTTCAGAAGGTTGTATTCCTTGTATAACATGAAGAGAGATACTCTACTTGCAAATTTCACGGTATACCTTTATAGTATACCCTTGGTACATAAAGCTCACATTTATCATGAAAAACATACAGAAGTGAAGCCATCTCCACTTGTCCTTAGATTTTTGAAGCCCAGAGGCTCTGACCGTAATTAAACAAAGTTAATGATATTTTTGCAAAAAAGAAGACATGAATCTTCCCTGCTTATTTTTGACTTCCCTCCTCAAATGTGTGATAAGTTTTTTTAAAATCAGAGAGGTCTGAACAGTGATGATAAATTTCTTGCCCTGATTCTGTGCAGCACCATTTTACACTCCATTTTTACAAAAATTCTTTCTCCTCCCTGCAAATGTTGATAAGTTCCAATTACGGTATCCTTCTTCTGGTCTCCAGCTTTCTTCAGAAAAAGTTATTCAGCCTGTTGTAGTTCACAAGCTGTCCCGGGCATTCCCCTGTTCAGTACAAATATCTGTGCCGGAGGTTTCCCAGTCTGTGGTCTGAGAACTCTGGTGATAGAGTTTGTTAAGAGTTTTGAGCCAGGGCAACTTTTTGAGAACACCATAGGAAAGGAATTTATGACACAGCAGACTTCTTAATTGAGCCATCCGTCATCTTTTAGAGTCCTATTTGTTGCTTTTTACTGCAGCCCATACCTTTTTACACTTGGGCATGCAGTAGATGCCAAATTTTTTAATATATATTTTATATGATGTAATGTACCCAAACTTTCACATCTCTGCAGAGTTTGGCCCTCAGGCATCTTAAAGTGTTGAGGCTCATAGATAGAGTATATCGCACATGTGGGAAATATTATTTTTTATTAGATGGAAATAGCCATAATTACTGCATTACCTATTCTGTTAGTTCCCTTTTAAAATCAAAGTGATAAATGTGGCGATTTCTAGAAGTTTAAAATCTAAATGAATATGTTTAAATACATACTTTATAACAGTTTAAAAATATCAGTACAAAAGCTAAGGGCCAAAGTAAAATTAAAGCCTTTCAGGAAAAAATGCATACAGATAAACAGAACAATTGCATTTTTAGCTAGAGGTTGTTGAGTAACCTGCAATTTTTACCTCATTTTTACACCGTTGCTTTCCTTGTTACTTTCTTGTTAAGTGTGTTGGTACCTCAAAATATTTGCACACATGCTTTCCTTGCTACTCTCTTACTAAATGTGTTGATCTCATAAAATTTGTTCCATTATTCATACACAACACCAAATATGAAGTATTGTAATTTATTTTAGCCTTTGACTGTCTTTTTAAGCTCTAGAGTTTTGAAGTTATAATTTAATCACAAGTTTAATACCAGTTTTATGGGACCTATGGGATTAAACCTCTTCTGATGGCTACTTGATTTTTCCACCTTCAGTACTTAGGAGTTTAAGATAGGGAGGAACAATGAAGTACATTAATTTGTTTGTTTGTGCAAGGATTTCACAGCATGTGTTTAATAGGTTGCTATTGATGTTACCAATTGCTGTAGCAACAGAAAGCTTGATCAGTCACTTTTTCTTGTTTCTGTCCTATATTCCTATGAAGATACTACTCATGAAAGCTTAGAAGGACTGAGATGCTCTCTGCAGTTTCCTTTCCACTGCATTTTGACATAAATCCCATGTATAGTCCCATATGACTTTGATGCTTATGTTTTCTACCGACTGCTAGAATGCCTGTCGTGTAATCAGGGATGTATTTGTTATAGCTGCATACTTAGGGAACTTTATTTTTATTCCACTACTTATACACAAGTTCTCCAAATCCCTGGAGAGATTTAACACTTTTATGGGATCCAAATCCCATAAAAGAGAGAGGAAATCTAACTGTGGAACTGTTAATCTTTCTACCCAGGAAAAGGGTGAAGTCTGCAGTATTTCTTTATGTTATCTTTGTTGTCCAGCATAGCGTGATTTAATAACTATTTTTCCCTCAATAGGTCTTGTTTTAGGAAAAAAAAGAAGTTCAGTGGCCTCTATTTTCTCTTGACCTGATATATAGAATTACATTAGGCAGTCTTGCCTTGTTCTTTTCTGTACCATCCTTCCTAGAGAGTTCTGTAAATCCCTAAACTAGCAGATCCCTTTTCTTTAGCTGAGATACAGCTACATTGGTGTTTTTCAATCTTTCTGACATCCTAAAGTTTAAAAGACCTTTATGGGGCATGGAAAGGAGGAAAACAATCATCACTGTGTAAATGAAAATCATAAGAGTATCTGTAACACCCTCCAAGTTTATAGTCTGAAATATCAATTAGTAAATTGGGCTTCATGGCATTTGTTCAAATACTGTGAGGTAAAAAACTACAGACACACAATTTAATAAAATTGCTTCCTAGGACATCTACAATTAGTTGGTTGTTTTAGTAACCAAAGCTTGGTGAAGGTAATGGATTGTTATTAACCCAGTAGCCTATGTTAATTTGACCTTAATTCCTGTTGGTGTATAGACTGGATTCTGAATTAAGCATTTATCTGAAGTTTTAAAGTTTAACATAGGGTAAACTTGGAACGCCATCTAATATAACATAGAAAGCCCAGAAATTTTATGCTACAAAATGCACCATGGAAGAGAAAAATATAAAATAACAAAGTGATTTGTTATTTCTAAAGCAACTAATAGAAGCTTACTGTTTCTAAAACAATTAGTAGAAGAAAGCTCTTCATTTTGGTATTTGTGTAATTCTTAAGTTCCTGGAAATATCATTTGCACATTTATGATTATTGTAGCTATTGAAAAGACACCCTTTCTTGCCCTTAAGAAACAGAATATTACAAATTAACATAGAAATTCTGTATATTAGACTCTATGATTTACAGATTTATATCAAAATATAAATTATATGCACTTTGAATTTCTTATTTCTTCAACCTAAACACAAAGTTTTCCTTTTAGTAGCTTAAATATTTTAAAGACTGCTTGATTAGCATAATAATACTTACTGCGAATTATATATTAATAAATTTATTTTCTTAAACTGAATGATTACTTGTCTACAGAATAAGAAAATCTAGTGGTAAAAGCTATTTTAGGAGATCTCCAAAGGTTGACTTCTGGAAAGAAATGGCTCATACATTTTGAAGATTTTACAGTTCTTATTACTGCATCTGCTTACTTTTCTGAGAAGTATGATGTAAAACTATTTATCTCAAAATTTTAGAGCTGATTTTCCAGATCATGTCAACATATTTCAATTTTTGTAGGACAAAATACACCTTCATCCTATTCTCAGGAAGAATTTCTGCATTTTAGCTCTAAGAATGTCTGATCACATACCAAATCTATGTAGCGTAGCAAAAATTTTGAGTCCTCAGCACTCATCAAGTTGTATTTTGTAGATTTGAGAGCGGATTTTTCCTGAACAGCTACTGAGTAACAGAAGAGAGAATCCTTGAGAAAGTTTGTAGGTCTATGGTTTTCCTTATAATAGGCCTGTAAGTTAATCAATACTTCTGAGTTTCAAACTTTTTTCTTCACTGTTAGTTTTCAAGATTTTTTTTTTTTTTTTTTTATGTTTTGGAGTGTGTATGTGGGTTGGCTCAATCATATTCATGGCATATTGTGCAAGTATCAGATAAGTAAAATAAATGCTAATGATATCTCCACATATTAGTCCAGATGTTTGTTCTGCATTTGAAAAACTTCAGCCTTGTTTCAGCACTCCTGTCTTCTGTTTGCTTTGGAAATAAACCAAAGCAAAGCGAGAATTGAGCTCCTGGGCTCAGGTGCCAAAGTCTGAGAAGAGACCACATGCAGTGCCTTGTTGATGCAGATTCAGAGGGGTTTCACATACTTTTCTGCTTAATTCACAGAATATTATTTCCGACTCTCTGGTTTATTAAAGCCTTTTACCATTGAGAGAGCAGCAAGGTAATGCAGAGTGTGTGAATTCAGGTGTAGAGTGTTTCAATAGCCTACTAATCATAAAATGTAATTTTCTATTTTAGTTCCTAGTTCGTCGTACTAAATGGTTTAGAAAATTGTATTAGGTAATTTTCTCAAGTGTATTTGGTGTAAATTGCACTAATATTGTGAAGTGCTTTTGTTTAACATATTCTTTGCAAGTTAGATAAATGAAGGTTTCTGAAGGATGGAATTAGATGAAATTCATTATAATGAACAAGATTACATTAAATGTGGTTGATTCTTTGTACTAGCAGTGTAAGCCAAGTAACTTCTCCGTTTCTTGTGACACTGGTTTTGCGTGTCTATGCATTGAAGGAAATTTCTTGAGTCAAGTAAGAATCATCTAACACGTTTCTCCTTGAACCTCACAAAATTGTTCTCATTAACCAGTGATGGTTTTCCCATGAGCGTAGTGATGGTCTTGCACAGTTTGTAGTTTCAAAAAATAGAAGGAAACCAGAGAAAGAGACCACAAAGGAAAACCTATATGGACTTTGTGACTTCTGCTTTAATGATCACTGGCCATGGACACTGGACTTGCCATGTGGTCCGAAACGCAGATTGTGTCCACCTTTTGCACGCTATGAGTAAGGAAGAAAAAATACTTTTACATTTGTCAGTCCTCTTGAATAGTAAATGGTAACGGGACCACAATTCATTCAAGGCCTAAATTGGGTGCAGGCACTACCAGTTCTTGTGCTTACAGCATTAGAAGGCAGAAGAAAATAAGCCTTTGAGTTAATTTAATGTCCTCTCTGATTCCTTAACTGTTCTGAGCAGATCCAATGGACATCAAGTACACTGAGAACATACATAGAAACTGCTAGTGGTAAGGAGTTCCCTTTAATAATGAACTTAAAATTTGGGTTTCCTACTGTTACCAAAGCAGTGGTTCATTTACAAAAAAAATCTGGTATTCTTTTTGTGTCATCCTTACATCAAAGGATTGCTGGAATTTAATGGAATGATAGAAGTATTAGAACAAGGCACATCACATAATTTACTGGACTTGAGAACTGTTTGAAGTCCAGCACTACTTGTTAAATGATAACTGCAACCACAGTAACAAACAGCATCTTTCTGTAAGTCGAACCTCCAGAGAGGAGAGGAAAAAGAAAACCCCACATGAATTTAAGCAGTTTTTTAGGGCTGGACTTGAAAACTGTAATACAAAAAGTCTTTTCTAGAAGTATTCTTTAGTAGCATGTGCACAGTGGTATTTCACTCTAACTTCAAGCATAGACTTTTGTCACAGAAGTATGATGTTCAAGTTAGGTCCAAATACAAGGAAATTGATAAATTTTCTTAGTATGGATCTTATATTTTTCATATACTTTCACTTAGTAGGCATATGAGACCAACTGGATACTACTTGCTGTAGAACCCTAATTTCTTTGCTTTTGAGAACGAATCCTACTTTGTTTAAAGAAGGTGCTGCACAATCATTTCCTAGTGAAGGAAAGATCTGTTTGAAAAATAGATCAATTTTCCTTCTTGACTTCCTGGTATATCAACAAAGAACACACTCAGTCCATCTCATAATGTCATATCAAAGTTCAGCCAACCATGAGTTAAGGTTGCTGCCTTCCCATGCAGCACTACCATGCAGTACTACCAGCTGGGACACACCATTCACCAGGCACGGTTTATAATAGGCCTAAAGAGGCCTGAGGCCTCCTTTTATGAGCCAGTTGTGTGACTGAATGGCCATGATAACGTCATGCTAGATCAACTGAGTGACAATCATAATAGAGGAGTTAGTGTTAAGTGGTCAGGTTAGATATCTGAGGAAAGATGACTAACATTTAGAGCCTGGCATAACATTTAGACTTCTGCCACTCAAATAACCAGATTTCTTCCCTTTCCAGTCCTTGGCCATTGAAGCTAAGGTAGCCACTTTTATTCAAAATGATTGTGTAAAATAATTCAGTGATTGACTGATAATTAGAATTGAGCAAATTAATTTAATAAAGTGAACAGTTAATTCAACAGGTACTTGACATGTGAAACCTTTCTTCTATTCTTTTGCCTTACTATAAAATGTTACTTATGTATTCTAATAAACACTGAAAAGATTTTGATTGTCCTGAATAATAAATCTTGAAGAAAATGGGTCATACTGATAATGAAGCTTCACACTGCTTTTTTTCTTCTGAAAATGAAAATAGTCTCAGAAAAATTAAATCAGATCATTTTTTCAGAAAGCAGTAGGAGGTGATGTTTATCTTAACAAGAGTTTTGATTTTGATGTGCTGGCCTTCATGTTTTCAATTCCTTTTTCTGGTTTAGTGCTAAATCGTTCTTAAAATTGTGTTCTTTGTATGTTGGTGTTAGATGCATTCTCATAACGGCTAGTCACAAGTGATACTGTTGTTACTATTAGAAATAAATATTTTCATATCAAAGAGAATCTAAAGTAGACCTTGCCTATATCAGTTTACAGACTGTAAGTAAGGGTCTGCAAACAAATCATGAAAGACAAGAGACTGGTTAGTCTACAAAGTGAGGAATGTCCCCAAACCAGAGGCGAGTCTGTGAACACACATTAGATCATGCTTAGAAGGAGGCAGCTGTGAAAGGTTCAGTGCAGCTTTCAGGGCTGGGCTTCAGGGGATGTGAGGGTTAGGAAGGACAGGACATGTGCCCTTTACCATACCATTCGTTGCATAGAGCTGTGGAGTGTCACTGTGTTGAAATGAGCTTCTGATGAATCATTGTACTGTTCAGTTGCTCTCTGTCCCTTATGACCGGATAGACTGGTTTCAGTCTCTGAAATAGCGTATTTCAGTAACTTTTTGTGACTTTGACTTCTCCCTAAGTGAACTTTCTATCACTATAATCCTGCAGTTTTTTCTTCCTCTGGCTTCTGCCACTGGAATCCAGTAATTAAGTTGGATCTCATGTGTTTGTGGTAACCTTTGCTTTTAGTCATTTTCTACAAGATGTTTTTTATTGTGATTCATTGACTGCATGTTAGTTCATAAACTATTCCCTCTATCTTATAAAGTAGGGATGTGTTTGTTCATAAGGGACCAGAACCATAAGAGGACTAGTCGAATTACTGGTATAGAATGAAGAAATATTCATGAGAAAGCAGAAAGTAATCACAATCTTCATGAACAAGCAATTCATGTGATGTTGTGGTAGACCTACATCTGTTCTAAATTATCATAAGACAAAGTTTTAAAAAATCATCTGACAAAATATATTAATATACATCAGTAGATTCAATCTGCATACCAAGGACTGGTAGGGAATACACTTCTGCCCAAAATATAAAAAGAAGTACAATATGAATTCTGCAGAAAAGATTAATTGCAGAATTGCACACACTTCTTTCTTTAGGAGTAGTTTGAGATTGAACTGTGTCTACTCTTTTTAACTACTATTGATGTTAAGTCAGCTCTCAGATCATGAAGCATTTGCTGAAGGCAGCTGATTATTTATGCATGTCCTGTTTGCTTCATTAATCATTTTTTATGTATGTTTCTGAAGGCAGAATACTGGACTAGATGGACCACTGATGTGCTGTATTATGGCAATTACATTATCCATTTTCCTTCCTACATACTGCTTTTTAGTCACAGTTTCCATTTATTCAAAAAATACCTATCATTTTGATACAAGCTATTAAGTTTTGTTCTTATTTTTTAACTGTTTTACTAACTTTAACTCTTTGTTACAGCAGAAGAAATTTTTGCTGGAAAGTATGATGAAATTTGGAAAGGAGAGTCTCTAAGTGATCTTCATGTGCTATGCTTATTACCTATAGATTATTTTCAGTGTTAAATATGTCCAGATTAATAACAAGTGTGATGAAATTTGGTATTGTTTACCAGGATGTCATTCTGAAGTCATAGGGATTTGTGCAAATACCACCTCTTAATTGCTACTCGTTCTTGATTTTCTGATTTAACATCTTTTTCCAATATTTCTAATTAATATCCTCTAAAATATATTATTATAATAGAAAAGAGAGTCATATTAGTTATTTTTTGGCTCTCCAGAACACTCTTATGATTCAATTTGCTTGAGGTTGGTGCAGTTGTTACATAAATTGTCTGTAATGGTAGCCAGCTTATTATTAAAAAAGTTAATTAATGAGAATATAAACCCTGGGTAGTTATTTTGTTTCTTTGCTGTATTTTATATTTATAATCTTTTTTTTTTTTGTATCCTCAGCTTTAGCAGAATGATGTGTGTTTTATATGTATATCTTTCAAACAAATACTCACTTTTCTTAAAATGCATAGTCATCAAATTTAAATCTTTATTTGTCAGAGTTTTGGGGATTTTTCTGAAGTGTCAGATTAGTATTTTTCTGTCTCTGAAAGATAGCTTCCAATATGGGTCACAGTTCTGGTGTTTCTTTCTGCACAGAAGTTGAGTACTGCATTTACATGTTTATGTTTCTATTTCAAATCTGAAGCATTTCTTTTGCAGAAGATAAAGAGATTGACTGCTCTCTAGACATGTTGAGAATCTGAATATAACATAGAATAGTGCACATAATAAATTGTAATTTAAAAATTTTGTTCTATCAATCAAGTAGCTGTGTCACAGTATGTGGGAGACTATTTTTTTGATAGCACCTCTATTAGATAATAATATATCAAATGTGATCACATGTTGGGACAAGTAGTTTGGCAAAGAAGAGTTGACGTGTGACTCTCCTTGCGAGTTAGCATGAAGTGCTGTTTTACTTTTAATACCATGAGGGGGACATATCGAGCACTGAGCCTTCGATTTTCTGAGACAGATTTCATGTGTAATTACCACCATTTCTTTGACTTTGTTGGTCAGTGTCTGTAGGTGTGACAATACTACTCAGCGCTCAGAGGAATTCATGTAAGAATTATTGTATTCATGGGGCAGCTTGGCAGAGTTGTCAAAATTTTACCTGAAAAATCCAAATCAGTGAAGGGAATAGTGGTTTATAATAGTTTTCCCTCAGCTGTGCTTGACTGGTATTTAGTCTGTGTAGTGAGTCGACCTTGACTGGATGTAAGGTGCCCACCAATCCTCTCTGTTGCTCTCCTCCTCAGAAGGACGAGGGGATGAGAAAATAAGATGGAAAAAACTCATGGGTCAAGACAAGGCAGTTTAATAAAGCAAAACGCAAAGGTCACTTGCAGAAGCAAAGGAAAACAAAAGATTTATTGTCTACTTCCAATCAGCATGTGATGTCCAGCCACTTCCTGTGAAGTAATGTCCCAGAACGTATAGCGATTCCTTTAGAAGGCAAACACCTTAATAACGAACGCTCCCCCTCGTTCTCAGTTTTTTGTTGCTGAGCATGATCCCATATGGTACGGAATATCCCTTTGGTCAGTTTGGGTCAGCTGTCCCAGCTGTGTCCCCTCCCAGCCTCTTGCCCACCCCCAGCCCACTGGCCTTCGAGGGGCTGTTGGAGAGACAGCCCTGGTGCTGTGCCACCACTGCTCAGCAGTGGCCCGGATGCTGGAGTGGTATCAACACCCTTCTAGCTATGAACACAAAGCGCAGCACTATGGGGACTGCAGTGGGGACTGTTAACTGTGTCCTAGCCAGACCAAATACAATGCCACGACTCTTGGGTGGCCTCTGTCCACTTTTTTTAAACAGGTAATCTAGACCCAGAAGAAACGAGCTAGACACTTACATAGCATAATTGTATCTTGACCTCTTCCATACTCCCTGTTTCTCATCTCAGTTTGGTGTTTGAAGTCAGCAAATCCCTGACTTCTCTGTGTGTTTGTCTTCATAAAAGCTTTCAAGATTTTGCACAAAAATACAGTATGGAAATACACAAAGGAGAATTAAAGCTGTTAAAATTTAAAGGAATTGGGTATACATAGAGCAACAAAGCCCAAATAACAGAAAAAGGAGCTGTTAACCTGAAAGATGCAATGGCAACAATCAAAATTGATCACAGCCACTTTTCTTTATGGAAGAGGCCCCGTCTGTCACAGTGGTTGTTCAGCAACATCTCTCATTTTCCTGAAATCCTTCAAGCCAGACAGAGAAAAAGGACCACAAAGTAATGTTGTATTCACATCCACAAGATCCCTGAGGAAATCCGCCTATCTTACCAGAAGGCATAATCATCCACTGGTTGGATGCAGATTCCCACAAGAAAGAATTCCCCAAGTAGATGTTTCCTTCCAGGTGAACTCGGAGCAGTTTTTTTTAAACTTTAAAAGAAAAAGTGTAAATTAATAATCAGAAGAAATCAAAGCCTTTAACCCTATGGGTACAACTATCCACTATGAAGGCATTCATAGACTTGTCTAGGTATCTGTGGTGGTTTAACCCAGCAGCTGGCAACAGCCGCTCGCTCACCCCTCCCCTGTCCCCCCAGTGGGAGGAGAAATGGGCAAAAGGAGAAACTCCTGGGTTGAGACAAAGACAGTTTATTATGGAAAGAAAGGAAATACTACTACTACTACTACTAATAATAATGAATATGCAAAAGAAATTATACACACTACAATTTTCTC
>Ga0181612_167784_pt1 | contig 13798 bp, 4 predicted proteins | sample HoacroProtozoa21_FD_119630 | JGI IMG/M metagenome (GOLD analysis project Ga0181612, IMG submission 119630) | Hoatzin crop microbial communities from Cojedes, Venezuel. Combined Assembly of Gp0051906, Gp0051904, Gp0051908
GGTTTATTATTGCCTTGTGAGTATCTTACAGATTGAAGGTGATCCTTTCTTGGTGTGATTATTTATGGCTTATATAAGCATTTATTTGTGTATTTTTAAAAACAAATTCATGTGCATGTACTTTTTATTAAATGAAATATTTGAACAAGAACGAGAATTTAAAGCATATATCAAAGCTGAATAATGTTCAGCTTTTTATAATCTTTAACACAAAATCATACCAATAATATGGAAGCTCCAGAAGTATTAAGATCATTTCATGTAATGTCTACATTTCTTAAAAATAAAATGCTCCATAAACAGTATGTACAGACACACTAAGCTATTAATGCTATTTTGTGTATAACCTGAATTTTATTCAAGAATATATTTAGAAAAAGGAAGAATTCTGCTACTTTGGCTCTTCTGTTCTGTGGCAAGGGTCAGAATAACTTTTCTCATGTATAAGTCTGAAGTTAACACTAGAATATTAAAATTAGCCCTATAATGAATGAGTCAAATTTTCTGGAAGCTTTGGCACTGTCAGTAATTTCTGGTGTCACAGATGGTATAGTAGTTCTTGTGTAATACAGTCTAAGGTTTCACCCTTGAAGTAATTTTAGAGCAATGGGAGACTATTCTTTTCTGCTTTTGAGTACAGGTTCCAAAGTTATCAAAATATAGTTTGTGTTAATTTCATCCAGTTATGTTGTAGCATGGTAGAGACAAAGATGTATAAATTTGTCAAACACTGTAAAAAAAAAAATAAAAAGAACACAGTGAGACCAAATCTCATTGAAAAAAAGAAAGCATTAGAAGGGCTATTGTAAATCTCCTTATCCTCGGCTTTGTATGAACAGAATTGAGACAGAATACTCTAGAGTTATTTATTATATATGTAGATGAATGAAGTTGATTTGGGTTTCTATTCTTTCAGAGAAAACATGCCAAGTCATTTCAAGTTTAAGGAGTATTGTCCAATGGTTTTCCGTAATCTGAGAGAGAGGTTTGGAATTGACGATCAAGACTTTCAGGTAAGTTCGCTTTCAAAACACCTAAACTGGTGATATATACAGGTTTTAAAGGTTAATAATGCTGCAGTTGTGAACAAGCAGGCCAATGTGCTCAAGTAAAGTTCTTTTGGTTTTGAATAAGCTGGAGAAAAACTAAGAGAAAAAGAAGACATTCTTTCTACTCCTTCCCCCACCTGCAAGCAGAACATTTCTGTTTTACCTCTTTGCCTGCCCTAGCTGTCTGCTTGTTCCTACCCTTCTGCTATCTTTAGCCCTTCATGTTTCCCAGTAGAGTACCTCCCAGTCATAAGCCACGTTATTAAGACTACGGGGTGATACCTCTTGCAATAGGAAGAAAAATACTGTCTGGACACTAGTGACAAGAGAAGCTATATTTAGCTGGGTCGCTTAGATAACAGTTGCTTTGGTGGTGTGTCTATGTGAGATGTGGTTTCTGAAATGACTGCAGCCTTTTTTTTTTTTCATGCTCTTTTTGTTTAGAAAAGAGTAAACTGTGGCCTGCCAACTTTGTACTGCTTCATTATGTCTCCATTTCCCGTTGTTAAGAGGATCTGGAAACAAATCGTTTACGTAGAGCAGATGCAGCAAAACAAGAAAATGCTCTCTGTTTGGCAAGGTTGTTCCTTGCAGGAAAAGCTTCTTTATGTCTTTGCAAAAGAGTTCTTGAACTCTGTTGCAGTCTGATTTGCCAATACTCACTGAAAATTCCCTTTTCCATTAACTGTTCCTAATGCGCACTATTTCAGTCACAGGGCTAATTCCTTCTGCAGCCACACTGTGAAATGCCCTGTCCTAAAGAGCACTTGCTGTGTAACCCAGCGTCCGCTTTCTCTCCTGCTCTTTTGCTCTTTTAAACTATTTTGATGTGGACTGCAATTGTGTTTGTAGCCCATTGCTAAGATAAATGAAGAGAAGATACTTAACAAATGGTTTCAAGTTGCTAAACAATTGTATAAAATGCGTTTGTACAAGAACACTCCTGTTCTTGCTACATCGAGCAGACTGAATACTGCATCCAAAATCTATAGCTGAGTCCTTCAGCTATCCTTTTTACCAGTTTTCCCCTTTTCAATGTCAAGCAATGTGTTAGAAATGCATCGATGAATTAAAACATGCTTGCAGGAGTGTAGATGGGAGGCTAGGTTATGGATCTCGGTACACGGCCGCTGTAACTTTGGTAAGACCTTTTGCCAGTAGGTGGAGAAGAGGGTTGCGTTGGGTTGGCTTCTTTTGATAGAGCTGTTGTGATACTGTCGCATGATTCTTCATTATCCTGTTTACCGAAGAACTGTTTAAGAGGAAATACACCAAGACATGGGCCAACAGTTAAAACAGTTATATCAAATTACATTCCTGGTTCAATTTTCCTGATGGACCAAAGTGGATCCTATTGTTTGGGAAGTTATTTGATCCCTTTTTATGAAGATTTCTATTTTCTTGACAAAGGAAAAGGATCCGTGTGTCAAAGAGGAAGGATAGTTGTTGCTACCAAACTTAAAATGATAATGTCAGCTCATGCTTGATGTCTTTTAGAAGATGGGGTGATAATGTCACTAGGCAATCAAAGTTGTATTTCAGTAAATATATATTAGAAGACTTAAGATGCTTTATTAGTTAAAACTGGCAAACGTAGCATAATCAAAGATGCTGCATTCCACAGCACTGTGAAATGTTTCCAGCTGCACTGCTGTTCTACAACAGAAATTCCTGTTGTAACTTTGTTATGCTGCTGTTTAGATTTATTAATGATAACAATGATAAAACAATGTTAAAAGACTGTCACTAAATGAAATGTCTGTATTTTCAGATTAAAAACAAAAATACTTTTTTGTAGCTATGTGTTTTGTGTTTTTTGACAATGCAACCAAACAACAATCCAAAAGGAGAAAATGTAACAGCATCCTGGGTTTTGATTCAACAAAATTATGTATTAGTTAGAAAAGATCTTCAATGCTATATAGTATTTCAAATATGTTTAGCAAAAAACAGAAGATAGTTAATTTTGACCCAAGGGAAGGCAACGTCTGCGTTCGCTATTCTTTTTTTCTTCAACCAAAGCAATTTATCAGCCTGAGTTCTTATTCTACTGGACTGTTTTGATACTTTTTTCTTTTAAATGTTCAAAGTAGTAATGTATTTTGAACACGCTTGCAAAATTAAGTTATACACATAAACAAAAATTCAAGTCACCCTATGTGTAAGATAGGGGTTATCTCTATGTAAAAGTAGAAGTTGCTTTCATTTTAATATTATATTCTCTGTGATTTAAAAAGGGAATCTAATTTCACAGAGGTAGACTCACTGTATATACTTTTTTCCCAGAGAACCTATGTCTTCAGGGAAGTTATTCCAATGAATGTTGGTTAAAATGATTGTCTTCTACTTCGAGCCAAACATGAATTGGAAAAAGCCTGTGCAGTATTGAACACTGAGGGAAAGCTTATGGAAGAGATAGCAAATAACTTTGTCTGGATAGTTTTTCTTATATAATGATTTTCAGGAAAGTAGTCCTAATCAATTGTGAACAATGTCATTTCCATTATTGAGCAAGATAGGATCGGTTTAGATAAATGAACCCAATTACCTTGTTCATTAGTCAGACACATCAGTTTAAATCAGGAAGAACATTCATTTTAAATGGTTTTGTTTTCAGAATGTTCTGCAGATATACTTGATGAGTTGTTCCAGAGGCCAGATAGTGCTTACTCATAAGAAGAGACTAAAAAAAAAAAACCCTGCCTCATGAAAAGAATTTGGTAGTGTACACTCTAATTACTGGGCTATGCCCCTTTTAATTCTTGACATTGTATTAATCACTTTGTACTGTAATTTTGCAGACTGTTTAACACATGGGCTTAGTTCACATATGGAATGGTTAATATAGGGACCTTCTCTTACAGAAATCTCTTATCCCTGAAGAGAGATCTGCATCTCATAAAGTACATTTTTTTTCCTACAAGTAGTCCAACTTCGGAGTCGGGGGAATTCCATAAATTGTATATGGTTCATGCCTTACAGGAAGCCATTTCTAGTAATGGCAATTACAATTCCTATAATGGACTCCCTCCCTTCACATGATGAAAACCAGCTCCTTTTTTTGAGGCATCTTTGGTGATATGTCCTAAATCTATCTGTCTTTCATAGCTAGTTGGGCAGTACTTGATAGGTACTGAATCAGGATTGAAGTTTCATGGAGATACATGTGTGGCTGCTAATACTGAGTGGGTTTTTTGGGTGATTCATTCTTTATTATGGACAGCAATGTGGAAAATATGGTATGAAGTTAGTTAGACCTTGAGTTTTATTCAAAGGTTTCCTGTAGAAACTTGCTATGACTAATGAAGTCTTCAATCTAGGTTAAGAAACTTTGTTCTTGCATCAAAAAAATCTTTCATTAGACCCCAATCTTCCTTCTTGGTGATCACATATTACTAACATTTATTGCATCCAATTAAAAAACGGCCTGGCTGTTTTTTCTTAGAAAAAGGAACACAAGTGATGATTAGTCTGTATGAATCAAAATTGTATTTGAATAATGGAAAAACTTTAAAACCATTTTAACCACTTATGTAGACTATTAATTATCAAAGGGAAAGAGATATTGTTTTGCTTTGTACTGCTGGATGTTACAAGTAAGCACATATGGATCTCAGATTGAAGATAATTTTTTAAAGTGTTGACGTAATTCCACATGCCAGAGCATTAAATGATGCTTTAATGATAGATTTTGCCTTGATAGAGTAAATTATCTTGATCTTATATTTTTGTTAGTGTCGTCTTATTTCATTAAAAAGGAATCCTTAACTCTCAAGATCCTCCTAACATTGACAGGAAAATACTTGAGAGCATTAACTGTTGTTAGCAAAAAAAATAAAAAAAATTATTAGAAAACAGATGTCGTAAAGTTGATCCCTCACTACAGTCCTAAATTAATTTTTAATTTCTGTGTTCCATCTCATCTTTAGACATTGGTTTTGCAAAGGTTATTCCACAGAAAGGCCTCTTTGTTCCAGACATGTATGGAGTAACTATTGTAATTTTGGAGTTTCTTTTCAGCTTGGTTGACATTGTTTCTTATCTTACAAAATCAAAGAACACCATTCTGTCAGAACAATTATAGGACTAGCTTCAGTAAACTGCAAAATTATGAGAGATTAACAAGCAAGCAGCTAGCTCAATGGCCCCAGTAAACTCTGCTGGGGATGGGGGAGAGCACGACCGATTTCCCTGAAGGTTTTAGTACTTGGTGTAATAGGACACATGCTCAGGTCTGACTTGACCCATCCACAGGTGCAGTTTGCAGAGGTTCTCTGTACAGGACAAAGCATTCATAAAGAACTTTTAACAGGTGGTCTGTAAGTTCTTTTTAATTTTGAGATGCTTATTTTTTTCTCTATATGCATTTTTCCATATGAAAGATTGAAATCTAAAATGAAAATCAAGAATTCCTGCTTTTAAGCAATTTCCATAATAACAAACCATATGAACTCAGTAGCTTTCACATCTCCTGGTATGGGTGTCTCCTTACATTTCAGTATCTCTTGCAGCTTGCTATAATAGTCCAGAGTCTAATATGGCATCAGGAAAATAATGCAAATTCTATGTTCATTTTTCAGAAGTTGGCCTTTAATATCATTTTCTTAGGTATCTAAACTTCAAAATTCTTGTCAACCTGTGGAAACTTTTTGCTCCTTTTGTGTGACTTACCCAATCCTAAGATGTCATACTAAGAGCTTTAAAACTATTTTACAATGTAAGATTGTATGTTTCTTCAGACAAACAAATACTGATCAGAGCGCTCTACTGGTGCTTCTGCACTGAAATTCATGCCTCTGTTTATTGGCCCTTGGTTTGGGAAGGAACAAGCGACCTCTAGCATCAAACTCTACAGACAACAAGGTCAGCAACAACTATGTCAGGAGTTGGATCTTCTTCCTAAGACACGATCTTTTCACTGAATGATTAATAAAATGCATTAAAAAACCCTGGAAGCAAGAACTGTCTTGAAAAGAAAAATCCTGTGCTGGTCATTTTAGCATGGTCAATCTGTCAGTGCATGAAAAGTTCTTGAGCTCATGTGTCAGATGAGGTTCCTCTAGCAGCGTATACAGTTTGTGGATCCCAAATGGACGTTGGCACCAAGATGTTCAGAACTGCTGACATCTTGTTTGATGTGGGAATAGACAGTAGTGGCAATAAGGTGTTGAGCCAGCTGTACTGACAAAAACTGGGGCATGTGTGATCCTTCCCACATGTAAATATGAAGTTTACAGTCTGAATATTATGCTCTCGGATTTGGTGCATTAAGTGTGAGCCCAACGAAGATTTTAGTTACTGTGGATCTTAACCTTAATATGTATGGCAACAGAAATTTTTTACCTTCTGGTTTCTCTTAGTTTTCCCTAAAGAAAACAATTTGCCTTGCTTTCAGCAGTTCCTTGCTTAAACTGTCATTCACAACTGGGTATTAAAACTAGAAAAAAGTAATTTAGCGTATGCTGGCAACATCAAAACAATGAGCTGATAGGCACTCCCTGAGCTCTTGTGGAGACAGCCGCTGAAAGGGAGGCATCATGCCAAGCTTTGTAGGGCCAAAGGGGAAAGGCCCCCAGAAAGAGCCCGAACTCTTTCCAAAACAAGTGCATGCCTTAAGCTGCCAGCTCCAAATCTAGACCTACAGTCTCAGTAGGATGACTTAATTTAGGAAAGAATCATATGTTTTATTCGTTAAACTCTCATTCAACCAGGTCAAAGAACCCATAACCTTTCTACTGGAAGAATAGCTCCATGCAAAAAAGAAAAAGTTGGTGTTCCACCTTTCTCTGTCAAACTTTTTCATGTCTCTCACCACAGTAATCACTCCCTCCATACAATTTGCTTATAAATTTTCATAGGTGTTCAGAGTCTGTACATCTGCATCTTGACAAGATCATAGAAGGGACTCGATATTTCTGATAAGTGCACCACAGGACCAGTGGTATTCTGTTTTCGACTTTTGGAGGTCCCATGGCATTAACCATTGGTCTTTTGAGAGCCCTGCTTTGGAGCTGGCAAGAAATCATCGTGCAATATTGTCCATACAGCTGCTAAAGGAAAGGGGAGGTCATACCACGGAATGTGCTTGTAATGTGTGTTACTGGTCAGGTACGCTTTGCTACATGCCAGGCTTCTTAAACACGTGTCAGTGTCTGAGATCAGTGTTTCCCGATCATGTTTCCTCATCAGTGCTTCCAGGCATGAACCTGCTCAATGGCAATGGTAGAATGCACGGTGCAAGTGTACAAAGTAAAGCTGAAAGTCTTCGCTACCCGTCCTTGTGTGACAAAACCAGACATCTCTGCTAGCCCTTTGCCTTTCTTCTCTCTAGAAATCACTGCCAAAACACTGTCCTGGACACCTTCCCAGAAGTGGGCTGCTTGTTTCAAATTACAGCAAAAAAACTTGGGGCATCTGTGTCCAGCTGTATGACACTGTGTCTCTCTGATACACTTCTTGATCAGTAATCCAGGTCTAATTCATCCATATCCATCATTCCTGAGGTCTTGTAAAAAGTAAAAGAGGTTGGGGGGAGCTGCAAGCTTGTCTCTGGGAGGAGCTATGCATGGGCCAGGCGGCACCACTGTATCTGCTGTCAGAGAAGAGCAACCAGACTGTGCGTATGTAATTCTCTAACAGCTATGAACCACCGCCAGGCTTTTCCACTGACCTATGATTTCAGTCATCACAGAGCATCATCTGTCCACTTGTTTTTGCCTATTTGTTCATGCAAAGCTTGCTCAGAGGCACTCTTAAATAGCCTGGGATGTGAACTGATTTGTCTTTAGGGTACGTTGGGCTTGTGAAGCTCATTTTAGCATTCCACGACTTTCAGATGAGATCACAGTACCAGAAACCATTGTTTGTCTTTGTCCAGACGTCACAAAATGGGAAAGATTTAAATCAATGAGAAGCTGTTAAGCCAGTCAGTTTGAAAGATTACTGTTCTTCTAAAGCTCTCCATGCTTTATCACCAGATTTTTCCTATTACCCTTTTTCTTTCTTTTGCCGGAAAAGCTCTGACTCGGTGACAATTTTTATTAGGCTTCCTTTTTAGGTTAGTTACATGAAGTACTTGTATTACATCCAACACATGGTTCACATGTTCAAAGTTTCTAAAATATCTTGTCTGCTAAAGTAGCAGTTAGAAAACAATGACATATATGTTAGATGTGTAAGAGATTAGAAAGAGCTAATTAAATTGACCTTCAAATCTCTCCAGCCCCTTGGAGGCTGTGGCTAATCCTTGGCCTCCCACTGTGGAGATAAATATCCGTGCTGTGAACATTTTAAGAGAAGTGGGCAGAGGAGGAAGAGCCTCACCAGCAGTTTGTCTTTGAAGAGGAGGGCAATACTTTGCCAGTTATAAATATAGCTTGCAATTATGTTGGGAGCGGGGGCACAAGCTTTTCCTGTACTTCAGTGGCTCTGCTCCATGTGTTTTCCTCACAAAAATGGTTTCAGTTGGAAAAAATAGCTCCAAACAGCTTAACTTGTTGCTCTTAGAAACAACCAAAGTCTCTCTGGAAATCAGTTTACTTGTTTTGGTGTCTGGTGTTGGTATAACTAGCGTTATCAATAATGTTATTACTGGTACTTACTTACAATAGGCTGCTATTTTTATTGACCAATGTGCAAGGTAAAAATAGACTTCCAAAGGATAAAGCGTTAGGTGGTGTTTTAGCTGGCTTCTGAGGACTCTTGAGGATGCCTCTTACAAAGTAGTTGGCTTGATATTTTGTGACTTTGGGGTTTTTTAAATGCCGATTATTGTGGGACTTTATAAAAAAAATGTAAATAATAGATTATTAAATGACAACAATCAGAATATAATTGTCAATGAACAATTGACATTTCATGTAGTGAAAACTTGCAGAAGAGGCACACTCCATCCAAATGGCAAAGTGGGACAAAGCCGAGGAATTTGTACAAAACCCACTTTGATTGCCTGGCATTCTGAGCCTGTCCAAATGAGATGTCTTATATTAATATGGTCAGATGAATAGTTACATGGATAGATAGGAGTGCAGAACTACCGAGGTGAAGGCTACGTTCAGGGAGGTAGTAGCTCTGTGAAGGGATAAGAGGTCAAAGAGGACAAGAATTTAGCACTAGTGTAAGCTCCTGACTAGGAGGAGTAACTGCACTCTTGGGTAGATAAATTAGAAGGTATAAAATAAGACCAGAAAGAGCTCTAACTTTTTTTAACATCTGTTTGTTTTATACCTGAAGCTAATACTGTATATAGTTTTGGTAGTAGTCATCTTAAAAAAGGATGTTGAAAATTTGGATGTAGAAAAAATACAGGAAAATGGTGTCAAAGGAATTTAAGGACATAGAGAATGCCTTGTGGTGGGAGTGGCAGAGTTTGACCTGCACACTTGCAAAAATTAGAACTGAGAAGTTAGTAATAACGTGAGTATCCTTGCAGAAAAACAATGCTAGATGCTTTAGGAAACAATACACAGGAATGGCTGGAAAAGGAAATCATTCAAATTCAAAACAACTTTCCAGCAACATGAATTATTAAATACTAGAAAAACTACAGTGGTGCATCTTGGTCTTTTGAAGTTGGAAGAATCAAGACTGCCTGTCTGGAAGTTGTACTGTGTCCAAAAGCAGAGATTGGAGTTCAGTTTAGGAATAGCTGGGTGAAATGAGATTGTTTCAGATGGGTAGCGGTTGTGTTGGATTCTAGTTCATGAAGTTCTGTTGAAGGCTCCAGAAGAGCTCTTGGGAACTTCAAAGAATTGTGGATCAAGTCCAGGTTTTTGCACCTGTAGAAAAAACCTTTTTCCTTACCAAATAAGTATTTACTGTAGGATGCACATATTGCTGAGAGTTTGGGAAAGAGACGCTGAGGGAAGAGAGTTGGTCTGTAGTAAAACTAAATAACCTTCCAGTTAATTTGCTAAAGAATATGGTGTTCTTGGGTGAAATGATGACATGTAGTTTAGGTGTGCTGATTAACTTTTTGTATCAAGTCTCTTTGGGAAATGAAAGACTAGTAAGTGGTCTAGCTTTTACCCATTTATATTTAAAGCTGTATTTTGAGTATTTTATCAGAAATTAGTTCTGTGGTATGGGGCAAATTCTTTGTGGTTTGTAGCCTCTCGGCGCTGAGTATTTCTGGTTGCCTGCTACTCAGTGCAATATAGGTGATATTTTTAATATTGATTTGTGTAAGGGCAGTGAGACTTCCAGCCAGTGATTTCTCAGAGGGAAACTTTGGGAGAGAAGGGAAAGTATGTGAAAGAAATTCATCTGGTCTCTGAGCTTGGCAGGTTAAATGTGTCTTCAGTTGTATAAGTAATTACACAAGTAATTTAGCATAGTCTTTAAATGACCTCATAAAAGTATTCACACTTCAAAAGTACAAAACCTTTTCTTTCTCCTGAGACCAAAAAAACAGCAGGCACAAGATTAAAACTTCACAAATGAGAAGCGAGTGGGGAATTGGCAGAACACGCACACTCGGAGCAGGAGACTTGCAGTGAGTTGCTAAGTGAAGCTGTTAAGTGGATCAGGGTATGTGTGGCTGACAGATGTTTTGATTGTGCCAGAGGACCCAGGCACACCGTGGTGGGAGAAGGCTGGGAAAATCTGAAGGAGGCAGGGCACAGTGACCCTCTTTTCTATGAGTTTTGTGCTTACTAATGCTATAGTATAAGCAGGTGATTTTTTGAGACACGATGACCAATGCTGCAGCGTTGCACAGCTAGACGTGTGCCCCACTGGTTCCTGACACAGTATGGAAATGCTGTGTAGTAGCAGTAAGTGATGGTAAAGGGTTGTTAGATCATCAAACCTGTATCTTTTGGAGGGTAAGAGGCGGGCATTTTTTTGTCTATATCTGAAGTATGTCCTCCCTGTTCTGGCTTTGTGGCTCATAGATCTGTGCTAAGTGAGGAGTGGCTCATTTCCCATCTGTTCATATTCCACTTAGTCTTCCCCTAATTAAGAAGCAGGCCAGAGGGAATTCTATCTGGTACTTGCCATGATCTATCTCTGTCTCTCCTTTCCCCCTCGCTCAACTGCGCTTATATTTTCCTTTTAGAAAAGGGAGCTGCTTGAGTTTCATTCTTTATTTCCTTCCCAGTCCCCTATAGATCCCTCACCTAAGAAGGAGATATTGTCGCTGGGGAGGGCGATGGGTCGCACTTAGCTGAATTTAGTGCTGAACAAGGAAGCAGAGCAAAAGCCCTATGCTGCTGCCTTTAGCCAGCTTCAATCAGCTTTTCCTCCAAGGCATTTGTGCAGAGATGTCTGTAGTACAATTTATTTTACTCACTTTTCATACAAATCATCACTGAAATTTATCTGTGTGTTCTGGCAAAAGTCATCTGGATCACAGGAGTGTTTTACCATGTACTGCCTTGCAAAACTGCATTTGACAGTAAGAGACAAGTCTATACAGTGCGTCCGGTAGCAGTCTGAACTACAGAGCAGTATGATTCAAATAAATGCACGTTTTCAGTCTGTCTGATGATAACTACTACATAACTTTTGTATTGTTGTCTGTATTGACATAAAGATGATGGACTTAAAAACTTGGATTAGATAACCCCAAAATAAGTCAACCTTTTTTACTTGTCAAGATATGTCTAAAGTCTTGTTTTAAAAGAGAAAGCCCCACAAACTTTCCACAGTCTTTGTGGTGTAAAGTACACATTGGATATCACATGTGGTGGTACTGGTATTTTTGTCTGGGATTTCTTACCAGTTACAGGTTTACTAGTGGCTGTCCTTCAGAGTGGCGTAAGTGCAGGACCTTCGTGGCCATTTTGTGTCTTAACTTACAAGGGAAATGTTTTCCAGCAAAGAATCTCTTCACTTCTAAAATATGTATTATTAATTTGTTAGCATTTGGCAGGGTTGAATGGGGCACAGAATGCTTCAATTTCTGTTTATCAGTCTGGGTCAAACATGTAACTTCAGTTAGCTTCACCAACATCGACAGGGAAGGATCGTAGTGGTTTTAAATAGCTGTATTGTTTCCTCATTAAAGCCCCTAAACTCTTGTAGTTTGATCCTCTCAGTGAAGCTGTTCCTCGATCTTACTTGCTATTGGTGGCTTACCAGTGCAGGCCAATTCTTGTCATTTCTTTGCTTAAAGATTCATCGTTGTCATGATCAGGCAATGGTATATGTATTTTATTGAAGAATGATTTCTAAACTATATTCAGATATAACTAGTATAATGGAGAGGTAAGGTATTTTGCATGGTAGCTGCAAGCTTTATTTAGAAGGAATTTGAACTTTTCCCTGTTCACTGCAGTGAGAGTTAACCATTACAAATAAAATCATCCACAGACAAAATTCAGCCATGCATTTATCAGCACAAGAAAGTGGTAATGCAGTGACTAGTAATGACCACAGTATGATATAATTAGATATTTTTCAGCTTTTTAAACCATACTTATTAAATAAATTTATGCAAGTATCAAAAGAAAATACAGCAAATAGTAATGCAGCAATATCCTCCATGTTCCACCTTCTTTCATAGTTCAAAGGAACTACATTCTGTATCTGAAAAGAGCATTATATTGAGAAAGTTATCACAGGAGTGGAGAGTTAGTAAAAATAAAGTGTCAAAGAGGTTGTTTAATTAGAGGCTGTTTCTATCTTAAACGTGTTTAATGTTTAAACATCTGATCTTAAACTCTAATTTGTTACTAGAGTCAGAGTATTGTAGAGAGGGCATTTGGGTTATCTGCATGTATGGGAAGGTGCTGCTTAGCATAAAGTTGGTTGGTTTATTCTAACAAATTAATATGCATGTGGTAAAATGATAGCTGTGTGCATTCTTAATTAAGCTTGATATAGATAACTAATAATAAAATAGCCACCTACTAAAAAATAAATGCATCACCATTTCTAACCCATTAAAGCATTAAGAAACAGTAAAGCATGTGCTAAATAATTATCTACAGATGCATTATACTCTCTTGATAGCAACATTTTTGGTATAATTGTATTTGCAAATTAACTTGTCATTATAGTTAGCAATCAGGCAGAATTCATTTCCATTAGGAAAAAAGCTATAGCTGGAAAAAACAGTAAGAAGTCAGTGACTTTACGAGGTTGGCTCCAGTTAATTTAAAATATGACTAAATTTATTAATTGCTGTTTGTATCTGACTAGTTTCTGTATTTTTTCTGTCTAGCCTGAATTGTAATGAAAGAAGGATGATAAAACAAGTACTAGTTGATTCGTTCTCTTAGTATGATAGCTGTTATTTCTTTAAGTCAGAATTTCTGATTGCTTATTCTGTCCATATTTTTAAATGCATCAAGTATCATAGGATCATTTTGGTTGGAAAGGACTTTTAGGTCTACGGTTGGACTTGATGATCTTAACACTGCGAAGTCCACCACTATAACTATGTCCCTAAGCACTGCATCTATACACCTTTTAAGTACCTCCAGGGATGGTGACTCCATCATTTCCCTGGGCAGCCCGTTCCAATGCTTGACAACCCTTTCTGTGAAGAAATTCTTTGTAATATCTAATCTAAACCTCTCCTGGTACAACTTGAGGCCATTTTCTCTTGTCCTGTCACTTGTTAATTGGGAGAACAGACCAACCCACACCTCGCTACAACCTCCTTTCAGGTAGTTGTAGAGAGAGGAAAAAAAGTCTCCCCTCAGCCTCCTTTTCTACAGAGTAAACAACCCCAGTTCCCTCAGCCACTCCTCATAAGACTTGTTCTCCAGACCCCTCACCAGCCTCATTGCCCTTCTCTGGAC
>Ga0181612_111265_pt1 | contig 13797 bp, 15 predicted proteins | sample HoacroProtozoa21_FD_119630 | JGI IMG/M metagenome (GOLD analysis project Ga0181612, IMG submission 119630) | Hoatzin crop microbial communities from Cojedes, Venezuel. Combined Assembly of Gp0051906, Gp0051904, Gp0051908
GCAGAGCCCACCACAACCCCCCCCGGCCCCGGCCCTGCGTGTGAGGGGGGCAAGCACACCCCAGTGTCAAACCCCCCCAGAAAGCCCCCCCAGCCGTAAGACCCCCCAGCCACAGCGAGGAGCCCAAGGGAAGAAGCACTGCCCAAGCCAGCATGCCCGCCGCAGGGCTCCTGCACCGCGCTCCTCAAACAGGGAACGCCAGGAGGTCAAACTGGAGATCTGGCAGAATCCAGATGATTCTCTCCAGATGATCTGGAGAGAAGCAGCTTGGACTAAGGCGGAGTGGTTAAATCAGCCTCCACGGGCAACAGGGCAGCAGCCCTTGGGCTGGGCAAAGAGCTGCTAAGGCAGGGAGCAAGATACATGTTCCCTAAGCAAATCCCAGCCAGAGAGATGGGCAGCTTTCGTCCTCCAAATGCATACGCTTATTCCTCATTAAAAGTTTACATAGACTAAAGGGACTAATGCTAATAAAGTTCTATTGCTTCCTACACCCAGTCCTTAAGGAAGACGCAGAAAAGCTTCATGGGCAGCTGCAGCATGAGCCTGGGCTTGAGCTGCATCCATCCGAAGGGGGAAAAGTATTCCTGCTGGCAATCAAAAGCATCAAACGTATATTCAGGATATATTCAGCCCTGGATCAGAAAAGAAAAAAAAAAAACAAAAAACCAAACTTCATCCATGCTTGTAAGCTGGTCACACCCTTAAGCTCTCCAGAGAAGTTTTACCGCTTGTAAAATCCTCATGATTCACCTGGAAAGAAACCACAGCCTGCGCTGCAGCCACAGAGGCGTAAGGCTCCACGGAGAGGAGGGGATGCCTCAAGAACCCGGGCTTTGAGGGGATATGTAAAGGGCAGCGATACATTTCACGGCCCGGCTACAAACACAAAAGAGGGGAAAACAGAAGGGTTTCTGGCCCATATCCACACGACGCTACGCAGAGAAAAGCACATCGCTTTATTTATACAGAAGTTTTCATTTTGGCATGCACCACTTCGCTATCTATTATCAGCCCCAGAACAACAGGGCACAGGAGACCACTTCCACGACCAGCACGAGCAGGGAATACAAAGACGGGGAGCAAGATTTAAAGCAGGAAGGGCTCAGGCACTCTTGTATTTTACAGAAGGTCATTCACCGGGCCTTTATACTTCAATTATCAAATTATATCTGAATTGGTGCAGTCATCCTGATTCGAGAAACCATCACGCATCTTTTCCCTTCAAAAGGGGAAATAAATACTTTATATGTAAAGCATTTTGCATCAGAGGATCCCGGAGTCCTTCCCCGGCACTTTGCCTCGTAAAACCACCCAGGCAGACAGCTGCTTGCCCTACGGACGGCCTTCAGTGGTGCAAAGAAATGAAGTGTTTTGCCCGTAACAGCTCGGGCAGTCGCACAGCCAGATCTCAGGTCTACCCCTCCTCCCTCGAGATGCACCCGACTGAGCCAATTACACATGTTGCTACCCTTAACGAGTGGGATTTTATAGCCTCTCTTTTTCTCGTGCTTTCCTTGTCATCATAAACATCCCAGTGTTTGCTCACAAGTTGTTCCATTAAAAACAAATATGCTGCCTCTCCGCGGCAGTGGAATTTGCTGCAGAAAATCATCACGAGAACAGCACTGTCTTGCCAGCCACCTGCACCGCCTCCCCCTTCCACTCAAACCCAGAGGCATGTTACAATTACATTATTCCAACGAAACAAAATTATTTTCCCCTGTTCCAAGACATAAAACAACCACGTTATTATGGCCATAGCCACTGTGATTTAATAATTTAAACAAGAGACACACACAATGATAGGAACATAGTAAGTAGTACAGCACTTCATTACAGCTGGAACCAGTATTTATGATCCCTGAAACCAAAAGATGGCCTTGAAAATTATATGCCCAAATGCGTCACTTCAAAATTACAACTTAATCATATAACGTTCAGCACAGAGCTTTGAAAAACACCGATCAACTTTTGTTTTTTTCCAGGGTGAAGAAAAGCTCTGAGACATAATAAATCATTTAATGCATCGGCGGAAGCAGCTTGCTTCGGAAACAGGATTTGCAATGCAAAAAGTGAATCGCGGAGCATCACCTTCACACTTCAGCCCTCCGCACACGCTGCTGCTGAAGGCTCTTCCTCCCAGCCGCCCCGCGCCTCGCGCAGCAGGGCAGTGCCAGGGACAGTCGCCCATCTCCCCACCATCCGTCCGCAGGAAAGGGGTCACAGTGCTCTCCGAGCCACGCGAGGAACGAGCTGAAATGCAAGCCAGCCGCCCGAGCTCTGCCAGTGCTTTGAAAGCTCTAGACCACGCCGTGCGGAGAAGTTAATCTGGTAAAAATGCTTTGGACACGTAGCCACAGCCCAAAAACAGTTCTTTGCCAAGACCGAGGACAATATGTTATTAACTAAAGTTTAATTATATCCACAAACATACATTTCTAGCTGAGGCATACAACCATGTCTCTGCAGATTTGTTTGTTCTTCTAGTGGTCCCATTAAGAAATTAGTTTTGTGTTCACTTTTGTAGCCCAGAACATACATTTATCTGGTATTAAATTTGCTCCTGTTTCATTTCCATAGGAATTTTACTGGTTCCATACTAATTAAATTATGTCAGAAACAGACAACACTTCACAAAGGACCCTCTAATCAGTGGCTAATGAGGGCGGGCTGCAATACAGCATTTATGTAACACTGGTAAGATTATTTTCAATGACAAAGCCCAATTTCGGAGAGCAAGCTGTTGTCTCCCCACCAATCAAGTGCGGAAATTAAGTAGATCTCGACTATTAAATTTGCAACGCTTTGGATTAGGCGAGATCGATTTCCAACAAGTATCATTCCCCGCAGAAAGAAGAATTCACCTACTTGTAACATACAGACAATCTATTTTTCTTTTAAGAGACATTTTCCAGGAAGAGTGAGTCAGCAGCAGACACCTAGCCAGGTCTCCACAGCCAGCTAACAACCACGACGTGAGCTTCAGCGGGGAAGCCTTCCCACTCTCCAGGAGCCAAGGCTAAGACAGCCACGCTGAAAGGCTGCCCACTCTCCCTGAAACAACCCAGTAACCCGACTGCCACCGAAGCTGTGCAAGCAGCTCGGAATATTTTATCTCTTCCCACACTCTTTCAAGTGCATCAACCGTACGTGCAAGCGGAGAGCGCACACTCCATCCTAACGGAAGAGGCAGAATTCAGTTAATGACACCAATCTTTACAAGTCTGCAGAAATGGCTCATTTGGGAAATTTTTCCTTCCGAAAGCTTCCGTGCACTATAATAAAGCAACCATTGCAAGCATTTATTTATTAATAGGGCAAGATTTATTCAGGAGAGATCTGCAATCAGCTTAACCTCTGAAAGCGCAGCTTGATGTAGCTTAGCCCGTGGTCAGAGCTCCTCGCCTGCTTTGACGTCAGGCAGCAGCGTCCGTTAGCTCGGGGGTCAGCCGAGACCAGCCCAGGCGACGCCTGGGCACTCGCTCAGACCAGCAGACGGCCTGCAGCCGCCCCGGCCCCGCCGCCACGCCGGGCTTTGACACGGCAGAGGGCAAGAGGCAGACTGCGCGGGCAAGGAAAGCTGGTACGTGGCACAGTCAGGGCGCGTGTGATGGCATTTGGGAAAGGAGCTGGAATATTGCTGCTTTTCCTTAAATTAGCGCGGCAGGCAGAATTATGCGAGGCTGCTAGTGTAAGTTACCCAAATCCCACGTTTCTGCGAGAGGAAGGCCACTGCCAGATGGCCGTGGCACAGAAGATGCAACACCAGCACATCAACAAGTCTCTGCTGGGCAGAATATCTCCCAGAGCTACCAGCAACGCGAGGTTCGGCAACAATACAGCCACTGGATTTACAGCAGCTGCACTGTTAAGCTAATATTTATTCACTATTTAGGCTTGCTTCCATCTAAAAGAAAGGGAATGGCACAGGGATCTATTTCAATTCATAAGAGGCAGCTATTCAGCCACTACCAAGGAGTGGAGAGCAGAAGTTTCCTCAATGGTTTTGCCACATTCTTCCACCATGATTTCACAAAGCCTGAGGAGGCAATAAATGCACATTTCACATCTTGAGGGAAGCAGATCCACATACTGCCTCAACTCTCTCTGTCAGAAGAGACAAACCCAGACGAAAGCATTGCTGAGTTCCCAAGTATCAGGATCCTGGTCCTCTTCAGCTTGTCCTTTATCACCGGTAAGCAGCCATGGTGATAACAGTAAGACTAAATACCTCTGTCTAGAGAGACGGCAGGTACTGCACCGAACATACCACGAAACTAAACACAAGCCTTGCCAACACACAACAAGTGCCGATCTAAAACCAAGGGCAGTTTTTCCACCAGCAGTAGCTCAGGATCACGCAACAGCTTTGTGCCATCCCACCTCCCCAACCTCCCTGTCCAGGGAATACGCCTGTGTCCCTGACCACGACCTGCAGAAAGCAGCCACCCACCCAGACGTGAGCATCAAGAAGTCCCTCCGGCACAGTCGAAGCGCGGGGACAGTCCCTTCCCTCCAGATTATGGGAAACTCGGCTCTGCAGAGCGGTCGTGCTCTACCCACCGTGACCCTGCGAAGGGGCAGCCTCCGTGCCCTGCTGCTTCTGGCTCCTCACAACGAAATCACTGGTACCAGGCCAAAACGGAGCATCCGTGTCCTCGGAACGCAGGGAGGGAGAGAACTGCTCATCGCTGCCTCTGACATGAACCAGCAAAATCCATTACAACAGATGACATTTTGCATATTAAGTATATGCGGAAAAAACCCTGTTTGTCACTGCTGTCCCTCCCTCAGAGCCTCTCCCCTGAGCCCCAGCAAACACAGCAGGGTGCTCAAAGCAATGGGGAGCACGGACCAAAAGGCTGACTGGAAACAAAAGAGAAATGGCTCAAGAAGTTTGTTCCACCTGCGGCGGAAATGACCAGGAGGGAGAGGAAGTAGCATTAAAAAAGTCCACCTGAAAGAACGGCATCAGACAGCTGCCTAACAGACCGTACCGTCACCGTCAGCTGCCCACCGTTGACACCACAAGACTTGTAATGTTTCTGCTCGGGCGCTGCATTTTGTTACCCAGGAGTCCCACGCGCAGGCAGGAGGGTTGGTGGGCACCCACCTCCACCGTCCACGCAACCGCCTGAACAGCTCCATGAACCCCAGGGACACCCTTGGCTGCCGCTGACGTGGCCATAAAAGGGACAAGAGCACTTGCCTACCTCTCGAGAGGCGAGTACCCGCGGGGCAGCAGCCCCCCGGGGTGCTGGGGAGCCCCTCAGCCGGCAGCATCTCTGCCCACATCCTCCGCTTCCATTTCACACTGTAGTTTCTCGCCTGCACAGCTGTTCATTAAAGCTTGCGCTGACATCTGAAGACTCAAAGGCAAATTAAAAAAAAAAAAAAAGCCCTCTACACTTCTTAATCTGATTCATGCTTTTTTAAAGACGGGAGCTCATATCGTGTGGAAAGCTTCTTTTGCAGGATACTACTTTGACCACTGCTGTTCATAAATATAAAAAGACTTGCTAATGCTCTGCTAAACTTCTCACAGAAGTATTTATACCGACACCCCTCTATTTTTTCCAACAATAATCTAATTCATGTGCCTCTTATCTTAGCTATGAAACAGCATGTTAATCCAACATCACAGCTCATTTAGATAAATGGAACTGGGCACATCCAGCGCGTCATTCCTGCTGTGACATTTCTACTATTGACAGAGTTATTTCCAGGCCCAGCGTGGGCAGGGATCTGGGAGGACTCGCACACTTCAGCACAGCCACTGCCCCTCACCGAGGATGCACAGAACAGCCAAGTTTTCTGAAGTGACTCTACCTGGGTCACACGTTAATAAGCATTCTGGAAGCATTTCCCAGAAATAACCTTCAACAGTTACCTAGAAACATAATCCATCAAAATAAACCGCAAAATAATAAAAAAGAAAACAAAAAAAACACTTTTGTTGGTAGATTGCATTCTAGCTACATACAGAAGAATTAGTAGAGAAACTGGAGTCATCGATCAAGGGAATAGCTCAAATTAATTTCAAGGTTATTTTCTTAGAGAGTTCTTTGATGAACACGAATAGTGCTGTCAGAAAGTTTCCCTTTGCTCGCTCATTGATACTCTCCATGAGCTCTTAAGAATATAGCTGAACCTTATAGGCCTCTATAGGACTTAAGAGCACCCACCGGAACCTAAGCACTTCGTAGGCGATGAGCTGAAGTGAGCCCATTGCTCTAGAGCTTAACAGTTAAATCAGCCAGAATAGATTAAAGTTTCCAATCAAATAAACTGAAAGTTCTCCTTAAGCACTGAATGGTTCCCCTTTTCTCCAGGGCTCCATCCCCAAATTCCTTTCTAATCTGAACAAATATGGTATTTGCATCCCCTCCCCCGCTTTTTTTTTTTTTATAAACAAACACAACTGCTGGGATGACGCAGATACAGCACAGCCAAAGGCTTTTCTTCAGATACTCAGAGCACTCCTGATCTGCATATTGGTTTCAACTCATCATTCTTCATAAACAACATGGATCCACGAGAGAGTCAGTCACACGTCTGCCGGTGCATCTTTCTCTCTGCTCGCAGCCAGCAAGCTGGTGCACAGAGATGACTGCAAACTCCCACTGCAGAAGGTCTGGCCTCAGCACAGACTGGTCCTTTTTGGCCAGTTTCCACTCGAAGCTGTAAAGCTGAGATGCAATCAGAAGTGGTCACAACCATGCAGCCCAACCTGGCAAAACACTTCTGGTGCTAAGGCTCCGCCGAGGTTCTCTCACCGATAACCTACGCACACCTTGGGGACATCCGTGCAACGGGTGCATCCACGCACCGATGTTTCAAAGGACAGAAACCAAAACTTGGCTGCAGCGTGTTGTTTCCCAGCCGCTCCGCTCAGCCTTCAGCAAGGAAGCTGGCCTTGATTTAGAGGGATGTACGCCCTTTGTGTAAGTGCACACACAACTGCCCAGTACCAATTTTACACCTTCCTGAAAATCATGTTTTCAGCCAAAAGAAACACTTCCGATTTTCAAGACAAGGGTCTCTAGACCATATACCCCAGAAACTAATCATTCCTGTACTCCACTGACACCCATCACAAGGTAACCTGCCTCTGGAAAACTAACTGCTATGGGTCAGTCAAAAAGACAGACAATTTAAGGATTTTCATACATTCTCTTACTCAGGTAGAATCATCTCTTCAACCTCTCCAATCATCAAGCATTTGTTGGATTGGGCACAAATATTCAACCCACACTGCTCCTCAGTCTGGCTGGAGGGAGATGGGGGGAGGGGGTGTCCGTGTAAAGTCCTAGGGCAGGTTCTCCTCAAATCTATCCAGTTTTGCTTTTGACCTCAACAGAAGTAGCATTAGACCCTAAACAGGTCCACCCACAATGACACAGGGGAGCTTGAAATAGATGAAGGAAGACAATACACGGAAAGAAAATCTCAAAGCAGTATAGTTTCATCAGATAAGGGCGTATTCTATGCAATAAAAAGAAGCTAACATCACCCTTATCTGCATTACATCAAATATCTTTCACTTCTAAAAGCCCTTAAGGCCGCAGAGTTTTCAGTTACCTTTACCCCCTCTACTTCCACCAGCATTAATACCATTCCTTAGAAGCCTGCTGCCAGCCGCTGCGTAGTCTCTCTGCGTATCACGAATTAAATTCTCAGGTTTTCTGACTTTTTCAACTGTTAGAAGGACATTTATCAGGTTAAGGCCAGATTTCTTTCCCTGTCTTACCAGCAGAGTTTTGGATGACTAATCAGAAGACTGCGCATATTTTAAAGCTCTAATTCTCCCTTCACTACATATACCAGTCAATGTCACTTTGACACTACTCTGGCTTTCGACTGCAGAAAAGCTTTCCGACTTAAATTCCGTTAAAATGAACATGCCCTCACAAGCAGGCAAGAGTGCTCTTCGCTCTGTCTTTCCCTCCCCCAAGTTAGCTTCAGCTGTCACCGAAAACACAGTAAGCATTTTCCTTCTTGGGAACTATGTGTTCTTGCAGTTATATTCAGTGGACCAGAAGAGTCTGGCACTGGAAGAAGAACTATCTGATTTCTTGGACTCACTGTAAGAGAGCCTGTCTTGGCCAGATACAGTTATTACCACCAAGAACCAAGAATTCAGTTAAATTAAAGATGCCCAAGGTAATGAATATTGGCCATACAAACAGTGATCAAGCGCTCACCCACCACAGACACAGCTTTGGGGTGTTGACTGCTCTTTAAAGAGTGTTTCTTACTGTAGTCTTCAATAACTGTCCGCAAAACACTAAGTTAGCATGAAGATTATCAGAACTGCCATCCATGAATCACTACCACTATTTTGGTAAACGGAAGGTAGTCAACAGCTCTTGATGACCCCTGACATTTGTCTCCATTTTCAGTTTGTTCAGATCAGAAACTACATTTCAGCTTAATTCAGACTGAGCATTTAAGTCAAGGCCTAATTTACTATTTTTGCCATGATTTGTATTGCCTTCTTTCAGCTACATTCCCTGTAATTTCTTTTTCTATGCCAAGTTATAAAGAGGGCAATACAGCTTGCAAAAGCAGCTCCACCTTACACCTACCTTGAGGTGCTGAACCTGGGAGTGGTGAGGGAAGAGCGAGCTGCCGCCTTCAGATGGTTAATCCCTGTCCGACAGCACTTCAGCGCTGCAGAGAACACGACCTCTGGGCAGCAGTCAGGAAAACGTACAAAAAGACAGAAAAGATACAAATCGTCTTCCTAAAAATTTGCTCAAGGCGAGAGCTTTCCACAGATCATTTCTACCATGGTTTCCACCTTTCGCTCACCCCATGCAAGCCTGGTCCTCAGGCTGAGAAAACATCTCTGACAGCTTCCAAGCAAGCCAGGTCTCCAGCTGGATCTGCCTTGGCTTTAAGTGGCCTTCTCTCCCTTCATCAGCTGCCCCTCTCCATCGCACTGTCGCGATATGGTCAGAGCAGGCCTGCAAGCACGGGCCTTGCTGTCCCCTCCAGGGAGGGTCCTACCCCCACGGCACAGGAAGGGCGCAACGGGAATTTTACCCAATGTCACGGTGCATTGCACAGCACTTGCTCTATGCTCTGCTCAGGACAACCTTCTCCACAGAGCTTTTCCATGAGGGGCTGTTCATCAGGTCTTCTTTTTAAAGAATCTGGGCCAAGTCATCCCTGCTGTAGCTTTAATGACGTCAATGAGCTACAGCAGGGGTGAAATTGGGCCATTATTTTTTATGTCCATATGTCCTGTGCCCATTAAAGAAAAAAAAATGCTAAAGAAGATCAAGGAAGAAAAGTTATTGAGTCAAAAGACTATGCTGTGCAGAGATTAACATCTAGATGTGGAATGTTTCTCTTTCTCTCTTTTGTTCCTGCTGTACGTCTATAAATATAACAGTTTATGGAAAAAGAAATACTCCTGGAGTGTCAAGGTACAATGCGAGTTCTGCAGTGACAAATTATACTCACATTTTGTATCCTGTTTTGATTAAAAAAATCCCAAAAATCTTTACTAGGAAAAGGCCTCTTCAAAACTCCACAAAAGCAAGCGACGCGGTTGCCGGTAACTGTTAGTTTCTCCACTGTGAGCCAGAATTGACCACACTCTGCACATCACCACCCAGTAGTAAAGCCCAACGGACCTTGTTCTGAGCTCATTTCTTAGTAAATCCAAAACAGGATTATACAAATATCAAAACCAAAAATATGAAGTACGAGTTTAAACCGAAGCAGTGTTTTCTGTGAATATGCAAAGCCTCAGATACCAACATGGACAGGGACGTAGCCGAGGAGTCCAAGCCTGCCAGGTGCAGGACACCAGTAACAGCCACCGCAACGCATCGCGATTCTGTGCTGATTTTCGGAAGGCAGAACTGTATCGTTTATCTGGAGCGAGCGTGCATACGGGCTTCGCACCCGCCGTGCCCCAGACCATCAGGCCCTGCCCTGGGCTGTACGCAGTGGCTCAGACGAGCCAAACCGCAAGATGCATCACGGCCAGCGAGAGCTACGACCAGAACTTCTCAGCTCCGTATTTAAAAGCCCGCTTAACTGACATTTAGGCATCTGAGTAACCATATTCATATGAACATAGGTAAAACTGCTCACCAATATGCTTACAGAGTCACGCCACTACACCTTTAAAACTAGACAGCACATTTTTCAGAAGCCTCCAGGAACCACACCAGATCACGGCAGCTTGGTGTTCAGGGCCTTTACTTTGTAAATAACTCTTCTTTCAAAGCTTAGTAGAAGATTCCTTTGAAATCTTTGACCCCAATTCTCCAAGTCTCAGCTTTAATCAAAGACTAACTCTACTTTGTAAAAGCCTTTTTTCCAATTGTTTTCCCTTAGCATTAACGAGTTCTTTTTCCCACAATAAGACAGAACAGTTTGGAGTTCTGCTTTTTTTTATTATTTATTTCCCTGCCCCTCCCCTCCCCCAGTTCCAGCACTGGAATCAAAATAACTTGAGATGGAAAACGTGTGACCTCCCAAGCCTTTATTTACAGTATCACAAACCACAAGGGAAGGATCTGTCCAAGTTTTCCAGCTGGAATGGGAACAGCAGGGAAAAAACGCGCTCTCGTTTTTGCAGCCGTGATATTTAACACATCACAGGGGAAAGAGGATGGGGAGGAGGTAGGGGAGTTGGAAGCAAGTAATGATGCCATGGAAGTATCGGATGAAGAGGTCTCAGCCACCCCTGCAGGTTCACGTGATTATGACCCATCTCCCCAGATTTGCACAGAGCTGTGCACATGCAAACGTAACTGCAAAACCAGTCTGACGCATGTTTAATAAGGTTGCTTCTTGACTTTTACATCATAAAAGATCGTAAAATACAGAAACCTTCTGGACTTTGCCTGAATTTTTATTAGTGCTGTAATGCTCTCTCTTCATGCCACCATCTCCCAAGTTACTACAACAAAGACTTTCTCAAAAACAAGAAGCCTAGAAGCAGTGGAATCTTCCTCGGATATTTAAACAGAACAAACACAAATGAACGAGGTTGAGATCTATAGAAAGTTACTTGCAGCAGGAAACCGTCAGTTAGTTTGTGGTTACAACCACACCAGTGTCGCAGTTCTTTCCTCACAGTTAAATATATATGTCCAAACAGTTCCTCATGTCTTGTGTTTCTATTGTGAAAGCAGGAAAACAACCAAAAAAATAAAATTGTCCGTATTTCCACTAGCAATTTCATAGTGCCAGACCATACAGGAGACTCTCTTTTTTCGAAAAGAGATTTTTCCATACCTTTCCACACATTTATGTCAGGACTAACTTAGTTTACCTGTGACTATCTCCGATCCTTACGAGACCCCGTTCCCCCTCCCCTACCCATGCTCAGCTCCCCCTTCTCCCCACGCGGCACCGTGACAAGTGCCACGCTAACCCACCACCCTTACACACCGAGGCAGGCGAATGCCACAACTGTGCTGCTGCCTTACGCTGCCAAACAGGGTTCCTCTCCCCGCCAGTACAAAAGCAGCCATCACACGGCTCTCTGAAGTGTTATCACCTTGATCTAACTCATTGTAAAGTGTTTTGCAGTACAGTCTACGCAGGATCCAACACGAGGATAGATTTCTCTGCATTCCATTGGTCTCCAAACTCACCCCTTACAAGGGGTACAACTCTCTTGTCACGGGTCACGTAGTAGGTCCCCTGGCAAGTACAGGACGCCGAAAAAGTAAGATTCAGTCCCAATTTGTGTGCATATAAAAGGGAACAGGGCTCTGAAGGGGAAAAGCTTGTCACATTACACAGCCGGGGTGGAAACACACCTAAAAATCACAGTACAGCATGCTACAAGCACAAAGACAGGGGCTGCAGGCGAGGCAGGGAGTGCTGGAAGCGCTTCAGAAGGAACCAGTTGCAAAGCAAACCCCTGCTTCCTTTTGACAAGACACCATACATTCCTTCAGCGACGTGCACAAATTGTTCGGAGGGGACGGCACTTCCCCAGTGCACAAGACCTCTGACCCCAGCCTGCCTCGCATCTTCCCAGGCTAAGGCAGCCTGTAATTCCACCTGCTTTCACCTCATCTACATTCGCCTCTCCTATCTATTAGCCTCCTGCCCAACGCCAGGTCCTGCTTCTTCCTAGACAGAAACACTCCTCCTCATCCCATCCAGGCTTCTGCAGTTGCAGGACCAGTGGAAACACAAAAAGGCAGTGCAGTGGCCCTGGGCAGCTAGAAGCGAGGATGCCGAGGGACAGAGCACCAGGTACCTCCTCGTTCTGCATCAGCATCCTCCATCTCCCCCTACCACGCTGCTTCCACTGCCGGCGTCTTGCTGAGGTCCCACAGCCACACTCCGAATATCACAGGCACTTACAGCCTGCATACGTACACGTCTCTCAGATTCTGCTCTGCCTTTCTGCTTTTGCACCGGAGATTGAGGACACTTTCCTAGATTTTGAAATAATTCTATGCAAAACACTCCCAGGTACGACTTGCAGAGGAACCTCCTCCCATCATTTTCATTCTGTCCAGCAGTTTGGATTCAAAGTCCCCGGGTTTGGAAAAAAACAACGGGCTGCACAGGGATGCTGGCAGAACAAAGGAGAAAATTACCCGCTGCCTACAGCGTTTTCCTGGACGTTGCTACTCAGCTCTTTGTTTTCACGAACGCAGCATTCCCTTAGCAGGTTTAAAACTCATTTTTCTCCCTACATTTCTTACCTGCCAACCGACGGACGTTACCCGCTCTCTAGTGACGCAAGCTGCCTGGATTCATTTTGCTGTGACCACAATTCTGCAGGCAGTTTGCCCTCACCTGCCCAGGAAATTAATGACCACTCAGGCACCTCTCTTACCGAGAATGTGAAGTCCTTCAGGCAAGTGAAATGAGGAGAGCCACAGCCTCAGGGCAAAGCAAACCCTGAACACTGCAAAGGATTGCATCGCTGCTTTGCTGTTACCACTAATTCCAAGAAACAGCTCTCCTCTACCACAGCCTACGGGGGAGCAAAGGGAGAGTGCACCATCTAAAGCAAGGGCAGCAAAGCTCCTGGGGCACCAATGTTCTTCCCCAGCAGGAGCACAAATTCACATTGCAATGAATGCCTACACGAGCACAAACTCCTCCGTGAAAGCTGCTGACAGCAGCTTTCGCTCCCAGAAAGACCCACCCGCCGCTCCTTCCGAGAGCTGCGGTGGGCAGAAGAGCAGCTGCCGGGCTCTCCCGAGGAAATCGGGTGTCCCACAAAGGGACAAGCCACAGCACTGGAGGCATCCGCCCCGGGCCGGCCCTCGGCTCTGCTGACCCTGAAGAGAGGGGCTTCAGGAAGGGAATCGACATCGGGAATGGCGACAAATTCACAGGGAGCCAATTTCCAGCCAGGAGATAATTAAGGGATTCAAGTCACCCTTAGTTTTCAAAGGCTTCTCGTAAAGATATCTCAGGTTAATACGGAGCTGGTGACACCGTGCTTTCAGTGTAACTACTGCAACCCTGAGGTATAAATCCAGAGAAAATGAAAACACATTTCAGTCTGGCAAGTAAACGGTCTCGGTTCGAAACTCATTTATCCTTTCTCTGTTCTTCCTAGCAATTCACTGCTCTTAAAGCAAAAACCAGCAATTTTTGAGTTTTAACATCCAGCAGTAAAAGTGCAAAGTTGCTATACCACAGTATCACCGCAAAGAGAAACCTTTGGTGGAGTTAAGAGTTAAAAACACCCTTTCTGACAGAGGAAAACACACCTGAATGGGAGGAATGCACTGGAGGAAAACAAGAAGATACAAAAAAACACTGTCAGCCTAACGGCTCACAGCCCAC
>Ga0181612_147887_pt1 | contig 13797 bp, 10 predicted proteins | sample HoacroProtozoa21_FD_119630 | JGI IMG/M metagenome (GOLD analysis project Ga0181612, IMG submission 119630) | Hoatzin crop microbial communities from Cojedes, Venezuel. Combined Assembly of Gp0051906, Gp0051904, Gp0051908
CGTGGGGTGCTGGTGAGGGCACTGCGCTGCTGTCGCAGTCGGGATGGTTGTTTCGGCTGCGATCCCGCTCCCGGGGGAACTGCAGTTTCGTTTTGCCATGACCCTGTACTGTCGCAGCCACATCACGCAGCTGGCTCGCTCTGAGATGCCGAGTGCGAATGCCGTGACGGTCCAGGCTCCGGGCACGCTTCGGGCAGAACCCGCTCAGCTCGCAGGGTGCATTGAAGCCCTCGCTGCCGTCCGTTGAAGCCGAACTCTTCCGGTGAAACATTTCACTGTGTAAAAAATGGTGACTTCTGATAAAAACAAGACTTATTAGAGTTCTTCCAATCAGAACTATTTATTTCCCAGCTCTCTCAAGAATCACTAATTATTAAAAATTAATTACATTCACCCTTTGGACTTGGCTTCCAAGTCAGATCTGAAGACAGACAGAAAAGTTGCTGCTGGTAGTTCAGATTCTGCCAAAAACCTCATGAGAACTAGCTACTGAGATGTCTGTGTTTAAGCACTGACAGATGGAAATGGTATCTGATGCTTTAGTGTTCTTTAATTGAGCACTCAAAGGCATGACAAGGTCCAGTGGCTGGAAACTGAAGCCAGAAAAATTCGAATTGGAAATAAGGTACAAATTTTTAACAGTGAGAGTAATTAACCTCTGGAGCAGTTTCCCGGGGTATGTGATGGATTCTCCATGGTTTGATCTCTTCAAATCAAGAATGCGTGTCTTCCTCAGAAATATTCTGTAGCTCAGACAGCAGTTAAGGGGTTTAATACAGATTTTTTTTTTTAAACTGCAATTGTGTGACCTGGACGATGCAGGAGGTCATCCTATCATATCTGCAGAGATAAGAATCTGTGAATCTGAACCCAGATGTGATCCCTTGATTCTGAGCACTGCATTTAAACTTAATCCAGACCGAAATTCCCCCCCACTTCATTCCGTCTGCTTGGAGAAATTGAGGGGATTTTCTAAGGCAGCAATTTGGAGAGCTTATTGCAGTCCTTTCTTCTCAGCCCGGGAAGGTCTATGGGGATTTTGGCTGGGACTCCTAAGAGCCTGAACCTCCGCTTTGGGCTGTAGAGATGTATCTTGCTCAGCCCTGATCTCAGGTGGTTGTTGAAGTCCCAGTTTCACATGGTTATCTCAAGCTGGCCCCGTGGTCAGAGGTGTTGCTGAACAGTCGCACATGGGAGCCGGGCATTCGCTCCCATTTCCTTGTGGTTCCAGGAACACCTTTCTCCACTGCTTGTAATTATGGGGATTTTGCTCATCTTTAGAGTTAAATTTATCTCTATGCCATGCAGCTCTTATGCTCTCCGGAGTCAATTAGTGGCGCCGCAGAAGGTGAATCATGAAGTGCATCATTAAGAATGGCGCACAGGTTAGAGAAAAGTAAGGCCAGCAATGTTTCCAGCACCTCCTTTTTGCTGAGATTACACACGCTATTTCCCCAGTTTCCCTTTTTAATGGCACGTTGTAACGACCGGTGTCTCAGCCACAGGGATTGGATGCTGTCGCCAAGAAAAACTGGCAAGACAGAAGGTGGAAGAGGTCCATTAATTGGCTCCAAGTACCAATTTCTCCAGAGGGGCTTTTCTTAACAGAGAGAAACTGTTCGGCACTGCAGGAGCAAAGCATACCTGCAGAGCAAATGGCTTTTCTGAGTCTGAAGACATCTACAGACCATGGTAAAAATGCAGCAGAAATATCAGAGCTGGATTTTAAGGGACACCTGAGAATGCAAAGGAATTGCTCTTTATTAAAAAGCCCAGACCAGAGTCTCTCTTGGTGCATATCGAATACAGATTCTTTCACAAGGATCTTTTGCTGGAGTGGGGAGGAGGGAGGCGGGTGGGGAAGCAGAGTAGACAGGGAGGGAATTTAACCCTTAAGGGCCTTCCCTTGAAAATCTTGCTTTGCAAAGAAGTCGCTGCCACAGCAGCATTTCTTCACCCATACGCGAGTTATTTGCTGTGTCTGCAGAGAGCAGCTGGCATGCTTTCGTGGAAGAGCTGTTCGTGTCTTTCCTGTTTCACCGTCTTAAAGCAGATTGTCCTGTGTATTCTGGGGTGGAGGGAGAACATACAGGAAGGTCTTGGCATGACCTCTCCAGGCTCAGAAATACAAGCCTGAGCAGCCTAATGACTGCTTTGTTGTGTATCGTCTGCTTATTGCGGTGCTCAGAAGTCCCCTTACCTTTGCGGGAGCATCTGACAAGAAGATGAACATAGCATTTGGGCTCGCGTCACTAGGGCCATGGGTCTTCAGTTTTTTTCTTTTTGATGGTGCTCTTGTTGGACAAGCCTTTAGGGTTTGGTTAAGCCAGCGTCTTCTGTGCTATAAGCAAGGCAGAAGAGACCCCAGAGCAGCAGTAGTGGGACAACATGCCCCAGAAAGCTTTCTCCTGACCTCATTAGCTGGGAGCTGGCTCAGACTCCACATGTGATGCTGGGAGACACTTCCTGACTGCAGACATGCACTCAAGTGTTTTGTGTTGGACATTTGGGCATTCTGGGTCTCTCCAGGACTGCCTGCTAACTCCTGGCATTCATAACTGTCTTTATTCTCAAAGAGACCCTTGCTGCTTCCCTGCCACCCAATGCATTCAATACAGAGATCTCATTGTCATCGTGTGCTTTGGTATTTGGGTAGGGGACAGATGTGGCAGACGTGGTGGTTGGGCGGGCTTTAGAGCATTCACATGCTGCCTGCTGTGGAGCGTTTGCTGCCTGGAAGGATTCTTCTGGGAATGTCTGCTGGCTCTATATGCTGTTGTTCTGAAGCCTTGGACTAGCTCCATGACACTCCTTCTTGGTACTTTGTTTTTCTGGAGATGGGTTGGACGGACAAATGTAGCACAGCACAATGCTGATGCAATGACTTGTCTGTTATTATCCAGAACTTGTGCAAACATAGGTCAAAGGTTGACTGGCAATAGCTGAAGACAGCGATGGTGTGTTTTAACTCTAGAAGATGCCTAGCGGTCTTTGGCTGACCAAAACCCTACCCTAGTGTCCTGCTGCCAGCAATACAGAGGCACCCAGTGGGTGCCACAGCCACCTCAGTGGGCTGTCTGGAAGGGCGTCCTGTGATGGCTCATTCCTCCTTCGGTTCTGCTTGTGGTCCTGTTCCTGCCAGTCTGTCACCTTCTCTGGGACACCACAGCCCAGGAGAGAAGTGAACTAAGGAAGCGTGTGGTCTTCAACCCCGTTTGGGGCAACTTGCCACTTCTTTTGTGTTTTTAGTTAATGTCTGTGTCACAGACAGGGATGACTTCAGTATGGGAGAGGACTGCTGGGGCTACCTGGCCTGGCAACAGCAGAACCGAGCGTGCCAGCAGGTTTCACTTGTGTTGCCTGTTGCAGGGTTTGCTGCTTACTGATCTGAATCTTTGACCTTCTGCACGCAGGTGACGAAACCTTCGTTTCCTCTTTTGTCCCCAGGATCTTTATTTTCCTTCAATCCGTGCATGACATCCCTTATCAGTTTTGTGGAATTCCTTGCTGCTGACTTATATTCATTGCCCTTAATGTTTCTTGTCTTCTATGGGGAAGAATTTCCCATTTATTTATTATTTTATGATTTGGCTTTCACTTTTCACTTGACTTTTTCAGGTTTTAGCCAGCACAGACTTCTTTCTTTTCTGTGGGATTGTGGTTCCTCTGCGTAGGCAGTAAAATGGTCTTGAAGGGTTCCCAGTTATCATTCACAGACTCCTGCTCAAATTCTTTCTCCCAATTGTTTTGCTTTGTAATTATTTTCAGCTTTGTTAAGCTGGCATTTTAAATCATCAAGTAGATACATTACTCGTTTGGACTTTATTCTATTTGCACATAACAAATGTAATCAAATCAGTCTCTTGTACCTAAGCTGCTACTATATTTTTACATTCTGTCATCAGTACCCCTTGATCTGTGAAAATGAGGCCTAATATAGAATTTCTTCGATGGTAGATGCGATTGTTTTTGTGTCTGGATATTTTCAAGTATAATTTTAGGAATTCCGAGCACATTTTTAGTATTTGCAGCACAAGGCTCCAACATATGGCTTTCAAAATGAAATCCCCGTAGAAATGCAGCTCTCTTTCTTGAGTGATATAATTATGTTTACAACAGATCAGTGCTACACGAAAATGATAGCATTGTTAGTAATACTGCACAGAATTTTGAAGAGTTCAAGAAATATTTCTGTTTCTTATGGGGAAAAGGGAGATTGTGTGATCAAGTCCTTTAACAATAAAACATCTTTTATATTGAAATAATGTTGCTTAGCAGCTCTTAATGAGATAATAATTACCAGCAAGTTACAGGTATGTGGAGGAAATTTAGGTTTGCGCCGTTATTTTTTAAGGGCTAAACAAGGTGGCTCACATAACTACGGATTTTTCTGCCTGACATTAATCCTAGACAAAATAATGGAATTGCTGATAGAGCATGTAATTAGTAAAGAATTAAAGGGATTAATGTAAGTAGTGTCAATCAACACGGGCTTATAGAATATGGTTCTTGTCTAATTAGATATTTTTTTCTTTTTTTTCCAGGAGGATTACAAGTTGTGATGATAAATGTAATGGTACTGATGTGATAAACTTCTGGAAAGGCCTGAGGATCCTGGTCCGATCTCACAGCTCACCCTGCTTTGTGGAGCAGGTTGGACTAGGTGACCTCCCAAGGCCCCTTCCGACCCAAGTCATCCTGTGGTCCTGTGAAAGTATTGCCTTGGCTAGGAGTAACTTCTTATACAAGGTTGGAATGATAGAAAACCAGTTAGGCACCTCTGAAACAGATAAGAAACTGCTATAGTCTCAAGTTTTAAATAGGACTCCATCAGTGAGTAGATGCGCTTCTGATGGGTCCTAGGGTTATCAAGAATCTATCTTTGTGATGAGGTCAAAATCTGAAGAAGAGATAACCAAAATAAAAGACAGATCACCCACGCAGAGTGGTTTAGATTCCATTAGTAACCCGAATGAAAACAAGCAATGTGTTTTAATGGGACCCGTGTAGAGCTGGGCCATGTCCTGGGAACTGTTGGCTCTGAAAAAGGTGCGTGAAGCTGTGGTGATCATCAGCCGAGTACAGACCCCTACGTGGGAGTGTGGCAATAGAGGGGAATGTCGTCTTTGGATGTACAAAAAGAGGAATATTTACGACAAGGAGGAAAGTTCTCCTCCTGCAGTTTCCATTTGTGACTTTGCTAGTTCAAGGAAGACATTGTTATCAACAATTAGGACTGAGAAAAAGGTTTTAAGAATTATTAAATGATTGGAAAGCGCATCTACCCGCCGGAGACTGTTTGCATCGTCTAACAAAGAGGAAGGTGATGGGAAGACTTGAACACCATGGTGGAGGGAAACATAAATACAACAAAAAGGCTGACTTCAGTCCAGCAAACAAACATGCAGTAAAAAACAGTAGAGAGATACTGAAGGTAGGTAAACTCAGGCTAGACGTTAAACACATTTTCAGCAGTGAGAGCAATTAACCACTCACAACAGCACACCAAGAAACTTGAAGCTTTCTGTTTCACTGGAAATTTTTACATGTTTTTCTTTTCCTAAAATATCTGCTCTAGTTTTAGAAGGAATCAGTTCTGGGAAGTCTTATGGCCTGGGTTATCCAGGGAGTCCGAAGTCAAAATCTCAGTGGTCTCGTCTGGTTTTGTCATGGGTTAAGCCAACAGCCCCTGACACTATGCATGCTACCAGCTCAGTTGCCTGTGCGTCGCAGCGTAACATGAGGTGGTTTCACAAAACCAGGCTGATCTAGAAAGGAATTAGGAGTTTTACTTGTTTCTTACCATCTTAGATGAGGATTTCCAGAAGAACCAATGAACCGGGGACTGAATTTTCTGAACACCTTCTTATTTATTGAAGTGTTTCAGATACAGATTAATTCACTTAGCTTCCTATTGATTTCTTCAGCTGCTTGGAGATGAGAAATGCATCCGTGCAGACAAATGGCTCGACAGGCTCCTCTCGTTACTGCGTCTCCTGGGAGCCTGTTTTAGGGGACATCTCTGGACAATTTGTGCATCCATTTAACTCTGTTTAGAAAGGCATGGAAGTAAATCAACACAAGTCCCAGTAGTGTGGACATTTTAAAATCAAGTTACATGTCTTAAATCACTTCAGGCTTTATCCTTTTGTAATCTAGTCCATTGATGCAGCATGCGGGGAGCAGCAGGGACTCCCCGGCACACCTGCCCGGGCAGGGGACGTTCATCTGTGCAGTGCGGATTTGTCCTCTGTCAACGCCCAGTCAGCAGGAGGTACTGATGCTTTTCGGTGACTAAGGAGACACCTGAGACCAGATGCAATGTGCAGAAAGTACAGTCAGGAGAGATGAACCCCGCCTGAGATGTGTCCCCACAGGCTGCTGAGCCAGCACGTCCCCCCTGGTAAGCTGATGGACCAGCACTGCTTTTCGCATTCCACCCCATGTGGCTGTTAATTCATGTTGTGATTTGGCTCTGAAAGTCCCAAAATGTTTTTAGACTCCTGAATATTTTCAGTAATTCAGCTGGACGCTTGGAAACAGTAGGGAAAAAGAACAGGAGCATGTGAATGAATGTGAGTACCGGGTCGTGGTTATTCACAGATCCTTCTCTTAAATATAATTAGTTCATTATGATACATCCGTGTTACAGAACTTCTATAAACAAGCATTAACATCTGACTACTCAGACTCTTTAAAGTACAGATCTTGGAGAGGAAAAAAGATCTGGAGGGGAGAAAAATAGCAATTAGAATTGAATAGCAAAATGGAGAATTAATGTATAGTGAGCAAAACTCCTTTTAGTGGAAAATGTTTTTTATGTTAACTTTTGTAAGAAAACAGTTTTCCATACTTGTCAGGCTTGACAGTTAAAGTTAATGGTGTTACAAAACAGAGAACTGAAAAATGTTCCCTTCAGTGTAAAAGATTTATTCAATGAGACTTTGCTTGCAAAGTTATTTTGGCGAAGAGTGCTGGCTTTTGCCTAATGCTTGGAACAAAGATGCTTGCTGCGTTACCAGGATGGGGACAGCCCCAAACTCATGATTTCCCAGTTAGGATGACAGGACCTATTTTCATGTATTGTTGACTGCTTTTTAAAAAGGATGCCACCTTTCAAATGTCGTGGGTTTTTTTTTTTCCCCGCCTTCTGGAAAAACAGATAGAGCAAGCGCTAATCTCACTTCTGCCCAGAGTAAAGCTTGGTACGTGCTGGTATGCTCAGAGAGAATTTGTGAGTTAATCTGCACCGAAAGCAGACTGAAAGGTGTGTTGAACTGTTTCTGCCTATTACGTGCTGTTTAGCAAGGTAGTTACAGCCTGAAATGTCTCATGTCATTTTTGTATGGACAAGAAAGTTTGCCCAGGAGCAGAGCTGCCTCTCCCTGTGCTGCAGTGGGGCTGGTGGCTTCTAAAGGACTTGAGTTACAGCAGGGGCATGGCTGGGGGCTCTGAAGCTCTGTACTGGCTGAACTGGCAGCCTGGTAACATGGTGGGAAGGGACAGGGTTTTTCACAGCTGCACACCTAACCTACAGACACAAAACTGCTTGAACTGCCAACCTATTTGCTCCTCACCTCAACACTTTTAAAAAATTGATCCTTTTTTTTTTAAGCTTGATCCAAAGTGGGTAGAAGTTGAGGGCAGTTTCCCTCTGACATCAGGGGGATTTGTCTCTTGAAGCATTGGCTGGATTTTCATCTACTTATGACAGTGATAAAGTAGATAACGCTTCACTCTGGTTTCCTGGAATTAGGCTGTGGGGCCATATGTGTGTTTTTTGTTCTGGCTCTGGCCCATGTTCTCCTAAAGCAAAGGCTCATGAATAGTCTCTTGACATCTGTCTGCCCATCGCCCCATTTTTCATCCTCCTGATTTAGTGCTATTTTTTATAATCTGAACTTCTCAAAATCTCTGAATTCTACCTATTGAAAATCCTTGTAAATACTGAGTTAGTGTAGATTGGCAGAGCTTCACTGGCCTCCAAGAAAAGCTGGTTGGCACCATTTGGGAATCTAAGCTGGTGCTTAGAATAAATCCATCAAGACTTATTGCAGAGAGGCAGAGATTAAAGTCAATAGTGTTAAAGCTCTGGTTTGGAGCCCACCCATGTCAGAAATTGTATTTTCCTGAGCTACTATTGAGCAAGACTTCATTGCATACATATCGTTTTCAGAAGAAAGCCAAAAAACGTCTTGAGGCCTTCCATGCTCCCTTAGCACACGTAGGTACAGGTGCTTTATTTAATACACAATTTTGGAATTGCTGCTCCTTCCAGCCCTCCCCTTTGTCTTTGGGTCCCGGAGAGTCCAGGAACTGAGAATCTTGTGCTGGTTACTGGTTGACTGGTGGCCAAGTGTCCCAGAGGCACCTCCTTTCCACAGGATGGACCTTGCTGCCCCACATGCAGGTAGGAGATGCTCCCAGACCCTGGACATGCTCTTATCCAAGTCCTTAGCTCTTTTCCCACCTCTGGCTTTGGATCTTGCCATGTCCTCCAGCTGCCAGGGTGATAGCACAGATGTGGTTGCAGACTGCTCTCAGGGAAAGGGTGCAAACAGAAAACGGATCATGGAGCCCTCCCTGTAAACATCTGTGAATGCAGTGTGCTTGGTTTAAACGTTTCCCAGTGATGTTTTTAATCCTTCGGTAAATCAAACCCTGAATGATACCCGTGTGACCCCAGTGATGTGGGGGCTGAGGGGAAGTGATATCTGTAAGCCTTTGGAAGTGCAGAGTTTCAGCATGGGCGGTTGCCTCTGCAGTGAAAGGTTTGTAAAGCAGAGTTGGAGCCTCTCACCCTCCTCCAGCTACACCTCTTTGGAGACACTGTAATGACGCTGCTTGGATGGATACTGGGATCGGCACCAGTGCAGCAGCAGATTAGACCTAGGGAATAATGCTGATTATGAACCCCTTCTTCAAATCTGTCCAAGGGAGGCTTTGTTAATGTTGCAACTGAGTGAGATTTCCCTGACCTGGGAGATGGATGTGTTTTTCCTGGAGAACATTCCGCATTCCTCACGTTGTGAGTTCCGAGGAGCCACATTTACCGGTGCGAGGGTCTGGGGAGAGCAAGGGGGTGGCAAGATCCACATGGATAAAGTCATTAAATTTCTACTTTGGCTGATACTTCTCGAAGAGTGGTGGAAGATTGTCAGATGGATGAGGATTTGAGCAAAAATGTTCACAATGTGGTTCCCAGAATGGTTCCTAAATCCAGCTTTAGGTCCTGTGTTAAAAGAAGCCTGGTTTCTACTGGCACTGAAAAACTGCATCTTCAAATTGCGAGTGCTTCTGGTGCACAGCGCCTCAATGCCCAGAGATGGAGTCAGAGCCTAACTTTGTGCTCGTAGAATTCAAACCCAGGCACCAGATGATCGTTTTCTGCAAACTGTTTTGCTCATGGGTGTTTTCACTGGGATGAAAGCTTTCTAGCAGGATTGATTTCAAGTTTCCCTCCTACTTCTCCTCTGTGTCAGCAGCCCTTAGGAAAAATAAAGCTAACCCCAAAATGAACAAACTTCCTTGCCCATACAGAGCTTTCCATTTAGTTCAATTTATGAGAATGAATTTTGACTGATTATTATTGTGCCTGACTGGGTACAGAGCCATCTGCCTTGTGTTAGGTTTCCATGTGCTGCCTCTTCAGCCAGGCTTCAGACGGTCGTTCTGGCAGGAGGAGACCAGGTTCTTAGTTACGTGGTAGTAACAAATGGATTTTTAAATGGAAGGAAATTATATTGTTATCTATTCGGGAGCAACACTGCAGTGCAGTGCCCTGTGTGGAGAGGAAAAAGGTGCCCAATGTGTTTATCTTTATTATTATTATAACCCATCGTCTTCTGTTGAAAGTAGAGGTGACCTTTGAAAGAGTCCAAACTGCAGGGAATTTAGCTTTTTCCCGCAGAAGTATGTTTGCTTTTAATGACATTTTCATCTATAAAAACTAAAAATAACATGCCTCATTAAGTTCAAAGCACTCTGGGACACAGTTTGCACTTTCTGGCTGAAAAGTTGACATTTTCCCCAGAGAGGACCACATTTTCTGTTGGGTTTGGTGTTTTGCCTGCCGCCTGCTGCAGATTTGCGTGGCTGTGGAAAATGCAGGGGAGCTGTGAAGCACCATTCACAAACCTGGGGCTGTGGAGGAGCTGAAGTCTCATTCCTGAACGGAGAGAAGTTGTTGCTGTGTCCTCTGTTTGCCCAGAGGACAGTGAATGATGCCGATGCAGCTGATAGGAATGTTCAAACCAATCACGCTGGCCTGTACCTGGGCTTTTCAAACCTTTCTTTTCATGACAAGATGTTCTAGTTGCAGTCTAGCAGACATTGTGTTGCCAAAGTCACCGAGAAACCCCACTCACTGTTTTGATTTGGGAAGGGAGAGAATGGCTAAAAATACAACCACATCAAACGTCTGCAGCACTGCACTGTCCAATGCTGCCATGTGGTCCTCAGTACAGGCAAGAACTGTCATTTCCTCCATATATTATCTCATCTAGGTTGTTCCTAGAATTGTATCTGGATAGGAAGAGAGATATGGCGCAGCCCAGCGTGTTACGGCATAGTGAATGGAGTTGTTTAATAAGTGGTGTCAGATGTGCGTGGTGCAAAGGAGCCAGGACGCGAGTGCGAGGCGGGGCTGGACGCGGCCCAGGGTGCTCGAGCGCTGGGCGGGAGGCTGAGCGGAAAGCTGGAGACCTGGAGAAAAGATGATGAATGGAGCCTGTGTGGTTCCTACTGAGAGCCGTAAAGGCTGAGCTGAAGGCTGGCAGCAAGGGCTCGGGTTGCAGAGCGTGAGGCTGCGGGGGCTCGGGCAAGCGTGGAGGTGGGAGGAGGCGAGTTTTTGTGCTCACAGGGGATGAGAAGGTCAATAGCAAGGACAGTGCTGAACCACACTAACCCACTGCCACCTCCTGTCTCCGGGAAAGGCTGAGAGCTGAGAAGAAGCAGTGGCATCTGAGAATGGGAAAGCTGGAGCACCGTTGCTGATAGATTCTGCTGTGGCGTCCCCTGTGTAAGGTTTCCAAGCAGGAGGAGAGACCCATTGTGCTTCATGCTGTACAGGCAGGTAGCAAAGAGACATCACCTGTCCTGGAAAGTTCACAGGCTGCATAAACCTTACGTCCTTAAATGCTCCATAAGTGTTTTGGAGTGGCTGCAGCCTTGCCAGCGTGTGTTACACTTGGGCTCCAAGCTTCGCTGGTGCAAGGCAGCTCTCGTCTGGGGGCTGATGAGGCGCGGCTGCAGCACTGTACGCAGGTTAGTATGCCTGGAGTAGCGCTGATACACATCTTCCAGGCAATCTTCCATCTAAATCCTCACCTTAGTTGCTACCCAAAGCTTTGTTGCATACACCTGGACACAGACCAAACCAGCTCAACTTTGCTTTCACTTAATGAGATGCCTTTGAGTTGCATCCATTTCCTACCCGCTTACTGATTCTTTTAAGACAGTCACCAGTGCAGTGCAGGTTACCTGTCTTCTGGAGAGCAGCAAAAGGAGCTGTGGTGTCATATGCAGGTGAAATCTCAGCCCTTCCCTTCTTATTGCAATGACTGGATGTGTTTTTAGGATGTTAAGATGTACTTTTAAGTCATTTAAAGTCAAATCATAATCGTAGTGGGGTGACTTTGCTGTTGATGTGCTCGCTAGTTTTTTCTTCATTCTCAGTGTGAGTTCCTGCTGCGATGGGGAGAGTCTTTCTCAGCGCTGCTCCAGAACAGTGAGTTTTTTACACACTGATCTGTTATAGGCTGCACATGGTGACTAGACAGAGAAAAATATAAAAATAAGCAGCAGGAATGATTTGTGAGGGGCATGTGCCACACAGCAGTTAGTTGCTGATAGCATTGCATGGCATCTCTGTGTGCATAATCAGGCACTTGTCTGTCCAGGGAGTACTGTGGCTCTTATGCGATTTTCTGAAAGATTGTGCATGGGTTTGAAGTGTTTTTGCAGCCGATCCCTCTGAAATCCCATCAGGTTAAAGGAAAAGAAAAGCCATGTTTATTGGATTATGGTTTCCAGATCCTCCAACTTCTCGAGCGGGCAGAGAGGAGAATGGAGAGGGAATCACGACTTGAGCAGTTTGTCTCGTCGTAGCTCACACAACCCTCGTCACACACTGGCAATGATTTATGAACAGGGCTTTAATATTTTTGTACTCTGTCCTGTGCAGGAGCAAAGTTAGATCTGCCCCAGTGTCAACTGGCATCGTTCCGCAGGAGCTGATGGTCTGTCAGCCTTTTTGAGGGAGAACGCATTCCCTTCCATCATCGTTGGGAGATATGAGTGATGACGCTGGTGGTCCTCTGTCCTTCCTACAATGGGGATGTGTATTTGGAGGTATGTGGCAAGATCCAGAACTGTTCTCGCCATTGACTGTCCATGAGCAAGAGACTGAGCTGAAGTTAGTGAGGTTCCTCTTATGAATTCATGGTTCAGCCGTGGAGAAAACCACGGCGAGCCGTACAAAGCCATGGCTGTTCCTGGTGACATGGGGTCCTTCCCAGCCCGCTCCGCCCAGCGTCAAGTGGCTTTCGCAGCCTTTTGCCAGATGGCAGGAGCTGAGGAAGGAAACCCCTCTTTCAAACTACTTCCTCCCCACCTCCCTCCACAGGCACTTCTGCCACAGCTCAACTCTGTAAATCAGAACATTTGCTGTATGTTTGGCCCATAGTTCGTGCTGTCTTCAGCCAACAGCCAGTTGGTAAGCCAGGCATGAGGCACTAGAAGCTTGGGGGTGGTGTTGGTACCCATCAGCGGCATAGAGAGGAACTGCCAGAGCCCTCAGAAACACCATGTTGGACGTTGGGCAACCAGCTGGCTGCTGCCAGGGAAGGGGTTGGTCAGGCAAGTCAGGCCTCCTTTACATGTAATTTGCATGCATAAAGTCATTAGAGAGGTTTTTTTAAAAGGGAAAAGACTCAAATCTCCTTTTCCACCCTGTTCAGGATGAATTTTGCTCAGTTGTTCAGTTTGAAAGTGTGTGGACAAGAACACGTTCATGGTGCTGAGGGTTGAAGACTATGTGAGACTGAAGAGTGGAGCTGGGTCTCATTCTTCACCTCTAAATTCAGGTACTGCTAGAGCTTTTTCCAGTTCAGACCATCACAGCAGCTAGTGGGACAGCATCTGGTCTAATTTCACATTTCTCAGCCATTTTGAAATTCAAGATTGCTGAAGTTTCCTGCTGAAATGCAAACGGCCTCTTCACCTCAAATCTCCGTTGTTCCCTGAAGCTGCCCTTGGCGCCATCTTTCACGCAGAGCCAGACAGGGGCTTCCACAAGGTCTTAAGCAGCCTTGTGAACATTGCCCCAGAGGATCTTCATTTTCGCTTGCCTCTGCCCTTCTCCAATCCAGCTAGGAGCTGAGGTTTTGAAATACTTCGGCTATTCTTGTGGTTTTGCTACATGCTTCAGAGAAAGATGTACAGAATATTTCCTGAGGGCCTGGCTTTGGGGGATTTTCAGTCTTGTTTTCCAGATCTTGCAGCTTTAGACAAGTTACCAAAATGTAGATGCTGGACTGAATTAGTGAACTTGAAGATTCCCTGTCACTAATATATTTGGGCATCAAACTTGGGACTTCTAGGGGCTCTTGTGGGTCAAAACCCCCCTGTCTCGGCTCTGGTGCAGGGCAATGTCCTGCTGAAGCCAGAGGACAGATGTCATTCAGAGGCAAAGCTAAGTCAGTCCTGGGCACATTCAAAAGTCCTCACCACAGCAAAATCTGTTGTAACTTTCCTGCCAAAAGTTTTTTTTTTTTATTTAAAGAAAAAAAAAAAAAA
>Ga0181612_179944_pt1 | contig 13797 bp, 6 predicted proteins | sample HoacroProtozoa21_FD_119630 | JGI IMG/M metagenome (GOLD analysis project Ga0181612, IMG submission 119630) | Hoatzin crop microbial communities from Cojedes, Venezuel. Combined Assembly of Gp0051906, Gp0051904, Gp0051908
TCACAGTGGCCAATCACTAACAATTCCTTTTTACTCAGAATTTTTGTATCTTCAACACATTTGAAAAAAAAACAGACTGCATACCGTTAGATATTTGTGCTACTATAAGCAGTTGTTAGTTGCGGGTGCTATGGCTGAAATTCTCTTTCATTTTTGGTGAACCACAAACCTCCCTCAGCACCACCAGCAGTCACATCTCCTGCCTGCTCTCTTGCTAAATGCCCTCAGTCAGACACAGAAACATCTTTACTGAAGGTTCGTGTGCTAATCTAATTTTGCTCTTAACCTCTTTGCTAAAACTGTCAAGGAATCTACCAAATTATCACCTCAAATAGACACATTTTGTAGTTTGGGCTATCCTGTCTATCAGGACTGAACTCATGTGGGGGGACTGTCATGCTCTTGTGGACTGAATTCCTGCCAGTGGCTTGGCTCCAAAGGTACTTTGTCCTCTTCTATATTTTCAGAGATTCCTCATAGAGTTAGATGGGCAGCTCTTGACATTTTGAAAGGTTATACCAAGCAACATTGAAAATTAAAGAAAAAGAGTCACTGCCATGCACATCTACATAACAGAGTAAATACTGTAACAAATTAAACATCTGTGGACAGATTCTCAGTTCTTGCAATATAAATTTCATTTCAGTGAAGTCAAAGAAACAATGCCAATTCACACCAATCAGGAATTTGGCCTTTTGTCCAAGTCCAGCACAGTAACTAAGCAATGGCACTGTAGTAAAATGTATTTTGCCTTTTCTATCAACACAGGTTTCAGAAGTTGCAAGCACCTCATCCCACAAGTGTCATACTACTTCACTGAACAGTTTGAAGCTGTGTGAACTTAATGCCAGAAGTATTAATGAGATAAGCTGTATTTGCAAACAGACTCAGGGTAAATCATTCTGTGATTGAGAAACAAATAAAGATCCTTAATCCACTTTAATGCCTATTAGAAAATCTTGGTTGTTCACATAACAAATGAAAACATGTTATATACTCTGCAAGTTACACTGAAAGTATTTTAAATAAACAGCCTCATAAAACACTGTTACTGAATTGTGTAGGCCCTTTTGGGATGCACCAAAAATATATCACCTTCCCAACAACCATGAATTACTTTGCAAAGGTCTCCTCTCCTCTCCTCACATTATAGTCATATAAATCGAACAGCAAAAAAAAATTAATACATCCACTGTAGTAACACTACTATAACCCTCCCCAAATGCTGAACAAACAACTGGGGATGGAAGTAAAAGCTGATCTCTAAGAATGAAGTTTCCAATGTAAAGAGTTCTCCAAAATCGCCAACTAGCTCACAGCAGGAGCTCTGTCAATGTTCTAGCAGCGATACAGAAACATTTGTGATGTATATTATGTTACTAAAACACAAAATTGCAATGTGCTTGCTCAAAAGAGAAAATTACATAAAGTCAATACTGCTGGTAGTAAGAATACACTTCTGCCTGATTTCCACCTTGGCCTGGATTAGCAAGCTGCTACTGATTTGAAGAAACAGTTGAAGTTCACTTGCTTTCTTTAATTAAAATGGCATTAAGTAACACCCCTATGGCAACTGCAGAAAGCGAATCTCTGAGACATTTGGCAACTTCAGATGTGTTAGACTGAGCTTTAAATTTTCTGAAACAATTATGACAAAGTACTCAGTCCTTCTAATGTTGGCAACTAGCTGAGCCAGGACTTACAGCATGATAGATGAGATAAATTCTTTTAAGTATTGTTTGTAAAAAGCAGCACATGGAATTAATAAATTACCTTTGATGGTGATGGCCAAAAAAGCGAACGTCAACTTGATTGTCCTCTTTCTGCATGACTTTGGCTGGCCAAAACCCAAAGCCTTTCATTTTGGCCCAAACCAACTCATGATTAGGTATCTGGAAAAAATGTTGTATTTATTATTGGATATGAAGTATTATATTGATTTCTCCACAAATATTTTGCTGTAATACTATGCTAGTATCTTAAGAATATGGTTACTGTTTATGTCTAGTGCTATTTTCATTTTTATCTTCTTACAATACATATTTCTCTGTTAGATGTATTGCTTGGATCAAAGTAAAAATAATACAAAGTCTGAAAAGGGTGTAACTGTCTATTGAAAACACAGATCTCAAGCAGCCCAAAAATTAAACTTGTCTTTATAGCTTCATCCAGGAGCAAAGTTTTATTTCTGTAAGCTCCTTATTTTCTTGTGAGACTGTTGTAAATGGCTGATAACCAAGTTTTATAACCTATATTGTTACAGCTTTGAACTTCAATCAACATTTCACTTGTGCAAGGTATCTAGGCTTACAGAGTCTCAATCACGCTTTTGAAACAAGCCTATGGAAATGCAGTATTCAACACATTAATGACACCAAAACTGCAGGCTTTTATACAGAAAAGCAAACAAACAAAAATCCGTGTCAGCAACATACGCAAGGATAGCAGAACCAGTTGTCAGGTCGTGCGTTTGACAAATAGAAACAGTTCTTGCAAAGCTGCAGTTCATCCAGCTGAAAAACAAAAAAGGGTCAATAAGCCCCAAAAATCCTATTTCTGTGACTTTAGTAGTATCCTTCCCTGTTTAGCACTTAAATTTTTCAGCCCTGCTTGCCAATTTGGTAGAGTTATTTCCGTCTGTGCAAACTAGAGGTGTGAAACTGAGGTGAGCTGACAGCGGATGAGAGACAAGCTGCATAAACGTTATTTATGTTTTAGAAAAACAAGGCAGAGGGAGGAGACTAATTAAACTCTTAATGATTTATTACAGCTAAAATGCGAAGAATAGTTCTTGAAATTCATCAAATATTTAAAGTATATTCTGAGAGAAGTAATTCAACTGTACAAATGGAGGAAGTGTGACAGCTCCCCTACGGTTACGTTTTGGCCTCCTCTGAATGTTGAGAAATGTTTCAATGCCAATTACAGAATTTGGTAGCAATCTCACCTCAGGTTCAATTTATATTAGCAAATACAATTATTTCTAGTCCAATTATGTATTACTAGATTATTTTCAAAACTAAAATTTGAATATCGGTATTTTCCAAATGATAGTCTAGTTGCAAAAACAAAAAGAAAAAGAAATCCAGAATCAGCTGTTAGAAAGTTAGGGGAAAACTTGTAATGAACTTCACAGCCTTTTGTCTACATCTTGGTTACTTGGTACTACTTACTTCATGACATGTGTCTTTGTAAAGCATCCTCGCTATATCAGCTTGTTCACTGTCCGCTATAAATTAAAAAATAAAGTATGAATGATCACAGTATGATGACCGTGCTTACAAAGATACGCAGCTGTCATTGCTATGACTTTCATGCTGTCATTGTCTCACTTGAGAATACAAAACATGATTTAATCACTTGGATAACCCTTACATTTAAAATTTTCTTACAATCAGTTCTATATTTGATTTCTTTTTCATATTTACATGCAAAAATACTGTTGTGAGCTTTTAAACTGAACAATACAAGTACATATATGAGGAGCAGCAGCAGGGAGACAGGGTTACTCTTAATACGGATCCAGTCTCTTTCTCTGCTAGTGTCCTAATGACACACGGCTCTCTGCTATCACCACTTGACAGGAACACAGGTACAATCACGTAAGTATTTCTGCTCAGAGTAATGCTTCACAGGCTATTTATCACTATGTGTTTCCCTTTACACTGGTGTATTTCTCTGTCAGCACATTCACATCTCTCCCTTCTAATGACAGTCTGGACCTTCTGATGCTGCAAATAGACTGGTCCCACCCTCCTCCCAGTTTCCCTGATGTGGGCCATGTCTGCAGGCGAGAACCACATACTTCCTGAAATGATGGCTCTGGAGAACCTTGCCACAGGACCTGGCTATAGATTCTGGATGCGGTTGTGGTGTTTTTCCACTTCCAGTCACACTGTCCCACCATATCAAATAGTCACTTACTACCTTCCCAGTGGCTGGCAGCTTCTGATGGCTGTATCTCCACACATTGCACCAGCAGGACACTTCTAGTGTGTATGTAGCCATATTGCTGTCACAACAAGGCAGATATGGCCCACGAGTGAAAAATATGTGCCTATAGTACATGTTTCTGCTGACACAGCACATTAGAGTCAGACCTCCTTCCACTCTAAAACAACACGCATACTGGCAGAAATCTGCAGTATACACTGACTTACGACTTAGGCTGCAGAAGAAACAGGATGTCAAAGGTGCAAATTCCCATTAACAGGTTTAGCTAGAGAGGAAGAAAATAGTTGTGTAGTAGGCAGGCCAGAAAAGACCCTGCAAAATCCTCTTCCAGCTTCTTTTGATTTTTAAGGGCTCTCAAATGACCTCATCCACACTCATCTAATACCAGATTCAGTCCAGATCTTGTGAATTTAAAGATAAATCAAATAAAGCAAGCAGTAAATGTAGTACTTTACCTCCATAGAAAATCACTGTGTTGTGTAGAAGCAGCTGAGCATCTGCTTTGAACTCCTCATAACTCCTGTACTTTCCTTCATTTACTTTCTACACAAAAGAAAACATAGGACTGTGAAAAAACTGTTAAAGTGCTGTACCTGTTTTATGCAGAGAAGCTTTCACAGAAATCTGCATTATGCAACACAGATCAGACACTGCATACTCTTTGACTTGGTTTGTTAGTACTTGGACACTGGCTGCATTGGTCCCTTTATGCAATGCCCAGAAGTAAAACAGGAGCTTTAATATTTGACTGATAAAAAGATTCTCTTGGTTATAACAAGGTAAATCTGGAGTAACTTCATCATAAGGTGTGGCCCAGGACACTTGTTCCAATTAAAATATATTCCCTGAGGTGAAGATTTGGTGCCTTAAAATACCAGCTAGTTTCAAATCAATGTTGACTGCCTTTACACTTCTAGGAGGCTTTTCACACTTATGGTTGTAAAGGGCAATATATACTACAGCCCTGCACAGCAACCCAGTTGAAGCAATGAATAAAGATGAATGTGCTGTTCATTTTGGTCACGTGCAGTTCATTTCAATGAGTCATGGTCAGACCTTCGGCTCAGACAAAAAGAACAACACATTTACTAATACTTTATTTTTGGAACAATTAATGCAAAACAGATGTTTTAAGTGAGTCTTGTTTTTTCGTGATCAACAAAATGATTGGTTATTTATGAATCATTTAGATGTTTATAAAGTTGCCACCTACACAAGGCCTTAATGACTAAAACTGGAATATGGTCAGATATGCAAACATGGGCATTCAAGTCCATATTCAGTGACTTAGATAAAGAATACTTTCTCTAAAGATTTCAGCTACCTACAGTTCCTAGTAAAACCTTAGTACAAAAGGAATTGACGATACTCTATGTCTGAAAATGAGGCACCAGTCAAAATGGTTTTACTCCATTACCTATTTACGAGGAAAAGTTTGAAATTTTAAGTTCTCATATCTAAATGCCAGATACAATACCAAAATACAGATCGTAAGGAGCATTAAACAGGATTAGTGCTGCAGTCCTTAAGGTTTATCTTTCCTGTCAAAAGACAGCATAAACAGTGCGGAAGTTAGAAAGCAAATCACTCTACCTCCTGTATAGTAGGAACATCGACAGCTGAGTGCACCAGCCTTCTATACATTGGGTGTTTGCTGTCCTTCCCCTTCTTGTTTAGATCTATAGCCTGAAAGGACCATTGCACAGAGTAAGTTATTGCATTTAGAATCTGCTTAAAACACAAAACAAAGATTAAAAAAATGCAATAGTTCGGAATATTGCAGGTGGGAAATACACAAGGCCAAACTGCAGATCCATATTCTGACAGATTACATGTGTCTCAAACCTGAAAAATGTCCATTTCAGAGAAACCACAGGCCCATGGCATAAACTACTCCTGCCAGAATGATACTAATCTGAGCAATGAGACATGGTAAGTGTATGTTGAAAAACACACACCGCTTACGACTGTGGAAATAAAATGACACCCTCTTGTAGCCCTCCTCCCTGCACAGTTAGTCCCACAGGGCGAACCGCAATGCATCCTCTGCAGGGCAACCCAACATGTCAATAAACTCCCCTGTTTCAGACTCACCCGCTCCTTCATACGAGAGACTATGAATCGCAGGTATGTGCTCATCTCTTGTTTACTTGTGTTTTTCTTCTTGATACTCTGTCAAAGAAAAATAGGATCATATTATTATTTTAAACCTGACTTCAAAATTAATCCAATAAAAATTTTCTCTGCGTCACAACATTATTTGAAAAGGTAACTTTGAATCACATATCACACAATTTTTTAGGGAAAATCTTTTCTGGGAAATTAGCAACACTGACACATCACAACAACAATATATGTTGCTTTGACTTATGTCTGGGCTGAGGACTTCAGCTACAGAAGAATTACAAGTTTTATTTCCACTTGTATCCATAACACTTCGTCAAAACCTCTCACGTAAAAAAGTGTCTAATTAGAATAAAGCAATGAAGAAAGGCATTTTAGGGAGTAGTTTAAAATTTATTTAATGGTCTTTTTATAGCAAGGCATTAATATTTTCAGTAAAATAAGAAATGATTTTTTAAAGAATATCCTGTACCATCTACAAATTATGTGCTTCCTAGGCAAAATGACACTGTCTAGGAGGAAGTCAAACATGGTCTAGCCAGTAAAAGCTCAAAAGCACTTTTTGCTGCTGAAAAAACATAGCAGCTGTTGATTTTTGTGGTTCTTCCTTCAAAAAAACTAATCCAGATTCCAGAACACAGACTGCTTCTTTTTAGCAGTTCAGGATCCAGAGTTTTTCCCCCTTATCTTAGACTAGTATAGACACTTATCCTCACCCTCCAAAGTCAATCCAGGCTAGCGCGAAGCACTCCATACAGAAAACGCACTACTAAAGAGAAGGCAGCTCTCTGCAAATGCCTGGCGTGTTCCTGCAAACCAGCCTTTCCAATTCCAGGTCACAGCAGCTGGGCACAGTTCTGCATGGCCTGACCACAGCTGGCTGAAAAGTGCCACCTCGTCCTTGCTCTTGCCTACAGAAGCTCTCCAGAACAAAAGCACGGTGAAACAATCACACGGGTTTCAGGTTTATTATCCTGAAGTGATTTCTAACTGCTCACGTCTTTTGCAAAAATGTTTATTCCTCCTCACACCTCCAAATGCACCAAGTGCCAAGCTGACTTCTGCCCTCTCATGCCTCACATCACCAGCTCTATGCAAACTGCGTGGACCAAACTGGCTCAGTTACACCCGCATCCCCAAATTTTGATGGTCTTTAGCAAGATCCACTAACTGACTGTTGCTTAGCAAACACAAGAAAAAACAGCAGCCATGTCCTAATAGGTAGCTAACAGAGATACTAAGCTTATGAACTATTAATCACTAGAAGTGTGCTATTTGTAACTGAATTACTTATATATGACTCTGACCATATAGAGGGATCAGACATATTGAGTACAGAGCAACTACTTTCACATATTTACACGGCAAAAGTAAAAAATACGCACTAGCTCAAAAAAAAAAGTTAGAATTTGATTGTGTCTCCTCTGCTTATATTCCTCCTGCAAGACACTGAAAAATCACAGGTTGGCCTTTGTGCTACAGCAAGTGTGCAACCTAGACCTCTCAGGATTGTACTTACTGCCTCCTTAAATCAAAATTGTACACAGCACTACCAACAAAGCTGTTTATTTGATTGCTTAACAGTGTGCATAGAATCATTACAAACTGTGCTGATATATCAGTTCAGTCATGAACCTACGTAGATACTACAGTATGCGTAACAGCACTACAGCTTTTTCCTGATTGGGCACTACAACTACTGAGCAAAATTCACTGTTGTGGAAACGGCCAGCACTAGGTCTTTCTGACGCTTACAGTGCATTTAGGCATCCTTTTCAGACCTTCCTTCCAAACTCTGGAACAAGACAAAATTTTACCCTGTGCTGTATGTCTGAATCGCCTTTTGTATATTCATTTTTTGTCTGCCATGAGAACGTGTATTCTGCTGGAATTCAATTCACCTCTTCAGTTTTGCATAAATCAACATTGCTACTCTGAATGCAAACCCAAATGTGCACTAAATTACCTGTATTACGAAATGCTGCTGTCATTTTGTCATTTTAGCCAGTGGAGCGCTGTATGCTTGCTAATGACGCAGCATTTGAAGACTGAAACTTATCAGGACACAATAAAATTCACTTGCACTGACTAGTCCTTCTGCACCTCCTTTCCTGACATGGTTCTGAATTTATCATCCTTTGAAAGTATTTCAGAATTCATGTGAACAATTTTTCATGCCCTGCTGGGCAAGACTGTTCGTAAGAGACTGCGTTAAGATAGATGGTTTACAGTCTTATCCTTCAGATCATAAGAAAAGACAGATAGCTGGCTTTGCACCGTTATTGATGTCAGCAATTAATATCATCTTAAGCACCAATGAAAATGATATAATTGCCAATTCAGGCAAACTTGAACTTCTCCACTTTTCCTTCAGTTCCCTACATTGATTTATTCTAAGAAAAATTTGATCTCCAGGTTCCTCTACTAAATGTTGAAAGGTAATGAATTTAGGGAATCAGAGCCTATGAGCGAGCAAAATGTCTTTTTATGGCAAGGTTGCTTACCCTTTGCAGAAAGCAAATTATAATCCAACCACTGCATTTGCTTTTCAACAAAGATTAGCCCTTCAGGAGGTACCACTCACAAATTCTTTGGAAGCTATAATGGAAAATGTGCAATCTTTTAACACGTCCCCCCCTATTATGTATCTTGAAGACTTGTAGTGTTCACAGAGAAGTCAACCTAGAGCCACTTAAAGCAAGAAAGTAGGTAATACTAGATGGGGCATGTGAATTGCATAAAAACTATTCGTATTGCTCTGACACAAGAAAATCTACCCACTTTTAGGTCCCTTTATAGCCAGAGTGATATAGAAGCAAGTGTTAACGAAAATGAGATCTTTTAATTTCCTACTTTTGGGAAACAAAACCAATGATGGTGGCTTGTGAATCTGTAAAAGCTGCAAGATCCACTGTGTATCTCTTCCCACAGTTCGATCTACTAAGACATGCTACTGCAAACCTTGTTTACGCACAAGTGTATTTTGACGAGATTGCTAAGATTCAATCCAGCCCCAAAAGATTATCAGCATCTTTATATTGTAGATATCCTATCTGCAGGATATATTATCTTAATATAGGATTGTACTAGGTCTGGCTGGGATGAAGTTAATTGTTTTCATAGCAGCTCATATAGTGTTGTGGTTTATATTTGTGACAAAAACAGTGTTGACAACACACTGATGTTTTAGCTCTTGCTGAACAGTGTTTGCACAGTGTCAAGGTCTTCGTTGTTTCAAATTCTGTCCTCATGGTGACTAGACTGGGGGTATGCAAGAGGCTGAGAGGAGACACAACCAGGCAGATGACCTGAACTAATCAAAAAGATATTCCATGCCATATAACGTCACGCTCAGCAACAGAGAGGACGGAGTTTAAGGGGTTTAGCCATCTTTTGCCTTTGCATCACTTCTTCTGTTTTCTTTGTCTCTTCTTCCATTTCTTCACTTACTAAACAATTTTTATCTTGACCCGGAAGTTTTCTTGCTTTTACTTGTTCTTTTCTCTTCCTCTGCCCCACCGGAAATTGGGGAGAAGTGAAAGAGTGGCTGCGTGGTGCTTAGCTGCCTAATAGGGTTAACCCACGACGAGGATGATTCCTAAGTCACACCAATTTTTACAGAAATCTGCAACCCTTCTACTTTGAATCACGGTAAACTAAAAGGCTTGGTCGAGCATACATGTTTACACAGGGGATATAGGAGTGAAGTAATAACCTTCACAACAGCAATCCTCATGTAGAAGATTAATGAGATCTGGCAGGTGGAAGGCCAAGGCTGCAACCTAACTCTTTGCTTGTGGGTGCAGGAAATACTTCATATATTCTCTCTGCTTTATTCTCTGCGGCACATCTATTTCTTAGAAGCTAGTACCCGAAGGCTGGATTTACATTGCTTTTTGTATCCAATATTCCAGATTAATAATACTGCTTAACTGTTAAAGAGAGTAGCAATATATTCCACTGTGCAGGTGTGACTTATTTAGCAATTCTGACATGCTTATAGTGCAGGAATTCACTGCAAGACTTTATGAACCACACGAGGTCAGCAGCAGTGAGTGGTACTGCCAAGAACACTCCATCCTGCAGTAGCACCATTTAAGATAGCAGTGACTATCCTTTGCCCCCTGAGTGAGCATGTAGCTCTCAACTCCTAGGGTTGATGACAGCCGCTATCCTGCAGTTGCTGCAATCTTTCATTTGAAGAGACAAAATAGAGAAACTGTAAGAAATGAGAGGTGTTAGCGACAGCATTCTGTCTAGCTGTAAGAATTTCAATTACATTTTCTCCATGTAAAGAGGTTGCCCTATAACCTCCCATTAACGAAGTTTTTTTCCCTTCCTCCCTCAACTGTCATGTGTATACACTCATTAAAGAGCTTCATTTCAGTTCAGTGATGGATTAGATGAAGGCTGCGCAATGACAGACATGTGTTTCTAAGGCACCAGTTACATTTTCAGGAACAATTCAGGTTTTCAGGGGTGTGTCTGCCGAGGGGAACTATGTGCAAGAGTCTAACACACATTCAGCACTGCTGTTTAGAAACTCCTCGCTTTAGCCACTGGCCCTTGGATTTTTTTAGGGCTTAAATTTCCAGAGGAATTTGGTACTACATATGGAAATCTTTACTGCTCTGCTGCTCTCTCGAACTCCCAACCCTCAGGTCCTCAGGTTTCCTGTACCATTAACAAAGGTATGCAGGCACACGGGATGGGTCTCAGAGCAACCAGTGCACCATATGCCCTAAGCAGCATACAGAAAAGCATCTGCATGAGCAGAATATGGCATAAGACCTGCCTCTTTCAAGACCATATACAGTTCAACCACATGATTCAAAGCATTAGGTGCTTTTGGAAATGTTACAGCTGAATCCACAAATTGGTTTGTACTTGTACGGTGCACTGAGCACCTTCTGAGTAAGAAGTATCATATAAATTAAATATGCTTTTACGTGTACATAGAAGGTGGCAGGAGGCTCGAAGTGGAAGTTTCCCAGTTTTCTCACTGCTGTGGGCAAATTCCTTCATACTTTATTAAGCAAGCCCTATGCAGTGCCCACTTCTGCCAGCTCCCTAATTTGCTCCAGGGTGCACGCAGCTGCAAGGTGAACAGGAGGGACCTGCCGAGCACTAACACCTCCCCAGGTGTGGGCTCTGTGCACTGAACCATGTGGTGTTAATACTGATCCTATACTAGGACCTCCCTTCACCCACCAATCCACGGCTATTATCTGTGTGATGATGCCAAATCCTGTTCATAGAATATGTTTCATCATCCAGTTATCTAACAAACTCCTACCATAACACCCCATGACACAAGTCAATAGAGCCATATCCTTTCTTCCTTCCTTGTATTTCACATTAACCACCCTGACTGACAGCTAGTACCTAAAACTCCCTAAGTACTTGAGTTACTTCACTTAAGTAACCTTCATCTTCCCGTGCTTCTAACTTTCTACTGTTTGCCATTCTCACTTGTCAAATTATGCCTAACATTGATTGTGAACTGCATGATGGTGTATTTTTACTCTATGAAGTGCTCAGTACCAGAACTCAGAAATAGCCTATTTATAGAATACTTATCAGCACAGCATTTAATATCTTAAGCTCTACAGTTTAGTTTACTCTCATATATATAAAAATCAGAAATACTGAAACACCCACTATGATAGGTAAATTGGTTATAATTCCTTGTAAGGCACATGCAGGGAAGATCAATCTCTGACCAGATGATTGTAAAAAATTTAGTAGTCAAGTTAAGCCATACGAATAATTCTTTCTTTTTGTTTCACAGGTCAAAATCTGTTCCTCTGGGCCAAACTATATATCACCATGTGTAATTCTGGCTTTCTAGAAAATTACTTTAAAATTTTATTAAAAAAAAAAAAGAAATAATATTTTGTTAGCCCAACATGTGATCAGTATTCTCCTATTCAGATTTGTGTATATATCTGTTTATCCCCTAAAAAAACCTAGTATTTTTGCAGTACTTTCTGTAGTCTTTAGATGCTAAATTAACAGCTGGAGAAAATTAATTTCCTCCTTTTATCTAACCAAAGAGCAGCAATAAATGTACAAGTCTTCAGAGATTGATTTGACTAACCCTGTCTTGAATGGACCATTCCAGTAGGGGGAAAAGACTAATGTAATCTCTAAGTTCATTCAATATTGAGTCTTTCTCGTGTGACCTGTCTACCAGGAATTTTGCTGATAATACCAATTTACTTCACTTAAGACAATTATTAGTCAGCAGTCAGGGAAAATTTTCAATCACTGCAATGTGGTTTGAATTGAACTTTCTTTAACTCTTGACTCCTGCTGAGAATTATGTAGGGTATGAAACGTTCAGATTGGTACTGTCAAGTCAAAAAAAGAATTCAGGAACTAGACATTCTTGTTTCTGGACCCACTGGAGAAAAGTCACCAGCAGGGAAACAAGAGTTCAGAGCAAGGTTTGCAAGGGACTGCTACAAACGTTATGGGAGGAAAAATACTCTAAAGTTATGAATAAATCCTTGGCAATGTCCTTTATAAAATGTTTCTGAGTAGTCAAGTGTGCAAGATAAAGCTGCACAGGTTGATTGAATGAGCACAACCAGCAATTGTGAAATGAATAATCCAAAGGCTTGCTGACCTTGGCAGCATTACAGAAGCAGTCTTTACATAAGAATGAAGTGTTCGTAGATTATTTCTCCCAATGTACTAGGTTTCAAACATACTTTTACTTCACCTTTGTAAAGAGCTTTGAAATCCCCAAGTGAAAAGTGCTATGTCCAGTTACAAGAATAAAGTATGAAAATCTATGCATTTCTTTGTCCTGGCAACTACTTTTCTTGAACGTCCATATTTACTGCTGATAATGCAAAGTAAATCCCATTGCCCTTACGCAAGATAGTTAAGCTCTGTTATGTCCTCTGGACATCAGCCAGGGCTCTTCAAACTACCATAGTTTTTTGAATATAGGCCTCTCTCCTGCTTTTAAAATACAATTAGAGCAGTCATTCCTAGGAAGGTGGGGAGAAAGTAGTGGAAAAATAGTGCAGAATTAGGGCTTGAAGTGCTTTGAACTAATAATTACAAAGAAAATCAGAGCTACCAGCACATAGGGAAAAAAGATGCCATGGCATTCAAAATGGCAATATTCACAAAAACAGGTTGATCATTATCTGAGGCACTGAGCAAGCCAAAGATCTCTGGGGCAGGAAGTATTTAAGAGCCCCCAAAACTTCTTCTTAGTCTTTGTATAACAAAAAAAGGAACCAATATGCAGAAACACAGACACAGTGCACATGGTCTGAGTTTCACAGGATTTTTTTCAAGGTAAACATTTGTTTAATATCATTGCCATAAAGGATTTCAAGGCTCCAGGATGAAAGTCAAACTGATCTCAAAGCTGACCACCCTACATATCTGTGCATATTTCATGCAATGATTCAGCATTCCACTCTGACAACATTCGAGTTACAAGATAAATGTTATAAGCCACCTCATATACAACATGGCTTAAACCATCTGCATTCTCTACTCTCACCAGGTCCCATCTAAAATTACTGGTAAACTAGAGTGGAGACTGGATCCAGTTTACCTAATTTTAACTGTTTATAAGAAATATTAATACTTCTTACAAGAACCAACAATTATTAAAGAGATTTATTTAGAAATCTGAAAGCGATTCACCTGTAGTCATTTGAAATACTGAGCAGCTAAATTAAATGCTAGTAA
>Ga0181612_163538_pt1 | contig 13796 bp, 11 predicted proteins | sample HoacroProtozoa21_FD_119630 | JGI IMG/M metagenome (GOLD analysis project Ga0181612, IMG submission 119630) | Hoatzin crop microbial communities from Cojedes, Venezuel. Combined Assembly of Gp0051906, Gp0051904, Gp0051908
CCCCCCGCCCCCGCCGCGGGCGGGGGGCGCTGGGCGTAGGCGATGCCGCGCGAGGCGAGGGTGGTGCCGGCGGCGAGCAGCCGCTCTTCGGTCAGAATGGTGGCGCCCATTTCGTCGAACAGTTGCTTGACGACCTGCGTCTGCTCTGCTGTTGCTCCCAACGACGGGACGATGAACGTCATCGACTGGCGCATGGCGATGGCAATGTTTGGGATGGCGAGGAACAGCGGCATACGCTTTTCGCCAAGCCATTCGCCCACTTGTTCGGCCTTGATGCCGGCGGCAATGACCACAAGCATCTGGCGGCCGGCATTGAGCGACGGGCGCAGCTCTTCAATCACCGGCTTCACCAGCCACGGTTTCACCACTACTGTAACGAGGTCGGCCTGCTTGGCTGCAAGACTGTTGTCGGTGGTTGTGCCAACGCCTGTATCGGCAAATTGGGCGAGGGCGGCCTGCGAAGGGTCGGCGACGGTGATGTCTGCTGCCACCGCCGTTTCTCTTTTCAGCAGCCCTTCCACCAGCGCGCCACCCATGGCGCCTGCTCCTATAACGGCTATTTTCATAGTTGACTTAGTGAGGTTTCGAGTTTTTCGATGAAGGCATCTACGTCGTCGCGGCTGAAGGTGAGTGGCGGCAGCAGTCGCAGGATGTTGTCTTTTGCGCATCCGGTGAAGCAGTGCTGCTCGTAAACGAGCTTTTGGCGCAGCTCCTTGTGCGGTATGTCGAGCTCCACGCCAATCATCAGTCCGCGTCCGCGCACCTCTTTTATGTGGGGCGTGCGCTGCTGCAGTTCGCGCAGCTCATCGATGAAGTATTCTCCCACGAGGTGGGCGTTTTCCACGAGTCCTTCCTGCTGCATCACATCTAGCACGGCGAGTGCGGCGGTACATGCCAGATGGTTGCCTCCGAAGGTGGTGCCGAGCTGTCCGACTGCGGCCTTGAATTGCGGCGCGATGAGCACGGCTCCCATCGGGAATCCGTTGCCGATGCCTTTTGCCACCGATATGAGGTCGGGACGGATGCCGAGCCACTGGTGGGCGAAGAATTTGCCGCTGCGTCCGTAGCCACACTGTATCTCGTCGCAAATCAGGATGGTGCCATTCTTGCGGCAGGCTTTCTCTACTGCCTGCGCAAAATCGGGTTGGGCGAGCTGGCATCCGCCCACGCCTTGAATGCACTCAAGGATTACGGCGCAGACGTCGCCTTTCTCTATCTCGCTTGTCCAGGCGACGGTGTCGTTGAGCGGCAGATAGGTTACGTGGCCGTTGGCGTTTATCGGCGCAATGATTTTCTGGTTGTCGGTGGCCTCTACGGCGAGCGACGTGCGTCCGTGGAAGGCTCCGCGAGCGGAGATCACTCGTGTGCGTCCGTTGGTAAACGATGCCAGTTTCAGGCAGTTCTCGTTGGCTTCGGCGCCGCTGTTTATCAGGAACAGGCTGTAGTCGTCGTATCCGCAGACTTTTCCCAGCCGTTCTGCCAGCGTCTGTTGCAGCTTGTTCTGCACCGAGTTGGAATAAAATCCGAGTTGCGTGAGCTGTTGGCTCATCATTTCAACATAGTGCGGATGGCAGTGGCCGATGCTGATGACGGCGTGGCCGCCATAGACGTCGAGATATTCGTTGCCTTTGTCGTCCCACACCTTGCAATTTTGTCCCTTGACGATGTTCACGTCGAAGAGGGAATATACTGGATATAGTTGCATCTTTTCTACTTTAAACTCAATTCTCAATTCAAAATGCGCTTGGCTTCAGTCGCAGTCCGGTGGTCTCGTCGAGGCCGAACATCAGGTTCATGTTCTCGACGGCTTGTCCTACGGCACCTTTCAGCAGATTGTCGATGGTGGAGGTGATGAGCAGTTTCTGACCGAACTTCTCGCAGTGGACGAGGGCTTTGTTGGTGTTCACCACCTGTTTCATGTCTATCGGCCGGTCAACGTAGTGGGTGAAGGGCGCGTCGGCGTAGAAGTGACGGTAGGCCTCCACTATCTGCTCTATCGGCGCGTCGGTCTTCACCACTTCGGTGGCGAAAATGCCGCGTGCGAAGTCGCCACGATAGGGTATGAAGTCGATGTCGGCATCGAGCGAGCCTTGCAGTTGTCGCAGACTCTGCTTTATCTCTGGCACGTGCTGGTGCTGGAACGGCTTGTAGATGCTCATGTTGCCCATTCGCCACGAGAAGTGGGTTGTCGCGCTGGGTTTCACTCCCGCTCCCGTAGAGCCGGTGATGGCGTTAACGGCGATGTCGCTCGTCAGCAGTCCCATCTTTGCGGCGGGCAGCAGTCCGAGCTGTATGCATGTGGCAAAGCATCCGGGGTTGGCCACGTGGCGCGCTTTGCGGATGCGCTCGCGGTTGATTTCGGGCAAGCCGTAAACGTAGTCGTTGCCATCGCGCTCCAGGCGGAAGTCTTGCGCGAGGTCGATTATCCTCACGCTGTCAGGCATGCGGTGTTCCTTCAGGAAGGTCTCGCTCTTGCCGTGTCCGAAGCAGAAGAAAAGTACGTCGGCCTCGCTGAACGGCATCTCTGAGGTGAAGCTCATGTCGGTTTCGCCGTACAGCCCCTCATGCACGTCGGTGATGCGGTTGCCGGCATTGCTCTCGCTGTTCACCCAAGCAATCTCCACCTCCGGATGGTTGGTCAGCAAGCGTATCAACTCTCCCGCTGTATAGCCTGCGCCGCCAAGTATTCCTACTTTTATTTTCATTCTGTTGGCTTTTTAGGAATGAGAGCCCATAGGATGGGGTAGAGGATGATGCCTGGAAAGACTGTGGTGAAAATGGTGAGCACCATGTAGCCTATCCTGACCACCGTAGGGTCAACGTCGAAGTATTCGGCCAGTCCGCCGCACACTCCGCATATTTTTTTGTCGGTTTCCGAAAGATAAAGTTTTTTCCCTGATTCCATAGTCTCTTATCTTTTTTCGTTTGGGTGAATGCCGTAATATACTCTCAGTGGCGTGCTCGACACCTTGATGAATCCCTTTGCCTCCTCTGATGTCCAGCCGTGCTGCATCTCGCCATATTCGCCGAGTTTCGACTTCAGCAGGTCGTCGGGCGAGTCAACGCCCACAGTCTCGAAACCGAGCGGGCGCAGGCGCAGGATGGCGGTGCCGTTCACGTTGCGTTGCGACGACGTGAGCATGGCCTCGATGTCGGGCATCACTGGCTCCAGATATTGGCTCTCGTGGAGGAACATGCCGTACCAGTTGGCCACTTGGTCTTTCCAGTACTGCTGCCACTTCGACAGCGTGTATTTCTCCAGCATTCGGTGAGCCTCGATGATGAGTTTTGGTGCGGCAGCCTCAAATCCCACGCGCCCTTTTATTCCGATAATCGTGTCGCCCACGTTGCAGTCGCGGCCGATGGCGTAGGCTGCGCCAATCTCCTCAATCTTCTGTATGGCAGCCACTTTGTCGCTGAACGGCTCGTCGTTGACGGCCACTATTTCTCCCTTCTCAAACTTTATCTTCAGCAGCGACTCCTCTTTCCGCGTTACGTGCTTCAGATAGGCCTCTTCGGGCAGTCCCTGCGCCGAGTCGAGCAGTTCGCCGCCGCAGATGCTGGTGCCCCAGATGCCCACATTGTAGGAGTATTTCAGTTTGGCGAAGTCGGCCGAGAAACCGTGCTCGTTCAGATAGTCCACCTCCTCCTTGCGCGAGAGCTTCTCGTCGCGCGTCAGGGTGATAATCTCCACTCCCGGAGCCATCACGAGGAAGGTCATGTCGAAGCGTATCTGGTCGTTGCCCGCGCCCGTAGAGCCGTGGGCTATGGCGTCGGCGCCAATCTCTTTGGCATACCGCGCTATGGCGATGGCCTGGAAGATGCGTTCCGACGAGACGCTTATCGGATAGCAGTTGTTGCGCATCACGTTGCCGAAAATCATATATTTCAGCGACTTCTCATAATACTCCTGCGTAACGTCGAGCGTAACGTATTTCACTGCGCCCAGCTTGTAGGCGTTTTCCTCGTTCTTCTTCAGCTGTTCGGCGCTGAATCCGCCGGTGTTGGCACATGCGGCATAAACGTCCCATCCTTCCTGCGACAGTCGCATCACCGTGTAACTGGTGTCGAGGCCTCCCGAAAAGGCCACCACTACTTTCTTCTTCATATTTCTCAATTTGTCAATTTTCTATTCGTTTAATTCTGTCAAGAACCTCTTGCGGCAGTTTTGCCGGCAGATGCTCTTCGGGGTCGTAGAGCATTGCGGTGCAGATGCAGTATTTCCGACCGGTGCGGTGCAGCACGTCCACATTGATGCATCCCTCGCATCCGCGCCAAAAGGCCTCGTCGTCGGTCAGGTCGGCAAAGGTGACGGGCTGGTAGCCCAGCTGAGTGTTCATCGCCATTACCGCCGCGCCGCTCGTCAGCGAGAAAATCTTGGCGTGGGGCCAGCGCGTGCGAGCCAGCGTGAACGTCAGGTCCTTTATCCGCTTTGCCACTCCGCGACCGCGAAAGTCGGGATGCACGATGAGTCCCGACGTGGTTACATACTGTTTGTTGCCCCACGTCTCTATATAGCTGAATCCCGCAAACCGGTCGCCTGCAAGGGCAATCACCGCCTTTGCCTCTCTCATCTTTGTTGCCACATATTCGTGGGTGCGCTTGGCGATGCCCGTGCCGCGCACTTTGGCTGCCTCGGCAATAGTGTCGAGAATGGTGTCAACGTATTTCTCGTGGCTCTCGTCGGCCACCATGACTTCAATCTCTTCTTGTTCCAAAGTCAAAAAATATATTTAGTGTTTCGATTTTTAACGTTCAGTGTTTTAAAGCGTTCATTGCAGCAATGCCAGTTTCTTGGCCAGTTCCGAACGGTCGGTGCCCTCTTTGAGCACTATCAGAATGGTGTCGTCGCCTGCTATGGTGCCGAGTATTTCGTCGAAGAACGACTCGTCGATGTTGTATGCGATGGCGCTGGCATATCCAGGCCGCGTCTTTATCACGCACATGTTTCCCGAAAAGCTGATGCTCTGCATCCCGCTCGTCTGCATCATGTCGCGCACGGCCACCGGGTCGGCCACCCGCTTGTACATTGTCTCGTTGGGCAGCACATAGACATACTTGCCGTTCATGCTTGCCGCCTTTGCCACTTTCAGCTGCTTCAGGTCGCGGCTCAGCGTGGCCTGTGTAACGTGGATGTTCTCCTTTGCCAGTTCCTTCAGCAGGTCGTCCTGATTGCCTATTTCGCGGCTCGAAATCAGCATCTTGATTATGCGGAGCCGCTCGTTCTTTGCTTTCATGTTTTGAATATTTATTTCTGTTTCGTCTGCAAAGTTAAGCATAATTATCCAAACAGGCAAGAAAAATTGCAAAAACTTTGCATAAATGGCTGAATAATTATCAGCAGTCGGCAAAGCGTGAAGGTCAATAAACATCTTACGGGCGCAAAAAGAGGATGTGAATGTAATTTTCTTGCCGAAAAGTTTGGCGTTTGTCAGGAAAAGCACTATTTTTGCAGTCGTATTAACTCTAAAACGGAAAAGACGATGAAAGAAGAGAAAAAGAAGCAGGTCCTCTCGGAGGAAATCCTCGACGAGGTAACAGGTGGAGGCGGACGTCATTGCAAAATGCCCGTAACGCCGGTTGACAACAATAACGTAAACTCCACAACAAGGGAGTCAATGGTAAATTTCGGCGAAGAAGAGTAATCATAGAGTTTCTGTTGTATTATTCACAGTGGAAAGAAAGTGATAATGTAGCAAAAAACTCCGCTGAGACGTTCAATGTCCAGCGGAGTTTTTCTTTGGGACGGCGTGCTGGAAATGTTAACGAAACTCAAATGCTTTCGTTTCGTCGAAAAAGTCGCAGCGTGGTTAAACTAAATCAAAGGGTGTGCGTCAAACAATCGTTGGCAGTTCACAAAAAAGGCTGTCGCTATATATATAAATAAGGTAAGACGCAACAAAACATTCATCCGATGCAATCAATCAGAATTCTACTCCTCGCAGCAGTGGCGGCTCTGTCTGCCCAAGTCCGTGCACAGCAGGTTACGGGTAGCGTGGTCGAGAAAGAGTCGGGCGAGGCTGCCGTGGCTGCCACGGTGAAGCTGCTGAAGAGCGACTCTACGCTGGCTGCTGGCGCCACGACATCGACAAACGGCTCGTTCAGCGTGAAAGCGCCAAAGAACGGCAAGTATATCCTTCAGGTGAGCTATCTCGGATTCAAGACGGCCACGCAAAACGTGAGCGTGGCCGGCAAGGATGTCAACGTGGGACGCATTGCCCTCTCGCCAAACTCCATCATGCTGAAAGAGGCTACGGTGAGAGGCGTGCAGGCCAAAGTGTATGCCAAAGACGACACGCTTATCTACAACTCGAGTGCCTACACTGTGCCCGAAGGCTCGGTGCTTGAGGAACTGGTGAAGAAGCTGCCGGGCGCTCAGGTGGACGATGAAGGCAAGATTACCATCAATGGCAAGGAGGTGAAGAAGATAAAGATGGACGGCAAGGAGTTTATGACCGGCGACACGAAGACGGCAATGAAAAACCTGCCTACATCGATGATTGAGAAGATAAAGGCCTACGACGAGAAGAGCGACTTGGCCCGCATTTCAGGCATCGACGACGGCAACGAGCAGACGGTGCTCGACCTGAGTGTGAAGAAAGGCATGAACCGCGGCACGTTTGGCAACGTCGATTTGGGCTATGGCACAAAGAATCGTTATGCGCTGCGCGGAATGGGAGCGCAGTTTAGCGACAAACTGCGCGTGATGCTGATGGGCAACGCCAACAATACCAACGACATGGGATTTCCTGGCGGTGGCGGATGGGGACGCTTCGGCAATCGTCAGGGACTTAACTCGGCGAAGATGGCCGGAGTGAACATCAACTACGACGACGGCGACAAACTGAAGATTGATGGCAGCCTGCGCTGGAACCACTCCGACGGCGACTCGCGCACCAACCGGTCAAGCGAGAACTTCGTCTCAACGACGGGTGCTTTCTCCAACTCCTCATCAGTGAACTTTTCGCGCGGCAACTCTTGGAACGGGCAGATGCGTGTGGAGTGGAAACCCGACACGATGACCAACATAATGTTCCGTCCCGAAATATCGTTCTCAACGAGCGACAACACGTCGGAGAGCAGTTCGGCTGCCTTCTCAAGCGACCCTTATCGGTTTGTTGACAATCCTCTGAGACAGCTCGACCAGCTGGCCGATTCGATGAAGGTGAACAGCAACGTGAACTCAAGCCTCTCTTATTCCGAAAACAAACGTTTTGGCGGTACGCTGCAGTACAACCGCAAGCTGAACAGCTCGGGGCGCAACCTGACGCTGCGTGCCGGTGCCAACTATAACGAGTCGAAGTCGAACTCGCTGTCGCTGCAGAACGTGCATCTCTTCCGCTTGCAGAATCAAGCCGGCACCGACTCCACCTATCAGCGCAACCGTTTCAACCAGACACCGACGAAGAGCTACAACTATTCTGCGCAGGCCACTTACAGCGAGCCTATCGCCAAAGCCACCTACTTGCAGTTCAGCTATCAGTTTCAGCTGAAATACAACCGCAGCGAGCGGTCAACCTACGACTTCTCCAATCTCGGAGAGCAATTCTTCGACGGCATCAATCTCGGCTACCGCCAGTGGGACAGCTATCTGAACATATTGCCGCAGCAGCCATACACCACCTATCTCGACTCAAGGCTGAGCAGATATTCTGAATATACCAACTACATCCACGAGTTTCAGATTATGCTGCGCGTGATACGTGAGAAATACAACTTCCACGTGGGAGTGCAGTTCATTCCCCAAAGTTCGAAATTCAAACAGGAGTATCTCGGCGTGAGCACCGACACCACCCGCTCGGTGTTCAACTGGTCGCCAACGGCCAACTTCCGCTATAAATTCTCGAAGCAGAGCCAGCTGCGCATCAATTATCGCGGCAGCAGCTCGCAGCCATCCATCAGCCAGTTGCTAGACATCACCGACGACAGCGACCCGCTCAACATCTCGAAGGGTAATCCGGGACTGAAACCGTCGTTCACCCAGAGTATGCGCGTGTTCTACAATAACTATATAGAGAACCACAAGCAGGGCATCATGGCCAACCTGGACTTCAGCACCACATCCAACAGCATCTCCAACATGGTGACCTACAACGAGACGACGGGCGGACGCACCTCGCGGCCCGAAAACATCAACGGCAACTGGAACGTGCGCGGAGCATTCATGTATAATTGCAGCCTCGACACAGCCTCTTATTTCAATGTAAACACATTCACCAACGCCAGCTACAACCACTACGTGGGCTACGTTACGCTCGACCAAAAGAGCAGCAGCCAGCGCAATGTTACGCGCTCCACGAGCATCAGCGAGCGTCTGTCGGCCAGCTACCGCAACGACTGGATTGAGATAGAGCCCAACGGTTCGTTCACCTTCACCCACTCGCGCAACATGCTCCAGACATCGAGCAATCTCGACACGTGGCGATTCTCCTACGGAATGAACGTTAACGTGACTGCTCCGTGGGGCATGAGGCTTGCCACCGACCTGTCGATGAACAGCCGTCGGGGCTACAGCGACAAGTCGATGAATACCAACGAGCTGATTTGGAACGCTCAGGTGTCGCAGAGTTTCCTGAAAGGCAACGCACTCACCGTCAGCCTGCAGTTCTACGACATCCTGCAAAGGCAGAGCAATTTCTCGCGAACCATCAATGCTATGGCTCGCACCGACACCGAGTTCAACAGCATCAACAGCTATGCCATGCTCCACGTCATCTACCGGTTCAATGCCTTTGGCGGCAAAGAGGCACGGCAGGGCGGTCCTGGCGGCCCTCCCGACAGAGGTCCTGGCGGTGACGGCAGACGTCGCGGCAACGGCGGACCTCCTCCAGGCGGCGGTGGCTTTGGCGGCCCGAGATAATGTAAACTAGTAATTGACAATTGGCAATTTTGTTGACGATTATGGTTGTCGTCTGACTTGATTGCCAATTGTCAATTTTGTTTGTGCCAGTCTCTTGATTTTTTATAAAAAGAACAAAATCCTTTGTTTTCTCTTTCTTTTTGCGTAATTTTGCACCTCAGAAAGAAAAATAAAGCAAAAAGAAGATATGGAAAAGAAGTATAAGCGAACTACTGTGACCGCCGCACTGCCCTACGCCAACGGAGGCGTGCACATCGGCCACTTGGCAGGCGTCTATGTGCCGGCCGACATCTACGTGCGCTATCTGCGCCTGAAGAAGCAAGACGTGAAATTTATCTGCGGAAGCGACGAGCACGGAGTGCCCATCACGCTGCGGGCAAAGAAGGAGGGCATCACGCCGCAAGAGGTGTGCGACCGTTATCACTCGCTCATCAAGCGCAGCTTCGAGGAGTTTGGCATCTCTTTCGACATATACAGCCGTACAACGAGCGATATTCACTCGAAGGTGGCAAGCGATTTCTTCAAGAAACTGTATGACGAGGGAAAACTGCTGGAGCGCGAGTCGGAACAACTCTACGACGAGGAGGCGCATCAGTTCTTGGCCGACCGCTACATCACTGGCGAGTGCCCTCACTGCCACAACCCGAAAGCCTACGGCGACCAGTGCGAAAAGTGCGGACGCGACCTCTCGCCCATGGAGCTCATCAACCCGAAATCGGCCGTCAGCGGATCGAAACCCGTCATTCGGGAGACCAAAAACTGGTACTTGCCGCTGGGCGAATACCAAGACTGGCTGAAAGAGTGGATACTCGAAGGCCACAAGGAGTGGCGCTCGAACGTCTATGGACAGTGCAAATCGTGGCTCGACATGGACCTTCAGCCCCGCGCAATGACCCGCGACTTGGACTGGGGAATACCCGTTCCGGTGGAAGGCGCCGACGGAAAGGTGCTCTATGTGTGGTTCGATGCGCCCATTGGATACGTTTCGAACACGAAAGACCTCTGCGACTCCGACCCCGAACGCTGGGGAACGTGGCAGCAATGGTGGCAAGACGACGACACCCGACTGGTGCACTTCATCGGAAAGGACAACATCGTGTTCCACTGTATCATCTTCCCTGTCATGCTGAAAGCCCACGGCGACTACATACTTCCCGACAATGTGCCGGCCAATGAGTTCCTAAATCTGGAGAACGACAAGATATCGACCTCGCAGAATTGGGCAGTTTGGCTCCACGAATACCTCGAAGACCTGCCCGGAAAGCAGGACGTGCTGCGCTATGTCCTCACGGCTAATGCGCCCGAGACGAAGGATAACAACTTCATGTGGGCCGACTTCCAGGAGCGAAACAACTCCGAGCTCGTGGCCATCTACGGCAACTTCGTGAACCGAGCCCTGCAGCTGACTAAGAAGTATTGGGGCGGTCGCGTGCCCAAGCGTGGCGAATTGCAAGACGTCGACCGCCGAGCCATCGACGAGTTTAAGGACGTCAAGCAAGACGTGGAGCGCGCTTTGGACAACTTTAAGTTCCGCGAAGCACAGGCATCAGCCATGAATTTGGCCCGAATAGGCAACCGATACATCACCGAATGTGAGCCCTGGAAGGTATGGAAGACGGGCGATGAAGCACGCGTGGAGACCATTCTGAACCTCTCGCTGCAGCTCGTGGCTAACCTCGCCATCGCGTTTGAGCCGTTCCTGCCGTTCTCTTCGAAGAAGCTCCGCGGCCTCATCAACATGCCCGACGTCGATTGGAACCAGCTCGGCAGCATCGATCTGCTCGCCGCAGACCATCAGTTGGCCGAGCCCGAACTGCTGTTCGAGAAGATTGAAGACGACGTCATAGAGCGCCAAGTGGCTAAGCTTGAGGCCATTAAGAAGGCGCGCGAGGAGGCCAGCTACAAGGCTCAGCCCGTGAAAGAGGTCGTGAAATTCGACGATTTCGAAAAACTTGACATCCGTGTGGGCCACGTTCTGACGTGCGAACGCGTGAAGAAGTCGGACAAACTGCTGCGCTTCGAGCTCGACGACGGTAGCGGTCAGCCTCGCACCATCCTCTCCGGCATCGCCAAATACTACCAGCCCGAGGAGCTCGTGGGTCGCGATCTGCTCTTCATTGCCAACCTCGCGCCGCGCAAAATTATGGGCGTCGAGAGCCAAGGCATGATCCTTTCGGCCGAAAATGCCGACGGGTCGCTCAGCCTGACCACCGTGGTCAAGGAAGTAAAGCCCGGTAGTCGGGTGGGATAATCGCGCCGATATACACGATTAAAACATTGAAACTATGAAGATTCGAAGCTTTCTTGTCACGCTCCTGGCGCTCGTTTCGCTGTCGATGCAAGCGCAAATGGAAGACCCAGTAGAGTTCTCTTCTCAACTGAAGACGGGCTCTTCGGCCGAGGGAGAGATTGTGTTCACGGGTTCGATTGAGCCCGGTTGGCACGTCTATTCTACCAATCTGCCCAAGGGAGGCCCCGTCTCGGCCGCGCTGACCGTCAATAAGTTGGACGGCGCGGAGCTCGTTGGCACGCTCCAACCGGGCGCCGGCGAGAAGGAACAGATGGACGATATCTTCGGCATGAAGGTGAGATTCTTCGAAAATAAGGCGACGTTCACGCAGAAAGTGCGCTTCACCAAGCCTACCTACTCCATCGATTGCTCGCTCGAATACGGCGCTTGCAACGACCAAATGTGCATGCCGCCCATGACAACCGAGTTCAAACAGTCGGGCAAATCGCCTGCCGTGGACGAGCCGAAAGAGGAGAAACAGGAAGAAAACACCGATGAAATCGGCAAAAATGACACATTGACTGTGCCGCAAGATACGGTGGCGAAGGTCGATAGCATCGTCGATTCCGTGCTCCAAAATCCGCAGTCGGCCAGCCTCTATCGACCCGTCGTGAAGGAACTTCAGGCCTTCGGAGGCATCGCTGACACCACGAATCGCTCGTGGATGTACATCTTCCTCATGGGATTGCTCGGCGGACTGCTGGCCTTGTTCACGCCCTGCGTGTGGCCCATCATCCCGATGACCGTGAGTTTCTTCCTCAAACGAAGCGACAACAAGCGCCGAGCAGTGCGCGATGCCATCACATACGGCATCTCGATCATCGTGATTTACTTGGCTTTAGGCCTGCTCGTGACGGCGCTCTTTGGCTCCGACACGCTCAATTCGCTATCGACCAACGCGGTGTTCAACCTCTTCTTGTTCGCCCTGCTCGTGGTGTTTGCGCTGTCGTTTTTCGGTTGGTTCGAACTGAAACTGCCCGCTTCGTGGGGCAACAAGGTCGATTCGAAGGCCTCGAACACGACGGGTTTGCTGTCGATTTTCCTCATGGCGTTCACCCTGGCGCTCGTCTCTTTCAGCTGTACTGCGCCCATCGTGGGTCTGCTTTTGGTCGAAACGGCCACCTCGGGCAACTGGATCGGACCGGCCATCGGCATGTTTGGCTTCGCACTTGCGCTCGCCCTGCCGTTCACACTGTTCGCTTTGTTCCCCTCATGGCTTAGACAAGCGCCGCGATCTGGCTCTTGGATGAACATCATCAAGGTTACTTTGGGCTTCATCGAACTAGCTTTCGCACTGAAATTCTTCTCGGTTGCCGACCTTGCCTACGGCTGGAACCTCATGCCGCGCCACGTCTTTTTGGCGCTTTGGATTGCCATTTTCGGCCTGCTCGGACTCTACCTGATAGGTAAACTCAAGTTCCCGAGCGACTACGTCAACGGCGATCCCGGTCCCATGCCGGTGCCTTGCATCATGCTCGGCCTGGTGTCTATCGCGTTCGCCGTGTACATGTTGCCCGGACTTTGGGGCGCTCCGTGCAAGGCAGTCAGCGCTTTCGCACCGCCCATGAACACGCAAGACTTCAATCTTAACACGCAAGTGGTCGAAGCAAAGTACACTGATTACGAGCAAGGCATGGCATACGCCAAGGCAACGGGCAAGCCTGTGCTGCTCGATTTCACGGGCTTCGGTTGCGTGAATTGCCGCAAAATGGAAGCTGCCGTATGGACCGACCCGCGTGTGGCCGACCGCTTGAACAACGATTATGTGCTGATTTCGCTCTTCGTTGACGACCGAAAGGCGCTCCCGCAGGCGTTCTATGTCGATGAAATGGGCGAAAATGAGCCTTTCACAAGCGTGAAAGACAAGATGAGTTGGCTGCAAAGTCATCGGTTTGGAGCCAATACGCAACCGTTCTACGTGGCCGTTTCGCCCGACGGAGACCCGCTCACGGGCTCGTATGGCTACGACGAAAGCGTGGCAAAGTTCCTCGAATTCCTCGACGAGGGACTCCAGAATTTCCAGAAAAACAAATAGAAACGAGAAATGACGAGGGGCTATTTCCGTCCGAAGTCGGCGGGAATCTGCCCCCAACGCTTCGTGTCCCACTGAATGATGGGCACACGAATGGCGTGCAGGCGAAGCCAGTTGTCGGCCCTACGCACGATGTCGAGCAGCTTCGCGGTCTGCTCTGTGCGCTCCAGTTTGGTCTTGCAATGCTTCTTTTTGACCCAACACAGCGCCGTATAAGAGTCGGTATAAAGGACCTTATCGGTGATGCCGCGCTGGTCCATCAGTGCGAGTGCGTGGACAATGGCCAGGTATTCGCCGATGTTGTTGGTGCCGTGCGTAGGTCCGAAGTGGAACACTTGCGCGCCCGTCTGCAGGTCGATGCACTGATATTCCATCGGCCCGGGATTGCCCGAGCACGCCGCATCCACCGCCCATGCGTTGGCTTTCACCTCCATGGGTAGCGGCAGTACAGTGTCGTGGCGGTAATCCGGCGGGTTCTGAAGCGGCATTGTTGAATGTTGAATTATGAATTATGAATGTTGAATTATTGCCGTTGGCAATTAGGAATTAGGAGTGTTGAATTAGGAATTATTCTCGCTATCGCTCGAATGTTGAATTATTTAATTCGTAATTCG
>Ga0181612_114736_pt1 | contig 13795 bp, 3 predicted proteins | sample HoacroProtozoa21_FD_119630 | JGI IMG/M metagenome (GOLD analysis project Ga0181612, IMG submission 119630) | Hoatzin crop microbial communities from Cojedes, Venezuel. Combined Assembly of Gp0051906, Gp0051904, Gp0051908
CAAAGAAAATGGAGAAGAGAAAAAAGATATCAAAGAGATCAAAAACATGTTTGCATTAACATCAGACATCAGATGGTGGGAAGGTCCTCTGAAGAAAAAAGGTTTCGATCTTTTCCTCTCACCGGTGTCCAACCTGTAAAAATTAATGTGTCAGCATCTCCAACAAAATATTCTCTCTGTGACCTTCCTATTCCCCCCCCCTCAATTAGAGGCTGCTGCTCATCATCAAAATGTTTCCTCTATGTTTTTTCACAATAGATTTGTAGAAAAAGCCATTACATTAAGAATTACCTATAAAAGATATTTTTATTCACGGCCTAAAAACACCTGAATTGCCCCTACAAACCCTCTCTCCTCTGCCACATTCAGCCCTGAAATGCTTTTGCTACATGACTTGAAATATTAATTCTTTTTGGGGTGGGAGGTAAGTTTATAATGTGGCTGAAAGGATACTTTTCATCCCCTAGCCAGAGATATCTATTTATTTATTTTATTTTATTTTATTTTATTTTATTTTATGAGACTCCAGCTGAAGACTAACACTTGACTTTAGCGACTGCTGAGGAAAACTTATTAGCAGGGTGATATATACGATCTTTTTACTTCACAGATGGACTCTCCCTAGTTTGAAAGAAAAAGAGGTCTGGAGTAGCTTGTTCTTAAAAAAAATAATAAAGTTTGACTTCAGAACAATGGTATGTGCCCTTAGGGCCGCTTTCCAGATCACGAGGGGGTTAGGGAGAGGCAACAGATATGCCCTGAAATACACGGGTGAGCTCCTATCCACAGCCCTTCCTCTGCAAGCAAAGCCAGGCAGGTTTGGCAAAAACACTGAAGATCTGCTCAAAAACACAGCAGCTGATGGTATTTGGCCATTGTTCCCAGGGTTAATAAATCCTTACAGGCTGGAATTGCCTTTATTCTGACCTGGCGTAAATGCCCTACACCTATATTCCCCAGCACTGCACATTCTGGAGTCCTAAGACGTGACACACAGATCACCAGATCACTTTGCAGATTGCTGTGGGTCAACATTTTGTTCCTAGGCAAAATGCAGGCCAATGATGCTTGTCCGTCCTTTCAAGCCTGTAGCCTCTGCTGGGTCTGGAGCAATTGCACGCTTGCTGGAAAGACACTGGACTGTGCTTAGAGTAAGGGGGTACACGGTGCTGTTCTTCACAGCTTACGAGTGTTGGCAGCAAGCAAGTCAGACATTCAACATTTCTGCTGCAGTACAATAACACTGTCTATTAATGATGCACCTAGAAGTAGTTAACAGAGGGTAAGTTTATTTATCTGTAAGAAATAGCCATTTTAATAAATGGTAAATCATTTTTATAGAGACCAGAAGCTTGCTTATAGCCCTGGTTTATAACTAGCTATAAAAACTCAGATTGATGTGTTTTAACTGATGTTTGACAAATTCTAGTCATGTTTTCAATTTTCATATAAAAATCTCTTAAATATTTATTTGCCATTTATAAGTCATGCTCAAAGGGAAGCACTACTATAAAATATGACTGTTGCATACAGATTTCACATACCTGAATAATTTATTTGCTCTCTGTTGTCATTTCTAAACAAACTGGCACTAGATTTTTTTCTTTATTAATATTTTCTTTATTATTTTTTTCTTCTAAGTACAGAACCTCCAATGCAAAAGGATTAGTTAAACATTTAAGGTCTGGACTACCTGTGGTTTAGTGCCAATATCGTTGGTTATGGACGTGCAAATTTTTACCAACACTGCTATAAAAGTAGGCGTTAAAGTGCTGTGACCAGTTTACAGGGCAAAAGGAATGACTTTAGTCCCCTCAATTAGCACCAGGTCAAGTTCCAGCTCACATCACACCGTTACAGCATCTCTGCCTTCTCTCCTCAATCTCTGGCAACCCAGAGCTCCATTTGCAAGCTTGCCATGTCTCTGCTATTTTACACCAGAACAACTTACTCCTGTCTGTTTTCGTGGATAATCTGCACAGATACAACTGCCTGTGTGGAATGCTTATTCCATTTTAACCGCACTGGTGTTATTGCAGCCAGACTTTTCCATCTGGCAGCTAGTGCTTTGAATGCAGCCAGTAGGATGCTTCCATCTGGCCCCCCCAAGAAAATTTCCACCATCATATAGCATCATAAGATATTTACAGACTCCCAAAGGGCTGCCCTTTCGCTTCTCTCCCCTCTCCTTTTCTGCTGAGGTGGTCCTTACAAGGGAGCATCCCCCCAGACCTCCCCCCAGCACTGGAGGGAAATGGTGTGATGGGTCCTCCTGTAGCTGGAAGGTCGAGTCTGCCTCTTGCAAGCAGCTATATAAAAGTACCAGCTCAGTCTTTTTGCCTTCCTTTCTGCCTGTAAATATAGTGATGCGACATACTTTGCTGGCTAGAAAAGACTTCTCTCCCTTCTATCCCCTCCCCACGGAAAAGGAGACAAAAACAGGCAAGAGAAGAAAACAAAGAAAGAAACAGCACAAGAAAAATTAAGAGGAGGCAGAGTGTGGCTGCTAAGTCTAAGAATGCAAATTAGACAGAAAGTTCCTGTCCAGACCCGGGAACAGGACAGAGAAGGGGAGTTTCCACTAAATATATCTGTCCTTTGCAAACCAGTGGCTTTCTCAAACAGTTACATTTCTGAAGGGTTTTCAAAAATGCCAGGGATGCAAAGAAGCAATTAGTAGTGATTTTCTTGTGCTATTTACCTCCCGTGGGTGACACTACAAATCCTCCTGCTCCCATCCCATACTGTTGCAGGGAATTTAATGTCTCTCTCTAAGTAGACGCATTCCAAATTTCAGTTCTTCAAGAAAATTTGATGAGCTGAGGCTGCCTGGTGGACTCTTCTGTCTGCAATGTTCCCAAAGATGAGAGAGGGAGAAATAATGTTTTTCAGGGAAATATAAATTTAAAATAAAAACTCTCACATTCTGATAACAGCATAAATTATTTCTTCCCATAACTGGATCTCAAATCTATCCATATAGGCGTAGGTTGTTTTGTTACAGATGAGAATGGATATCAGGTGTTTGGAGGGACACAGTAATATCAGGGTGTGGGTTTGGCATACTGTCAGAATGAAGATAGAGATGTATGTTACGATACTGAAACCATCCAGGGGGTATAGAGGGATGTGAAAAGCCCAGAGCTCTCCCGCAGAACAGAAAACCAACACGCATCCTCAGCATGCACAGCAGGACATTTCTAAGGAGGTTTTTAAAGGTTGCTGCAGAGCTATTGAAATTACTTTTCATTTAACCATGCCAAGAGAGCCAACACCCCCAATAACCTTTGATTTAATCCTGCCCTTATTGAAGTCAGTGGTAATTTTTTTGCTACTTGCAGTGGAGTTCATGACTCCATAAGTATACAGAGCTCAGAATTACAGAAAGAGCAATTTCAATAAAATGTCTAAAATATAATTTCTAGGCTTGTCAAGGCTATAATCTTGGTGTCTTCCAGAGCTGGAAGTGGTTAGGAAAGCTAAAGAATTTAACCAGGACCAAATCTGACCTCTTGTATGTCTCCAGCGGGTACAGGGTAGGGTGCAAACACCACATGTGAAAGAATTGTAGGTATTTTACTGTGTATAGCTTGTTCTTAAATTTCTGCAGATTATCAGTACTATGAAAAGCTCTTTGTGAGCTAGAAATTCCAAGTGAGAAGTATATTCTTCCTGAATTATTTAGCCTAGAACTAATAATAACAATAACACTAAAAATAAACCTAAAAATGAAAATGGCTGCTAAGCTCTGTAATCAATTCTTCCCTCATTGTAAATCTTGTGTGGTCTCATTTCTGTTCAGCGTGGAAACAGGAAATGTTGTTTTCAAAGGAATCGTTACAAGGGACCTCTTTGTTATTAGTCCATGCAATGCTTCACACAAGGAGGCCTTAATCCTGGATTAAGTAGGTGCTACTGTAACACAGTGACTAATTACACCATGTGTGGGAGCATTATTATTGATGAGCATAACGATAGTAAAAATAACAATATTAGTCATGGATTATTAAGTAGAAGAGCTTCACCTTGGAAGGGGTTTCTCAGGAAATCAGACCATGTGGCTTCTGAGCAGTTACAGGCACCAAAAAAGAAGAATAAATGTCCAGTGATATATCATGAACCCGGTGGCTGCCATTTCTGCTTTTCTTCTGGGATTTCACTTGAGGTTTTGCTTTGGTCACATCATGTTCCAGAGAAGATAAAGCTGCGGTAGCTGCTTGTCCTGATGCCTACAAGATTTTTGTTGGAAAGACAAGTTTGTATGGAAAGTATCTGGTCCAGACAGGATGGGAGAGCTCAGTAATTGAGCTCGTCTCCCTAATTCTCGTCTAAATCTTGGAAAGGGATGTTCAGGGCTTCCCCTTGTGGAACTTTAAATATTTGAATCTCTTTCCCTGGTAAACCACTTTCCTAATAAACTGCTACCATATGTAAATGCTAACTGTTTGCTGACTCTCAATACCCAGCCGGAGCTGCTCGCTGGGGTACTGCTACCCTTGTACCCGACACATACTCGCATCTCTATAAGAAGTAGCAGACTGTGTCCCTTTAATAAATTACACCATAAATTTTACAGACTTTACCCCAGTGACTTTTAAAATCTTGCTTCAGTTATGCAACATCATCTTGTGATAGGAAACATCCTTCAAATGTTTAGGTTAGAGGAACAGAATTTAATCCACTCAAGTTGTTTTAAAGTGCAATAAATAAATAAAATGTACCCTCTCTTCAGAATGAAATATGACACACACAAAAGGGAGACAAGAGGCCTTGATAGCTGATAATAAGGGTTAGTATTTCATTTTAATTTTATTCAGCATCTTTTTTTTGTCCTAAAAATCTAGTATCTATGACACTAACAAATCAACTTAAAAAAGGAAAGGTCTGGAAAGGTTGTTTTTCCCTGAAATATTCCAGTCCGAGAATTAAGAAGAAAAATGAATCAAGTTTTTTCAATAGTGGTACAAGACTCCTACCTAGAGCAAAAGTTTCAGTAAATGTCAGTGCCCAGGACCTCAAGATGGGTGGAAACAGAAAGCTTCAAAGCCAAATGGCCACTCTTCTGTGGTCTGCTTTTGTGGTCTTCTTTGTGCCCTTCTGTTAGTCCCATAGTAGGTGGCTGTGGACCAAAAATTGAACAACTGCTTCTGCCAATATGGTGATAAATCTGGGGGCTGTGGATGAGCCTTGTGTGACTGCTACCACAAATATTTATAGGAATGGCCATGGTACTATAAAGCCTTGGTCTCTACTGTGGAGAAACAGGAGTTTCTGCTGACTCCAGAGACAGATGGAAAACTAATCATCCTATGAAAACCAAGACATAGCACTGAAAGGAATGACTGTCACAATGAAAAAAGATTGGCAGATCCAAAGTAGCGTTGACACCAGGATTTGTAAAGAGTATAGGTCAGATTCAAACCTAAGAAAAGCAAGATGTGCCCCCATTAAGATCAAGCCTGAATTTGGCCACAATTCTTGAGCTCTTCAAAGTAAACACAAGCTCTTCAGCCATTCATGAATGAACACCACTATTTTTGTGACTTTCAACTTTGCACTCGATCCTGCTTTCTGTTCTGCTGCGGTTTCATGAGCAAGGTTTCTGGGCACGGGTTGCAAGACAAGGGGACGCTGATTGCTATTTAGAATTGTGGGGAGGGAGTAAGGAAAAGCCAGCTGTTAAATAGCACAGTCCACACAAACACCCATGTGTGAGAACCCCCTCACAGTGAGCATGGCACCACCACAGCCTTCCAGGATTTTTCCACTTTTTTCATAGGTTTTGACTGTTATCAACAATATTATTTAGAAAATTATGTAATTGCCAATGTGTTTGTAATTTAATAAATATAATTAAGCAATTTTCTTATTTTCCAAGAAGAAATGAAGAGTGAAAGATTTACTTTAGGAAGATTCAACACTCAAGAGTAAGCAGAAGACATGTTAAGGTCGCTCACGGTTGTTTCCATAATAAGATCTGAGAAGAACCACAAACAAATCGAGAAAAACCCTTGAAAATATAAGAAGAATGGAGAAATTGCGATTAGCTGGGAATTGAGAAGCACGTAGGAAACTAACAGCAATGTAAATCCACAGCAGAAAATGAAATAGGTATCACATGTGGGTGCAGCCTAACTTAGCCTTGCCTGCTTCCAGCCAGCACACTGATGGACTATCAAAAAATAGCTCTGAAAACCATATAAAGAACATTAGAAGACCTGGTATGGAAAAGTGATCCTCAGAGCCTCTGTGGATGACACAGTATTACATGGTCCCAACACCAAATTTACGAGCAGTGAATAGCCTCAGCCCAGCTTTAAACTATCTCTCTCTTCTAAAAAGCATACAAGCTTTCAGCAGCACCCCCGGTGTTGGCCTTGGGACTTTTTGCTTTGCTTTAGCAGAATAAAGGGGCCTCACCTGGGGCTCTAAATCTGGCCTTTGACATAGCTGAGTTAATCTTGATTTGGGAAGATTCATTAATTTCATGCACCTTTGTTTACTTTGAGTGAGCTCAGGACTCCCTTTGAGTCCTGCACTGTGCTTTTGACTGTGCTTTCTGTGTGCTGTACACAGTAGTTGGACATGGTCTGTAGACCTCTGTAGTTGTTGTTGTTCATCAGGAAGATGGCTTTTAGCTGCAGGGGTAAACCTCACTCCATGCTGAGCAAATGTTGGGTGGAAAAATATTTCACGATAGGAAACAAGTTGGAATAAGTCAGAAAAGAGGAAGTCAACCAATCCACGGTGCTGTTTGGTCTTGGTGTAATATTTCAAAGTTCCCTGTTTTGAAATTATTAGACCACCAAAAAAGTGAAAAGCTGCCAAAAATTACTGTAAAAGGTAATGATTGTTAATAACTTGGCATCTGCTTGCTCATTTGAGCTGCATGGTTTTGGCATTCATTAAAGACAACATTGTAAGCAAATAAAAGAGCAACTGCCTGGCACATAAAATTTTTAACCACATCATAACTAAATATTAAATGTGAGTTTTTAATTCAATTTAAAGCTTAAATAAGGATCTTTGCAGTAACTTTAAAAAAAAGGGAGAAAAAGAAGAGTCAACCCCATAAACAGACAGTCATAACAATGTTTTAAAGAAATAATTGCAGCATCCTTGACCTTGAAATGATCTTTTTTCTGAATTCGCACAGGAATTTAATCAAAGTTTTAAGAAAGCTTTCATTTTAGATTTGAGTTACCAAATATTTAGAGATCCAGTGCCCAGGCAAGCCAATGGAAACATTCCTGCTCATTTCAGTGAGCTTTGGATCAGGCCCCGCACGGCTTTGAGTATCTCATTTCATGGGATGGACCCAAGGTCACTGCATGAGAAAATGTTCTCTCTTAACCCAACGTTATCTGAGGTCACGCATCCCACGGACCATGAAGGCAGTTCCATAGCATAGACAAGCCAGGGGGGAACAAAATCTAAGCCACTTTCATTCACCTTGCCTTGTCATTACTCTGCAGTAGTTTCAGGTGATTACATGAGACTCTCAGGTCTCTTTTTCTGTCCTTTCCAACAGCTGAGGCCATTTTGACCTGCTAACAAGGTCGATAAATCTCTGTAGTCAGCTGCTGCTAGAGATGTAGTGTGTTCCTGCCAGTGAGCCTCTGTCCTCCTGCTCTTTCCAACAGAGCTGTAGGAGTTACAGCTCTAGCACGTTAGAGGCTCATCCAAAGGTCACTTAAGTCAGGGGACACCTTTTCTATTGACTTTAGTGGGCTTTGGACCAGGTTCTTAGTCACTATTAACAAGTCAGCATTTACCAGAAGTGATATCTGAAGCCTCCAGCTATTTCCTGCTCCCAGTACAGGGTAAGTGGTGATAGCTGGGGTGTCATCCAGTGGTTGCATTTGGCGTTTCTGGCCTCGAAATGAGGTCCTCCATCCCAGTCCACCATATTCAGGGCTCTGTGCTTCATGACCCAGTATGCAGGAGGGAGGGGAGCAGGCTACAGAGGTGCATCTTTCCTTACTCCTCCCCTTCTTACCATAGTCCCAAGCAGACGGTAAATTTAGAGTACTGCAAATCCAAAAAAAAAAAAAAAAGACTGTCTCTCTAAGGTGCTGGTCAAATTCCTGCCCACTTTCTCAAGTCAGGTTCACAGTGAAGCAGATGGCAATTTTGCTTGAGTCAGGACAAAAGAAGGATGAACTGGGAAAGAAGCCCTTAGTCCCAGCACACAGTCAACAGTGTCATCTTTCAAATGAAATTTCTTTGCGCTCAGAAGGATCAATGTCTTCTTATTTCGATTCAACAGAGGCCTGTTTTATTACACAGCTTTTGTTTTTATTAGTGAAATACACTAAACTGTTTTCTCAAGAGTTGCCAAACAGCTTAAAACGTAATACCATTAAATTTGAGGTCCTACTGGGAAAAGTAATGCAAACTTAATTAAAGTTAGCCAAAGTTTTCTCTTTCTGCAGACCCGTGTTTCACTGTGTTGGAGTTCGCTCGTAAAGCCCTTGCTTACTCAGGGTGGCGGCAGCGCTCAGGCTGGAAAGGGTGATGCAATTCGCTGAGGACTGCCATGATGGGAGACAGTGAGAAAGGAGGAACGATCTAATAGCTGGGGAAAAAAAGAAAAGGACTGTTTTCCTCCTCTTGTGTAAAAAATCCAGATTTTCATGTTAATTTGTATTGCATCCCCACAGCTTTCACAGGGATGGGGTTTGGAAGACAGTGTGGTTTCTCCAAAGGAGGTGAGGGCTCAGACGCCAGAAAATAGCTACAAGGGTCAAATATTAATCTTTGCAATGTACTCTTTACAACTTTAATCTTTGTAATATTTCTTCTGTAGCTTCTGACTGTTTCTATTTTTTTATCCCCAAGTTATCCGTGTCACCTCCTTGGGATGCCTCCTCTGCACATGGCAATTACCTCTCTCTGCTGGCAGGAGCCTGGCAAGCAGCAGGCAGAGATATGAGCGTCCAAGAGGAAGGCTGAACTTCGTCTGCAAGAGTCACAACATTGCACCCCCAGTAAGTGAGCTTGATGAGGTGGTGTACTGATTGCATCTCAGTGTCTCGAGTCAGAAATAAAGCTCATATCCTGTCTCTTTACAAAACTTTAAATATCCCTTGGTGTTCTAGGGCAACGGTGAGAATATGGCACTGGATATTTGGGGAGGTGCCAACACAGATAATCTGAAATTTCACCCATCAAATATTTGCCTGTTGATTTGTTCTGGATGCTTGTCCTAGGACCTACTCAAAAAGCTGAAGCAGTTCAGTGAGGGGTGTAAAAATGAGGGTTGAGTTCCTCTAGAGGTGAACCCTGACCTGCAAGCCGGCAGATTACAGAAGAAGGTCCACCTAGATGCCTTCTTTATCCTCTTGGCAAGTATTGGCCAGAAGAGGGTAGAAATTCAACAGCAGCACTGAGCCATGCAAGGGGAAACCCAACCAACTGGTCAAAAAGTCCAGGATGCCATTAGCCACCATTGCTAGGACAGGCTAGAAAGCAGCAGTAGGAGACTCGGGGAAGATGCACGCTATTTTGTGATGAGTTATTCTGGGATTTTGCCTCATCCTGATGCTCCATCTTTTGTTAGTCTTCTGAGAAAACTTCACTTCTGCTTCAAGCATTGTAATTCACTTTCTGCAGTCTGAATGAGTGTATCACATACAGTGTTATTAGCAACTTTAGAAAAAAAAAAGAAAAAAGTAGAAAAATCTCCATAATAAGTACATTTTAAAAAAACAAGCCTCTTTTACAAATTGACATGCCTGTTCTTCATACTAGTCTAAGGGATGAGTTTCCAAGCCATATATCCTGCAAAGCAACAAGTGGTGATGAATACGTACGTGAAGGGTTAAACCTAGAAGTTATTGAATTAGAGTTCTGCTTCTTGGGTCAGAAAATATAAAGCTTTCTTGTGATCTACTTGTCCAGTTAAAAATCTGTGAATTTCAAATAATTTATTTAAAGTGTTTTTTAACTTAGTAGGAGTAATGAATTATTTAACTTCAGCAAGAAGTATGCAGAAAATAAGCAAATAGAAATGGAGGTGACATTCAGCAAAGGAAAAATTAATTATGACTTACGTAACACTTTTTAATTTTTATAGAAGATTTTTTATTGTTACCCATTTATAGAAGGTATCTGTAATAGCTCCAACCAGTTACTTCCTAGCCATCAGCATTTCTCAGCCAAAATTTGTAGCCCTAAAAAAATACAGAGTATCTTACATTTATCTGGAATACTATACTGCAGAAGAAGAGCTCAACTGCTGCTGAGGCTAAGATAGTTTTTTTATTGATAGGATTGAAAGCAAAATGGTGTGGCCTTGGACGATTCACTTAATCTGTTCCTTCTTTCCCAAACTGTAAATTAACCCCACTGTGTTCCCTGAAGGCAGGGAGAGAGGCTGGCTTCAGGTCTGCTTGAGAAGCACCTGAATGCTATTGAAGTGAGGGTATAAATAAGGGTGAAACATTTATTCTATGTAGGCAGAAAATATTCTGGGACTTCTTTCTTGTGGAGGAGAGAATTCACAGGATGGGTTTTTTTTTTTTCCTTGCTGCCACCTCATGGAAACCCGGGGCAGCAACAGTGGCAACTTGTTTTTGTTTTTCCCCCTGCAGCACTTCGACATGAGCCCCGCGGAGAGCACTGCATCATATCTGCGTGTTGATAAGAGGGACAAGAATAGCATTTTGGTCCTCAGAGAATTAATTTATTTCCTAACAACTGCACTGGTTGCAAAGCTATCACTTTCCCTTTTATCCGAGCATGGGTAACGCCAGACGTGACCGGGACTGAAAAGCCACACGTCCCTCTCTTCAGGGGCACTTCCTGACCAGAAATGAGCAGTGGGACATCTCTTTCTTTCCACTACCCCTGGAGAACAACATTTTTTTGGGAGCAAACTACGCCTACATGGAAAGTTCCCATTTCCTCCTCAAAACAACAAAAAAAAAAAATCGAAAAAAATAAGGCTCTTGTCTCCTCTGTTCCATGGCTGGGGCAGGTTCCCACTTGTGCTATACCGTGGCCCTTGCCTTGGCTGGCTGCCCAAAACTCCCGTCTGTTTTCCAGACAGGAAATATGAATCAAAATAACATGACATAAAAACAGTAATTAGCTTTTGTGTGTGAGGCTGCTAAGGCCTTAATGAGGAACAGGCTTGTAATAAAACTCTTCGTGACTCTCTCCAAAACTTACTCTCTCACTCACTCTCCTTTTCAGTTCATCATTTATTTTCTTGAAGGGAGAAGTGAGGAGAGAAAGAGACACTATCTGTAAATTGATCCTCCCCACCCTTGCTTAATTATCAGGGAGTCTGTAAATGTTTTGACAGATTTTTTTCATTTGTTTTGGGATATTTCTCTTCCACCCATAATGCTCATCTCTTCCCATGATCCTTCACTGCCTTTCATGACATCTTAAGAGCTCTGGCTTGAGCAATAGCTGAGCTTTCAATGAAACTGTGGGATCCTGCGGGTCAGCTGGTGCTACCACTCTCATCCAAGGATAGACTATTCTAGACAGTTTCTCCATCAAGCGACCCGAGGCAGCTGTGGTGTCTCCAGGCATCCGTGTGCATTTGAGCAGAGTGAAGGATGTTGTGGAGCAGCAGGTTCACCATGAGGCCAAGGCAGCTGTGCCAGCACCGAAGGGCCACCTCATCTTGCACCCTTTGCACAGGAAACAGTGATCTCAAAAGGTAAATATCAACTCCAGCTCCTTGTGTGCATGGATGAGTTTAGTTGCTGTAGCAAGATTCTTCAGGCTGTAGTAATGAACTCTTGTCTCAAACCTGGCATCACATGGACTCAGACAAAAGTGTGAAACGAGACCTGCCTCGGAAGCAGCGCTGCCCAGTGTGCTTACTGCGAGTACTCAAAGGTGTGCAGAGGTTTGCAGACTCCTGGAGTTTTCTTCAGCAGTACAACAGTTTGTAAAAACAGCTGTTCCTTCTTTCCAGAGAGATTTATCTAGTGATGAGTGATACGAAGTTATTACTCTACAGGAGCTAAGGACCACCAAATACCCTACTAGTCGCGGTCTGAAGTATAAACTCTAGTTTGATACCACTTTCCCTGATATAACCGTAACAATATCTCTTTGTATAGACCTTGATAACTTTTCTGTACACGTCTCTGTCCACACGACTGTAGGCTCCCTACAATTTTAATGAGCTGCAATTTAGAGGTGAAGTCCCTTTATGGTCACCCTGTCCAGAGCTGCATAGCAGTGATGCAAGCCAGTTTCTAGCAATGAATAGTAAAATTTATCTAGGCTCAGTCATCATCCACGCACATAATGCTCTATTGGTAGCAGATCTAATGAGCTTCATCAAGTGGGTGCAAAGAGCGAAGTTGTGTCCCTGGTTCCAGAGGCTGTGCTTCTGTTTCCCACTCCTTTATGCAGAGTTTGCTGGGGTGTAGCATGGGATAAGACAGCAGGGACTGCAAGTTGCATGTCAGGGATGTTCTGAGAGAGTATCCACATATTATCTGCTTCTATCGAACACACCAGGGACCCTCCTGGAAAGCTTCCTGCCATGGTGGGACTAACCTCATGTCAGTGCTCTGTGAAGGGATGCTTACCAATTCATTACCCATCTGTAAGGGCACCCTGGCTGCTGACAGATAGTTTCCATTGCTTAGTGCTCTACCTCACAGCTGGCAGAGCCCAGCAGTGCTGCTGGAGTCGGAGAAAATATGTTCTGGGAGATCTCAAAATGCGCTGTAATTTGTAACTCCAAGTGCTGTTGTACATGATAACTTCAGATTACAGCTAGCAGAAAAAAGCCTTTCCCTGGCAATTTTTCAATGGAAAATGCCATCCGGTTGAAGTCAAGACTTCTGATCAGAATAAGTTGTCAATGCAGTTTTGTTTCAGTTTTTTAGAAAGAACAGTTTTGACTAGGTTGAAGTATAGTGTTTGGACCTTGTTGGAGTGAAATGACATGATTTTTTGTACTGTCTTTTCATAACAAAAGTGATTTAATTTTATGCTTTGAATAATATATGTTGAAAAGGAAGGTATTTTGTTCTGATTTAATTTTTTCAGAACAAGCTATTTCAATTCAGCCCAAATAATTTTTTTAACGTGGTTGAAGAGAAAATGCGGCTTTCAAATGGTTTTTTCTGATTTGGCACTAAAACAAATTTTGAAGTGTCAGAATTTCAAGTGGACTTCCAGTGAAGTTCAACCCATTCCATGGTGTAAAGCAAGAAGAAAACCCACATAAAACAATCAAATTGATGTAGACATTTATTACTTGTGAGAGTTGTAAAAGCATCACATGGCTTTCTCATAAAAAGTCATAAACCCTATTTACAGTCCCTGCATTATTATTCTAGTAACTAAAACCAGTGACTCTATGAAGTGCACGAGTGTTCAGCTAACTCTCTCACAACTAGCTTGGAAATGCAGAAAATACTTTACTGTTTCCAGAGCAGGGGGATTGTATTTTACATGTATTTATTTATTGTGTTTACCTCTTACACTTATAGCTTGGCCCCTACCCAAAAGGTCAAAGCTATAATTATTTATACTCCATGATCACAAATGCAGAAATGAAATTGGTTAAGTGCACTCATGGTTTTGTGGACACTACTGGTGTATAGATGACATTTCAGCATTCAATAGGGTTAAATGCTTTAGTAGAAAAAGCTTAACCCTGCACACAATTGAGCATCCAACACTCATAGCCATGTGTGGTTACCGGTGAAATTTATTTGAAATGATCATAACATCCATAAGGCACATGAAAAAAAAAAAATTCTAGAAGGCTTTGGATCAAGTTCAGGCTTTTCCTATTCAGACATATATA
>Ga0181612_171030_pt1 | contig 13795 bp, 7 predicted proteins | sample HoacroProtozoa21_FD_119630 | JGI IMG/M metagenome (GOLD analysis project Ga0181612, IMG submission 119630) | Hoatzin crop microbial communities from Cojedes, Venezuel. Combined Assembly of Gp0051906, Gp0051904, Gp0051908
CAGTGTGTCCAGTGCTACCACTAGCGTACGGGTAGTATGTACCCATAGGCTTCACAGTGCACAAGATGTCATGCAATGTAGAGTAAAGACTTTGAATAGTCAACTCCAGAGAATTTTTAATGGTTTTAAACTGCACAGCAATCACATAACCACAGGCCTCGAAGGAATATTTAAAAGGCATACCCTGTCCTCTAGTTACCAGGATTTAATTATTAAACCTAAGTTTCATTAACATGAAGATTCCCGTCACTTTCACTCTCCCTCTAAACTTGCTAACAATATTTCTGAACTACCAGAATAAAGCCTGATACTGTAACTAAGAGCTGACTGCAAATATAACAGGGTAAAATATTCATTCTTTCATGTTGGTAAAACTCAAAAGACTTAAAACATGCACGTTTTTTAAAGCAGTGGGACTGCATCAGATTTTAATGACTGTGACATCAGTAACAAAAGCTGTATTCAATTCATGCAACCAAACTTTTATAATAAGCTGCAACCAAAAACCTGTATCTGACTGCCCTTTTGACAGTGAAGATTTTAATATTGACATTGAAGCACCAACATTTCCCACAGAAATTACATTTTCTTAATATTTTTATTTATAAATACTAGGGTATCTCGTTAACAGGATATCCTCCCTTCAAATAATAGCAAGTCTGTAAATATTTGCCTGTCTCAAACACAATATCTATCAGCATAAAAGATTCACTTCCACTAAATACAACATGCTCTGTAAAAGCTTTGTGATGCCAAATTCTTTCCCAAAACATTGCAGTTGTCAGTGATGCTGTACACATCACCATTTCTCTCAGTAATGAAATACTGAACTTATCCCACCTGGCTCTTTTGACTGCATATTTGTCAAAGTAAGGAGGCTTTTGTTTTTAACATGTAATTGAGTGTTTTGTAGTCCATAGGATGTCATGTACAGTATTATTTCTAATAATGGTAATGCTTGCATCTGTCAGGCTAGTGGTCTTATCAATGCCATTGCAACACAGAAAATGTGACTGCTGTCCTTTTTCACTGATACTGCATAACCTGATGTATTTCTGGTATCTAAGGTAGTTTTAAGCTGTGGAACATCTGAAAAGCTCTAGAAATCGTGGCTTTCCTGCTCAAAGTATAACATTTAAAATACTGTCACATATCGACTGTAATGGACTGTTACGGTCCTTAACATAATGTTATGTCTCACGTTATGCAGTAGGAATTAGACATTACATTGCTTATTCAACTGCAAGTTTCACTGATCCCAGTATATGTGTTCTGAATAACATTTCTATTTTTCCGTACAGCTAGATTAGCTCATGTCTGTAAGAGTATCGGACTGCGTTGCTGTGTCAAGTAAGCAACAGGGATAATGGTCCTAAACGCTTAACAACTAACATTAAGTAAAAACATGACCATATGTTTATTTTACTTGAATTCATTATTAAAAGACAAATAGATTATCCTATTAATTTTATTATTCAGCTGATAAAAGTCAGACACATCAGGTACAAGTGAGAGGGTTATGCACAAAGATGCCAGCTTCTATTTGCTCTTGCAACCAAAGCTGAGCACCACAAACCATCGGAAGCACCTCATCACCAATGAGTACCTACCTGTGCCTGCTAACAGCCTGTGGCTGTGAGGGAAGAGGCCAGGGCAGCACGCTTGCTGAACTGATAGATTTGAGCTCGTTTTCACTGTGAGCTCCAGATACCCTTTGGAAATTACAGGCCCCTGCCTGAATTCACCGTTTGGTCATGAAGTGTAGGTTGAAGCAGAGGAGAGGAGGTCTTTCCATCAGGGTCATGACCCTACAAGGAAAGGCAGCTTCATCCAGAGTTTCATATGGGTCTTCAATTCCGTGTGTATTGTTTACCTTCCACCTTCGTTAACCTATTTGTGTGGTAGAGAGTGTAAGTTTTCTGAGGCAGACAATTCCCTGTCTGTATGAAGTGCCGACCATGATACAGCCTCACTCATTACTTGGGTTGCTAAACACCGCAGCAGTAATAAAGGCAGCAGCCTGTTACTGGACGTGTAGTATTAACTGATACAGAAGACATCTTGCACCGTGTACACTGAGAAAGATGCAGCAGCAACAAGGTCTTTAATTCTGTTGCAGGAAGGTGCATGTTCTCTGTTGATACTCTTTGATATTCTGGACTGTGCTCAGTCATTAATATTCAGGTCTTCTTCTTGTAGAGAATAGCTAAATGAAAGATATGTTTCTTCATTTAATCTTTTTGCTGCTAACGTGCAGAAATTAGGGTTCTCATGTACATATTTTGCGTGGCAGAAGAGATAAGAACCAGCACATAAAGTTCAAAACGTCAGTCCAATGAGGTTCAGCCTGCCCTCCATTTGAGTAAGGGACTTACCAAGAACAGGGAGGAGTAAAAAGCACAGCTGGTTTTCCAGATAATGTTTTTAACCTCATAGGACCTTTCAAAATATATTGCAAACATGCTAAGGATTATTTCTTTCTCATGTTTACTTCATTTTTTATTGTGACAGAGAGGGGACGGTATCAGTGACTGACATGCCCTTCTATCTAGGACTATTACAAAAATGAGGAGGTTAGAAGGGTCCAGCTACAGACGACCTCTGTATATCAGGAATTCTTCCCATTGCAAGCCAGTCGCAATGGTGCCTCCGTATCTTTCTGACTGCAGAGACTGCTCCATTTCCTGTGACAATAATCTCCTGGAACAGGGCAGGAAAAAACAAACCTCAAAGAGGTGCTACAGTCCTATCACTTATCTATCTCCCATGGGTTGACTTATTCTCTCCGGAGATCATGGAGATTGCAGCTGTGCTCCTGAGAATAGTCATGCTAGAAAGCAGAAGGCTCCTTGCCCCTGTCAGCTTTGTTGGTTATTACCCAGTCGGTCTGGCCCTCAGGGTACAGAATCTCACAAATAAAATTCGATGAGTGAGGAGCTCAGTTTTGTGTTGCTGTTGCACTGAAAATGTTCCAAAGCAACACTGCAGAATGTGCATGCATTTTAAGGCAAGTTTAGTGTCAACAGTGTCCTATTTAATAGTCAAACCAAAATCAATGTCAGCATTGCCCTAGTCAGAACCGGATAAAGGTGGAATGCTGTGTAGGTGTTGGAATTTTTTTTTTTAAATTAAAAGATTGACGCCTCTTTTTGAAGTTATGGGAGATAGTTATTTTTGTGAAGATGGTATCAACATTTGTGGCTATATTTGAGACAAGTTTCACTACCTGAAATGGTAAATCTTCACTTTGAAACCAACTGTACTTTAAGTCAACTGACCATGTGCTTACCAAGGGTGAGTGCACTGGCAAGTTTCCATGTCATAATCGTAAGTATCTATTATGCCAGTGACTGAAGGACTAGAAGTATGTCAGGGAAGTTTACAACATGAAATTGTTCATACCTTAATAATTGTCTAGGGAGTTACACCAAAAAATAGATATTGCTGCACAAAATTTGAGTTCCTCTCTTGAAATTATCTACGTGCCTCCTGTGTGCCTTTTGCATATACCACCAAGTTTTACAGACTTTAAAAGAGAATCATAATTGTAGACAAGGCTGAAAAAAAAAATTCATAACAGCCTTTTCCTTTTCGTGAGTTCTGGATAATTTTTTTCCAGTCAAGCTGACATTTAAATTTTATATAGCACTTTGTTCAAAATCACCAAAGTATGAAATAGTTGTCTTGCAAGGACAAAAATAGCTTAGCACATGCTGTCAATGGAGAAACAAGAGTTTCTGTTACAATAATGTCTTTTATATTATTTGGATGTTGACCTCTCTTGTTGGATCTCAGACTTCTTCTTAACTAGATTCTCAGAAACTTATCATGCTGATCCACTACTGGAAACTGCTAACTGCTCTTACACATTCAACCTGATATTGGATGTACATGGCTATTGACTCTGCCTTTTTGTCATCTGTGTGGTTAATTAAATTTTAGTGTTTCAGCCCTAATGAGGTTAAAATAGGAACACTGTATAGTTTTGGGGTCCCCAGTACAAGACAGAGATGGACAAACTGCAGACAGTTCAGCACAGATCCACTAAAATTAGAGGAATGAGTGACGTAAATACATGCAAGGAGAAAGGAAGAGATGTGCATTTGTTCAATACAGAGAAAAGAAGGCTAAGGGGAGATCTGGTTGTCTTCAGCGACCAATGGGGAGTTACAGAAAAGAGAGACAGACTCTTCTCAGAGGTGCACAGGGGAAGGAGGGAAGGCAATGCTCTCAGGCTGCAGCAAGGGAAATTCCAGTTAAATATAAAGAAAGAAGTCCCTATGAGTATTGTGAGGCACTGTTCAAAGAGGCTGTAGAACCTCCACTCTTAGAGATTTTCAAGTCATGACTGGACATGGCCCTGAACAACATGGTCTAACTTCAGATTTAGTCCTGCTTTGAACACGAGGTTGGCTCAGATCTGTGATTTTAATAGCTACTTGGGTGAAACACTCTCTCCTTACACTGTCAAATTCCTACAGATGCTTCATGAGACTTTCAGTATCTCTCAGATCTTGTTTCTAATGATGAGTCATCAAGGCAGTGTATAGTGGAGTGTCCTTCAGCCTAGCCCCAAAAGCATCCAAAATAGGGCCTACATAACTCCAAGCTCTCTTCCATCAGATAGCAGCTAAATTCCTTGTGCTGTATCTCTGTTAAACAAAGTCACTGGAAGTGTCATGCTATGTCAAGCAGAAATCTGATCCAGCCCCAGAACAAGAAAAGAAACCAAAACAGTGCTGGCTTTCTAAGTACTAGCTGTGCAAAATAATGACTCATGTAGTGAATGCTTTTGCCATCAGTTTACGTAACACAATTTTTACAACTTCTCTGTGGCTCAGAAAGCGTCTCTCAGTCTTACCTTAAGCACACACACTTACATATATGCATGTTGTCATACATATGTTTATACATACATATAGGTGTATGTGTATATGCTTACATACATATATCTATCCATACATGAAATACACACATAAATAGATATAGTGTGAGAGTAGATTACTGTGTTGATAAGCTTTGCAGAGTGTCTGGAAGTGGCAAACTGAATTCTGTCTTCTTGCACATCAGTATAATTCCCTATATCCATGATCCTGGAAAATCACCCTTTCTGAAATGCTACAGTCTCATAAATACAGATCATAGTCTTCTGGCAGTAAAAATGAACCGTAGCAGGAATTGTCTAATCTGTTCTCACAACACAAGCCAAATGTGGGCACCCACCTTACATCTCATTTCTATTAGTGGTAGAATATGTAGACCTCTAGCCTGAGCGTACAGAGTGCCTATGAATAATGTCCTGCATGTGAGTGAGTTTAATTACATTACTCTCCCTATAAAAAATGTGCAGTTTGGCCCTATGGTGAATTTGTTTCCCATCACTGACTACACTTTGGGCATTTTTGCACTGTGAACAGTATGAGTCCTAAGCCTCATTAGTTTCATTATAGCCCTGCTGGTCTTATGCACTTAAAATCCCTGAGTGGGTGCCAAAAGATAGTTTTCAACGAGTCTATGCAACTCTCCCCCATTACAGAGTCAGAAATCTGTCTGATCCTCCAATGAAGCCTGACGTCTTTCTTTTGATGTGATCTGGGTAGCACGGTAGTCATTCAAGACTATTAAAAAATAAAACTATGTTTTTAGAAATCCATTGGTCTCATCTTAGTTAACTATGTACATTTTTTTTTCTTTTTCATAGTGAAAATCCTGATACCTTCTATGCCCTTTTCCTGGGAATAGAGAATGGGATCTGCAGGAAAAACATTCCTGCCAAGGTTTGCCAGGTAATGTCTGATTTGTTACAATTTTCCCCTACTCTTACATTTTGAACTACTGGATTTTCAATTTTTACTTGCATTTCTTAAGTCGCTTACAGCACATTTACTGTATATTCACAACTTTTTGCCCACATTTCAGAAAAAAAATGCCAATTATGACTATTGTTTTCTAGTGGCAGCCTACAATGAAGTGTGAAGGAACAGCCACAGCAAATACAGCCAGATCTCCAATACACATTTAGGCTATGTTACTTTCAAGCTAATGGTCTGAAATATGAATTTGCTGTCATAACACTAACTCCTGTTGGAATGGCGTCAAGGCCAAGGAACAAAACTCTCTCCTCTAACTCCAGGCACACAGAAATGCCATATAGGATCCTGAGCTATCTCGGTCCACCCTGTACAGATGGACAGCCTATGACTCACTGCTGGGAAAACCTTTCTTCTGCTTTCTACCACCACTTTGTACGTCAGAGAGCAGAGTCTGTATTCAGTTTAGCAGAGGAACTAGAACTACACTCAGTCAATGGGGGAAGAAAACCCTCTCTTTTAGCTCAGTCCAAGAATGGCTGACCCTTGGTGGTCGGCGTAAAATGGGTTTCTATTCCGGTTTGTCCATAGCCACCAGGCTGTTTTCCTGCTTGGTGGGATACCAGTGAATAGGATGGGAGTGCTTTCTTTTAATGGACTGGTGTCTTAATCTCGAAGGGCAGCTGCCACCAACCATGGTGAACACTACCCTAGTTCCATAAACCCTATGAATCTCCTGCGTTTCCTGCAAAAGGCTAAGCAGAAATGAGGTGGAGCAGAAAGGGGTAGGCTGTCAAACTTTAAGGACCAGTAAGTGTGATTTCTGCCACATTTGGCAGAAACTTCAGAGGGGTTTGCACTAAAATGACAGTGCTCCCACAGCAAGAACTCATCCATTAGGTATGGAAGATGCCTTCAGCACAGGACAGCTGCAGTGGAGGAAATTAAAGACAGAGTTTCCTTTCATCTGGATCCAGGAAACTGTGATTACTGCCTGCCTGTGTGCTGGAGGAAAAGGGAAGATACTGAACACTTGGATGTTAGTGAATTTCTACAGTTCTCCAGTATCAGGAAGAAAATTACAGTCTTCAACTGAAGTACAATACACAATTTCCCATCACTAGCAATGAAACAGATGGTGAATTTCCAGCTAGTTAGAAAGCATGTGCCATAAACACATTACCTAGCATAGATAGCAGGTGCTATTTCATTTTCCCCAAGACAGAGTTTGAGATCAGAAAGAGCCCAGAAGGAGCTGCAGGCCACTAGACTTGCTTCAGAATGAGATGAGGAACGTATTTGAGAGCTGACCTTCCAGCTGTACCACTTCAAGCATAGGTAGTATTTGTTCAAGCTAAGAATTATCTAACACTAAATCAGTTGAAGCTCTCAGGAAATAGTCTTCAGTGAAGCAGCTTGCCTTGAGTTTACTGGCAAAACACAGACCTGGCTGCTGGCAAGATATTATGGTGACTGGATCCTGGATTCTAGATTCTGCTATCGTACTCAGTACACTAAATGGTACAGTTCAGAGTATCACTAGGAAAGAAACAGAAAAGGCTTTTCTTTGTTGCATCCTGAATTCCAGTTACCAAATTAAGCTGAAATTTGTTTACAGGAATTGCACCAAATTGAAACAAGTCATTACTGACTACAGCCATAGATTATTAGAACAAAAAATACAGACTGAAACAACAGTTCAACAAACCACTTTCCCTGGAATTCTTCTCTGTTGTGATTACACTAGCATGAGAAAGTTTGTGCTACAGTGCTGACCAACAAAGAAAAATTTCCATACATAATGCTCTAATACCAAATCCTGGTGTTGTCAGGTTGCTAAAGATGCCTATGAATTATTCTTTTATAGTCATGAAACTGTTAATCACTCTGTGATTAAATACTTGAAACATTAGTCTCAGCTGAATTTAAGATATTTCTGAACCTCTTTCCAGACCTCAGTGTTTCTAGGGTTGAGTTATTCACATTAATTGCACTCTAATTTTAATATAGCCCAACCCATCAAAACACTGGCATTGCATTTATTCAGTCAGCAAGTCCTGACTCCTTGCAAATAGAGCATATCGCACATAGGACTTCAATACCACAGTTAACTCTCCATCTGCACAGCCATAAGTAGAGAGTATAGAAAACTCTTGGTGGAGACCACTAACCTGTTCTACAGGCACTTGTATGTTGCTCTTCCTGTGTTGTCTGTGACTCTTGCCCCTCCATAGCTAAGTCAGCAAGAACATCTCAGAGACACAGAATTAACCCCAAATATCCACTGGGACTGATGAAAATCAACTTTGATTTTAACATGTTTTGAATGGAGATTTTATCTTGTAGTGCTGCAATGTTAGCTGCTGGTATTTTTAGTCTGATTTCCTAGAGAGCATCCATAATAATGACTAGAACAGGGCTAGAATTTTTTTGTTATTGTTACAAATGTGTAGGGTTCATGCAAATGGGGTTGTTATCACTATAAAACTTTGAGGCAACTCTCAGTGACTTGGACGAGCCTTCCAACACGTACCCACATGGGTGGTTCTTGTACTCAGGGCCTTCATCTTAATCTTCAAAAGCCTTAATTAACTCAATCTCAATTTCATAAACAGCACTTCTCCCCCCTCTCTGTGAGGTTTATTTGTAACAGTTCTACTCCTCGGAAGTGCCAAACCCACTGACCTGAAGCACATAACATGTGAAAGAAGAAAACAAAATTTTCTCATTTACTTCCTCACATCTCTTCAGCAGAGGGAAATAGGAATGGCCACAAACCTGACAACTTTGAGGCCAAAATGTTAACTACATTCTTTGCAATTGGTTGCATACACTTCCGCAAGAATAAAACCAGTGGTGAATACATACAGGAAATGTTTGTGGGGAGGTGGGGAATAGAAAGTGATAGCAGAGAAGGGGAGGACAGGAGGAAGAGGGCCACAACTGCTGTGAAAGATAAGCATCAGTCTCACGTGCTTCTGAGTTCTCCCATGGTCAATATGAAAACCCAGCAATGAGGAATGATTGCAAAAAGTGGAAGATCTTTGGAGAAAAAAGCGCAGTGATCAGATGGGGAAAAGGAGACAAACACCTTGTAGGATAGGACTTGCACCCTAACCCAAAACCTGGACCCCACAGCCCCTTACATCTGTGATATTGGTTCAAAGGTTCTGGCATAGTGGATGAAGGCTGTAGCACAAGAATGCAGGAAAAAAAATGACAGCTTTTTTGATGTTGTAGAAAAAATGGCTATTTTACAGAACATCTTTTCAGTTGGGAGTTGAAGGGTCATTTCTGCCTCTAAGCTCTTTCTACCTTTTTGAGTAGCTAAAAATAGAGCCTAAAAATCCGTAGTTGATACCCATAGGTGTCAAAATCAGACACTGAGTGCACAAACTTAGAAACCAGGTAGGTATTTGCATGTGCAGTTTTCATGTTATACATATTTGTGTGTCTCTCCTCATCCAGTGTGTGTACATATTATAAAATGCAAGACCCTGCAATTCGTAGAACAAGAAATGAAAAAAGGGCAAAGTCAATGTTTAGAAAACACTGAGGAAAAGAATGCAATGCCAGGTACCGGATACCTACACTTCATTTGCATTATACATGAGTCGCTATCACAACATCTCTGACAGAGAGTACTATATGCTCAGCTAATAAAATAAACCCCATTTACTTGTATGAGTTTTTTACAGCTTTTCTAAAGGCAGGGTAGTATGGATGATGCTTTTATTCTCTTTTTTTTTCTATCTTCTTACAGCTTTAATGACTTTCACTTGTATCTGTCTATATACCAATCACTTTTGTCTGGTAGGTGTGTTAGTACATCTCTTCTATCATCAGATAAAATGCTAATGCCACCATATTATCTATTTGAAATGTGAAACCAAGGGAAGGCTGGTGAAGAAGATCCAACTTCTAAGGAAAAACAAACACCAAAAACTTGTTCTCTAAAATGAGGCCTAATGAGAAGAAAAACACAGCAAACTCACTAAACTAAATAGATTAGTTTACAACAGGGGAAAGACTCCTGTTCCCTTCTCACAGGGCTGCAGGTATCCCACAAAAATGCAGAAAGGTAAAGTCACTTAGAGATGTCCAAGACATAGTCACCTGCTGCCTTGCTTCCTGAATGAAATATTTACTCCTCTGTCACCAGCTACTTGTGCACATTACAGGCTCTATTTTAAAGCGCAGAAGCTGAATAAAGTTTCTTTTCCTAAGGGAATCCACGGTCAGATCAGGTGCTACCCAGCCTTGCTGGGATGAGCTGCGGAAGCACCTTCCTGTGGTGGGGATGTTAGCAAAGCCCACCCTGCGCCAGCCACGGGTGGAGGGTCTCCCCTTTCCCCAGCTCCGCAGTGATGCCGTTCCTGTTTCTTAAGCAGGTTTTCCAACAGGTGTTGGGACATCACCAGCATCCAGCTCTCCACCTGAGATCATTTGAATGTGTCTTTATTTCTTTTTACCAAAATCTGAGTGCAGACTCACTATTCTTTGCTTTGCATTCTCATCAATTCTTTCTCATTTTTGAGCAGCCTTTCTGAAAGTCGCATTTCTGAACACTTGCTTTGCTTGTTACATGGTGTACTAGCCCTTGTGCTCCAGATAGGTTAAGCTGATTTTTTTCCTTTATCGAGCACCTGATAATGTTCAGTCTGAGAATGAGACAGTGGCATTGCAGCGGGCTTACCTTAGCTCTCAAATCAAAGACAATTTAATTTCATTTCTAAACACAGGACAAGGCAAAGTAACTTACACAGAAATTGAGCTGGTTTTGTACTAAATTTGACATTTTCATCAGAAAAAATTAACAAGTAAGGCTTTGAACAAAGGCTAGACCGTTGCGTGGTGATATACCCAGAAAGTTTGTCAGGCAATAGCTGCATAATACTGTGCTTCAGAATATCGATACTTATACTTTATACAGTTCTAAAAGTATCCTGTTTACTTCTATGGTGATACCATAATTTTGTCTGGAAAATAAACTTGATATCTAGTAGCATTAAAGTTTAATAGATAAGCAAATCCAGATTTCCCCCTGCTTTGTCCTTTACTGTTCTGCACATAGTTAGAAGGCCTCGTGCTGTATAGCTTAAAAAGCTTCTCTTTCTTTTTTTTCTGACAAAGCAGGCAAAGCATTTCATCTGAGAGCTAAATCTAAAAGCTGTAGGTAGTGTATTTAGGATAGAACAAAACAGAAGGGGTATAAATAAAACAGGTCGGGTGAAATCTTAGCCCCACCAAATGCTGTGGCAAAATCCCCATTGATTTCATAGAGCCAAGACCTTACCCAGCAATCACAGAACAAAGACAGCTGACACTGCACAACTTTTAGGGGGAGACAAAAGATTAAAAACTCAATTTTCAGGATACAGTAAAGTTTAGATTCAGCTGAACTCTGAGCTGACATCCAGCACATGATTTATGCAGCAGAGGAAAATAATATATGTGACAGAATTTAAGAGTGGTGTGAAGAACAGTAAAAATGTAGTCTCTTTTTAAAACAAAATGCCAGTCTTTCTCTTTAATTTGAGGCATAAAAACCTCCCTATAATTTTCACAGGCTATAAAAGTTCAAGGATGACCTTCTAGTCTGGTCAGTTGTAAAGTAATCTTCTGAAATACTTACCATGCCATAAGGATAGCAACAATGGGAAAAAGAGGGAACTGAAGGGAAAGAATAGGGCAAAAACAGTCTAGGCAAAAAGCAGCAGGGAAGACCAGAGTTCATTTTGGACAATCCTAGTGAATCTTTTTGTGTTTGCTTCAATAATGCTACAGTTCTTAATATCCAAGAGATAATAGAAAAATACCTGTCTTCTACGCCTTTTAAGATGATACAACAGATTAAAGAAGAAATAGTAAATTCTTTTGATAGAAAGCACCCTGGAAATACTATATAGCTTAAAGAATAGGGAAAGATGCAAATCCTTCAGAGCAGCAAATACTTTACAGTTCCAGCTGATATGAATGACAAAGGTCTATTGACTTCAACACTGTGGTCTGCGACCTTGCATAAGTATCTCATTGTCTTCTGGAGGGAATTCGATGGCATCTGGAATGGCAGCGCCTTACTTGCTGCTCTGCAGAACACTGTTTTTTTTGAGCATCCTGACAATGAAATGGAGAAAGCTGCCTGGATACTGTAGGTAAATGTTATGCAGAAAATTATTTTCTTAAATTAAAAGTGAAAGTTTGGTGCAAAAATTCTGTCATGGTTAACACATTTTTTATTTATGCCCTTAATTTCATGGCAAAATTATGAGTACTTACACATTTCCGGGGGAACACTGAGATTTAAAAACAGTTTAAAAATGTTTCTGTGGAAGAAGTTGATAGATTTTCTACTAATACATCGCAAAAAGAAAGGAAAGACGGTTTATTTGGAACTGCGTAGAATTGAAACAACACTGAAGTTTTGAAATTTGTTTCAGTTCTCTGTAAGGTTAACATTACACTACTCTGAAGGCATGTTAATTAAGGCCTGATCCTTGTGAAACTTAATAATAGACTTATTAACTTCAAGCGCGTAACAAATTTCACTGCGATCTCAGTTAAAATTAAACCCGCACCTCGCTGCTTGGCTGAACCGGGGCCTGAGGCTAACTGGATCTTCAGAACGGTTTTTGTAATATTCTTCCACAGCACTTACCTGAGAGCAAGTGTTGGGGGGGGAGTGGGAGTGGGAATTGGGTGGATTTGTACATAGTGCAGGAGTAAGAAAGAGCACAGAGGATTCCTCAGAGTATTGAAATTAACCTTCAGGGCTAGTGTACAAGTAGTTTTCAAATCACACTGAGCTTGGTATGTTCAATGAAACAGTTGTCAAAAGAAAATATGAAATTTTGCCATAAGAAATAATGTATTCCTTATATTTTCTGTAAAATTGTCAGAATTATTTGAAAGTACTTTTTAAATGCCTGTGAGCACAAGTGGAAAGCTGTTTTACCTGAGAGTTCAGTGTCAGCTTTATGCTACAGGCAGTTCCTGATCCTGCAGGATTTAAAGAAGGTAAATAATTTTGTACATATTAGCAACACTATTGCTGATTATTTATTTGTGTATGTAAAGGTAATCACACGTAAGAATGCTTGTGGTGTTGGCCACTTAAAAAATCCTAACCATAAAAATAAGGAGGGGATTTTAGGTCTGATTCTACAAGGGTGGTGAACATTTCAAGGCATATGTCAAAGACTGACTTCTGATAGCTTTAAACAGAAGCAATTTCCAGGAAAGAATCCTTTTGTTCCTTTGTATTTTTATTAAATGAAATGGGCTGCACTTCTCTTTCAATACTCTAATTGAGTATTAGGCTCAGCTAATTAGCTCAGAAATCACTTTGCAATTAATGACAGTCTGAATTCTTCATGTTCACTGAGCAAAACCTCAATATAAACAAATGCTTACTGCAAACTCATTCCATGGTAATTAATAGTGCTAGCCTAATTTATATCTGTTTAATATCTGATACACATCTGTATCAGGCAAGTTTCTGTTCTCACTGTTGTCTTCCTATTGCTGAAACTTGTACACTGGAAACTCAACAGTCAGCATTCATCTAAAGTAAATGAAAATAAGTCTGCAGTAACTATTTTACCAAAGCCTTTTGTCTGAAGCAGCCAAAAGCAGCAGTCTTTCTTTAGATTTTGGACGGATAGAAAGCTCATTATGTTTCTCAGGCCATTTACATTTCTGAAGCTCAGAAAGTTAAACCAGAAGGGGAGAAGTGTCTTCCTGCCAGAACACAGATCAGAGAGGTTGCCTACAGCAGCAAAATCTTCAGTAGGTGTTTTCATGAATGGTCATGAAGAGGGAGGGAAAAAGGTGCTACAGTTGCCCCAGAGTAACTGAATAATCCTCCGGGGAAGCCTTCCTAATCCTGTAGCACATGAGTCAGCATTACAGTGCGTGGGAGAATTGTTCTCTTTTTTACAGCTCATGATATGAATTGGACTATTTACAAAAAAAAAAAAAAAAAA